>Ga0209630_10000876_pt1 | contig 33961 bp, 34 predicted proteins | sample COG_01_FD_184745 | JGI IMG/M metagenome (GOLD analysis project Ga0209630, IMG submission 184745) | Pelagic Microbial community sample from North Sea - COGITO 998_met_01 (SPAdes) (version 2) | ecosystem: Environmental > Aquatic > Marine > Neritic zone/Coastal water | place: Helgoland, sampling... | reverse complement strand
TACTGCAAGATGAAATCTCTCTATATTTATTTTGACCGGGCAACCAGACTTCGATGTCATAGGTCTTGGCGGCTGAGAAGCCTAAGTCACCGCCGCATAACGTTACAACGCGATAAGGCAGTTTCAGTTTTTGTAAGATGTTTTCAGCGTGGCCGGTTAGTTCTTCTAGAGCATCATAAGATGTTCCCGGTTTCACCAGTTGTACCATTTCGACTTTTTCAAACTGGTGTTGTCTAATCATGCCTCTTGTATCTTTACCATAAGATCCGGCTTCACTCCTGAAACAAGGCGAATGACAAACAAACTTTTTGGGCAGTTCATCGCTATCGATTATTTCATCGCGCGCAATATTGGTTACTGGCACTTCTGCTGTTGGGATTAGGTATAAACCATGTTCTTTGATATGAAATAAGTCTTCTTCAAACTTAGGCAACTGCCCTGTCCCTCGGCAACTGTCTGCGTTAACCAGATAAGGCACATTAACTTCATTATATCCGTGCTCATCGCTATGTGTATCCAACATGAGTTGAATAATGGCACGGTGTAGTTTTGCTATGCCACGATGCATCACAACAAAGCGAGAGCTTGTAATCTTGGTCGCCGTTTCAAAATCAATTAATCCTAATGCCTCACCTAAATCAACATGGTCTTTAGGTTCGAAATCAAACGTCTTTGGTGTTCCCCACTGCCTGACTTCTTCATTGTCATCTTCTGTTGTACCATTAGGCACTGTTTCGTGAGGGATGTTGGGTATGCCTGAAACAATCTCATTCAAACTTGATTGAACCACATCCAATTCTGCCGTGCTCTCATCCAATTGTTGCTTGATATTGGCAACCTCATCCATGATTGCTTGAGCATCTTCGCCTTTGGATTTTAATTGACCGATCTCTTTAGACTTTGAATTCCGTGAAGCTTGAAGTTCTTCAGTTTTAACCTGTATTGACTTACGTTTTTCTTCCAGTTGTTGAATCGCTTCAACATCAAGTTTCATATTTCGTTTATTAAGGGCCGTAGCAACTGTTGTTAAATCGCTACGCAATAATTGAGGGTCTAACATTATTATTATATTCCTTTACATATTTATTTTTGCCGGCCAATAGATAATATGTCCGGGTTTAATTCTATTGTTTAGTTCTTCGATAATAGACTTTGTTTTTTCAAGCTCATCAAAAAACTCAATAACAACTGGCAAATCAAGTGACATGTCTATCAATTTGGATGAGTGGTATTCACCTGACACGCCAAAACCAGTTATTCCTCTAAACACAGTTACACCACGTACTTTTTGATCGTCATGTAAATATTTTAATAATTCTTCCATTTGCGAATTAGCTTCATGTAAATAGAGTCGAACGACTAACACATCTGTATCACTCATAATTGTCTCCCAAGGGTCATACCCAACCAACAACCTGTTATACAGAGTGAAACACTCAATAATATATTCAAGCCGGCTTTTAAAGTGTCACCCGACTCAAGCAAGTTTAGTGTTTCAATTGAAAATGTTGAAAATGTTGTAAATGCACCGAGCAAACCTATCGTTATGCCTGCGCGCCATTCCGGACTAACATCCATTCGTTCAACCAAAGTGATGTATGCCGCACCCATTATGAATGAACCTAGTATATTGACAGCCAGCGTACCATATGGAAACCCGCGGCCAACTAAACTATATATGCCAGTAGACATACCATAGCGACATAAAGCCCCTACTGCACCACCAAAAGCTATTGAGATCATTTGCATCATTTTTTATTTTCTTGCTGCCTTATCTTGTTCTCTCAACATTGCCAGTTTTTCAGAAATCTTGATTTCTAATCCACGATTAACAGGATGATAATACGTTTTGTCTTCCATATCCTCAGGAAAATAATGTTCGCCTGCGGCATACGCATCTGTTTCATTATGCGCATAACGATAATCTTTACCATAATCAAGTGACTTCATTAATTTCGTAGGTGCATTGCGTAGATGTAACGGGACTTCTTGTGAACCAGATTGTTTTGCATCCTGCATAGCGGTATTGAATGCAGCATAAACAGCATTACTTTTTGCAGCACAGGCAAGATAAATAATAGCTTGTGCTATAGCCAATTCACCTTCCGGCGAACCAAGACGTTCTTGTGTTTCCCACGCATCTAAAGCCAGTCGTAAACCCCTGGGATCAGCATTGCCGATATCTTCTGATGCCATTCGAACTACACGACGAGCAATGTAAAATGGGTCGCAGCCTCCGTCGACCATTCTGACAAACCAATATAATGCAGCGTCTGGGTTGGAGCCGCGCACTGATTTATGTAAGGCAGAGATTTGATCATAAAAGGCTTCACCCCCTTTATCAAAACGACGTAAGGAACCATCGACCAACACTTCATTTAATAAGGTCTCGGTAACAACCCCCTCTTCCGCCAGATCAGAGGCTATTTCAAGAAGATTTAATGCGCGTCTAGCATCACCATCTGCAACTTCTGCCAGTTTACTAATCGCTGTTTCATCAAAAGATAAGTCTAATTGTCCAAGACCTATCTCATCATTCTCCAGTGCTATCTGCAAAATATTTTTAATGCTATCTGTTGCCAGTGATTTTAAAACATAGACACGTACTCGAGACAACAATGCATTATTTAATTCAAATGAAGGATTCTCTGTAGTCGCGCCTATAAAGGTGACGGTACCGTCTTCAACATATGGCAGAAAGGCATCTTGTTGCGATTTATTAAACCGATGTACCTCATCAACAAAAAGCACGGTTTCTTTACCATAAACCTCTCTATATTGTTTTGCTTGTTCTATAGCAGCACGAATATCTTTTACGCCACTCAAAACAGCAGAGACAGACAGAAATTGGGCATCACAGGATTTAGTAATTAATCTGGCAAGTGTAGTTTTACCTGTACCCGGTGGGCCCCAGAAAACCATAGAATGTAAGCGCCCTTGTTCAATTGCTAAGCGCAATGGTTTGTTATTACCTAAAATGTGATCTTGTCCAATGTAGGAGTCGATCGTTGCAGGACGCATACGATCAGCAAGAGGTCGATAATCAGTGTCGTTCTTCATGACCTAATGAATATTTTATACAGGTAAGTTAAGCCGCGCTTGTGTTAAAGCACAAAGTATATCATTTAAACTACGAGTTGTGGTTTCGGGTTTTTATCAAGCATTTCTTTCGTCCGAATAATATTTCTACCATCACTTTTTGCTTTATATAAGGCTTTGTCACTAGTATAAATAAGATCCATATGAGTATCGCCGTCAACAGGAACTGTAGATGCAAGACCAATACTAACAGTTAGATATTTGCTTACTTTTGAACTCGGATTAGGTATTTTTAAATCTCTAATACCTGAATGAATTTTCTCTGCCAACTTTATTGCTCCAGTCATGTTTGTGTCTGGCATAATGATGCAAAATTCTTCGCCACCATAACGCGCAACAAAATCGGATGATCGACTTAGACTTTCTTTCATGAATTTAGCAATATATGTGAGACATTCGTCTCCTTTCTGATGACCAAACTCGTCATTGTATTCTTTGAAATAATCAATATCGAGTATCAACATAGAAAGTGGCACCTTCATACGTTGTGCGCGAAGCCATTCTTTCTCAAGTGTTTCATCTAGACTTCTACGATTTGCTACATTTGTTAAATCATCAATCACTGACAGCACTTCTAATCTCGAATTAACGATTTTCAACGACTCTAACAAATGTGCATTTTCAATTTTTAATCGTATCGCATTAGTTAAAGTATCGTAATTCCATATAAACAACTTCTTAACGACACACAGATAAATAATGCTACAAATACCAATATAAAAATATTCAAACTGACCTTGCAAAAATAGCCAGATAATTGGTGGAATTAGCAACGGATACACATACATGTCAAATGAAAGCTTGTCCGAAGAAAAAGACACAAGACCAGCAGGTGTCATAACAGCTATCAGCAATAAAAGATAAACTTGATTTAAAATTGGCAAGTAATTGAAAAAACAAACAATGCCAATACCGTAAATTGCACCGATCATCCCTGCAGAATACGAAAAACGTTTATGAATGTCGTCAACATTAATTATGTCATATATGACTTTCTTGTGTTCTATTGATGTCGACAAGTCGATATACATTTATACCTATTAATAATAATGCCCATGTTAGAATATAAACGGTATTCACATGATTAATGACTACCGCCACTAATATTGATAATGAAATAAGATGTAGTGCGGGGCGTGTTACAGATCTAGAATACAGCAATCTAATTTGCTCAGCGTATAACTTCTCGCTAATTTCTATAGAATGTCCTGCGTTTTGACTCACCATTCTAATATAATAGTACTATATTTTTAAAAAAGCATACCTCAACAATCAAAATAGCTTAATTAATATAGATTATTGCTCAGTTGTCTTTGCAGCTCGCCTTTCATCGATCACATCGACATCAGCAGGAACATCAAAGTTAAATAGTTCAGCAGATAATTTTGCATTCTTATTTACATCAGTAAAATCAATGCGCGTGGTTTGCCCCAGATTATCAGTAATGATCATCATGCCCAAACGCTTGACATCAAAGCCAATACGAATATTTTTATATTGGGCTTCCAAATCACGCGGCGTCAATTCGACCCACTTAAACCCTTCAATGTTACCTAGGTCAACCTGTATAAAATGTTGTTCCAATTTTGAATTTCCCAAAATAATCGCGGCAGGTGTTCTTTCAATCATATCGCTTTCAAAATTTCTGATAGTAAGTTGTTCCAGATCTTCATCATATATCCACAACACTTCGCCATTGGTTATTATTTTTTGAATGTAAGGTTCTTTATAGTGCCAATTGAACTTAGCCGGTTGTTGTAAATATAAAGTTCCTGTTGTTTTTTCAAGTTGCTCACCATCCTCACTTAATAATGTTTGGGTGAAGTCAGCTTGTAATGTTTTAAATTCTTTTAGAAATACTTTCAAGGGGTCAACTCGTTCCGCAGCAGATACGAACGGGCTACTTAAAACGCAAAAAATAATGACCGAGAGTAATTTGTAATTAGGCATAATAGTATTTAATCAATAGGTGGTGGTGGTGCAGCCAGTATTTCCCGACTACCGTTCGATTCTAATGGTCCAACTAGTCCACTGCTTTCCATTTCTTCTACCATCCTTGCAGCACGGTTATAACCAACTTTCAATCTCCTTTGTATATACGATATTGAAGCCTTGCGTGTCTCTGTAACGATACGTACTGCTTCATCGTAAAGTGGGTCCATCTCGTCTCTTGGCGCATCCAGACCTGGTATAGCATCCGCACCACCTTCTGTCGGACCTCGTAAAATATCATCAATATATTCAGGTGTTCCTCTAGACTTAAGGTCATCAACAACTTTATGAACCTCCTCATCTGAGACAAACGCGCCATGAACTCGTTCAGGTAAACTTGTACCAGGAGGCAAATACAACATGTCACCGTGGCCTAATAATTGCTCAGCCCCCATTTGATCCAGGATTGTTCTCGAATCAATCTTTGAAGAAACCTGAAAGGCAATTCGTGTAGGAACATTCGCTTTAATCAGACCAGTGATAACATCCACTGAAGGTCGTTGTGTGGCTAAGATTAAATGAACCCCTGCCGCCCTAGCCTTCTGCGCGAGCCTGGCAATGAGTTCTTCTACCTTCTTACCTACTGTCATCATCATGTCAGCTAATTCGTCAATAATGACAATGATGAAAGGTAGTTTTTCTAAATAGCGTATTTCATCATCTTCGCTAATCGGTTTATACGTTGGATCTGGAATAGGGTTTCCACTGGCAATCGCATCACTGACTTTTTTGTTATACCCAGTGATGTTTCTGACACCAAGTGCTGACATCAGCTTATAACGTCGTTCCATTTCAGCAACACACCAACGCAACGCATTTGCTGCTTCTTTCATATCTGTGACGACTGGTGCAAGAAGGTTGGGGATGCCTTCGTAGACTGATAATTCGAGCATCTTGGGATCGATCATTATCAAGCGAACTTCCATTGCCGTCGCTTTATAGAGCAAACTCAAGATCATGGCATTCAAGGCAACTGATTTTCCTGATCCTGTTGTACCTGCCACTAATAGATGCGGCATTTTGCCCAAGTCTGTCACGACTGGTTTACCACTGATGTCTTTACCTAAAGCCAGTACCATCGGTGATTTAACAGACTCATATTCCTTTGTATTTAGAATCTCACCTAAAGTTACAAGCTCACGGTTTTCATTTGGAATTTCTAAGCCAATATAGGGTTTTCCGGGTATAACATCGACAACTCGGACACTAATAACGGCTAATGATCGTGCCAAATCTTTAGAAAGATTAATTATCTGACTGCCCTTTACGCCTGGCGCAGGATCTAATTCAAAACGAGTTATAACGGGTCCCGGATGAACAGCGACAACCTCAACCGTCACACCAAAATCTTTTAGCTTTAATTCGACTTGTCTTGATATTGCCTCTAATGCTTCTTTTGAATATTGAGTTTTCTTAGGCGGCGGTTCATCAAGCAAACTTAATGGCGGCAATGCTGTTTCAGCAGGTGGTTCAAATAAGTTTTCTTGTTTTTCCTTTACAGCACGTATGCCCGGTTGAATCTCATGCCTGACAGGATCTATTTTTGGTGGTATTCTTTGCTCGACTATCTCTTGCTCCTGCTTAAAAAGATGCTCTCGATCCTTCTTTACTCTTCTTCCCTCTGCTTCATCTTTAAAAGAAGCTAATCTAGTTCGCAATGCTGCTATCGAATTTAAGGTAAAGCGTCCCGTTGAATCCATGACCAGAACCCAAGACAACCCTGTGTACAATGTTAATCCGATAATCAACATAGCCAACATCAACAAAGTGCTGCCAATTTCGCCAGTTGCATTTAATAAAATTGAACCAATCGCTTCGCCCAAAATACCCCCAGCACCTCTGACTTCGTAAGGAAGAGCATTTCCAGCATAAAAATGCATCCAGGCGATTCCACATCCTCCAAGAAGTCCAAAGACTATACCTACGGCTCGAATGGAAAGTAGCAGTTGATTGATGGGTTCTTTTTTGCGTTTTGATTGAAATAAACGCCAACCGCTAATCAATATCAATATAGGAAAGAGATAACCAAAATAGCCAAATACATAGAGCATGATATCTGATATCCAGGCACCTACAGCCCCAGCACTATTATGTACTTCATGTGCCGTCACAGAATGCGACCATCCTGGATCATCAGGATGATAGGTAAACAACGCAAGAAATAGAAAAATAGCGATAATTAATGACGCGAAGACCAACACTTCTCTGACATTGCTAATAACATGGTCAGTAATAGGTTTGCTTTCTTTTTGTTTAACTGATGCTTGTGACACATTAATCCTTTTTACTAGATAGTATCTCTAATTATATGTTTATAAAGGAACTATTTAAACTAAATAATTGGAATATATTGGCTTTTCTATTGTTCAGTTATTTTTGCTGATCATACTGCTTTAACGTACCATAACGCACTTTTAAACAGCACTAAACTAGCTTGGAGCATTTATACATGAGCGATACACGACACTCAAAATTATTAATCCTGGGGTCGGGACCTGCAGGATATACAGCTGCATTATACGCAGCACGCGCTAATCTTTCTCCTGTATTGATCACAGGTATAGAACAAGGTGGTCAATTAACCACAACTACAGATGTCGATAACTGGCCAGGCGATGTAGAAGGTTTACAAGGCCCGGAGTTGATGGATCGCATGTTAAAACACGTCGAACGATTTGATACCGAATTAATATTCGATCATATCCATACAGCAGAACTCACAGAACGACCTTTTAAATTAACCGGTGATAGTGGCACCTACACCTGTGACGCGCTAATTATCGCTACCGGTGCTTCCGCACAGTACTTGGGTCTACCCTCTGAAGAAGCCTTTCAAGGCAAAGGTGTCTCTGCCTGTGCTACTTGCGATGGTTTTTTCTATCGGGGTGCGGATGTCGCCGTCATCGGCGGTGGCAATACAGCCGTAGAGGAAGCTCTCTACTTATCAAATATCGCTAATAGTGTCACTGTTGTTCACCGTCGTGACAAATTTCGTTCAGAAAAAATATTGTCAGAGCGACTCATTGAAAAAGAAAAGAACGGCAATATCAAGATTGAGTGGAACCACACACTGGATGAAGTACTGGGTGATGATGGTGGTGTGACAGGCATGCGTATCAAGAGTACGCAAAGTAACGAAACCAAAGATATTGATCTGAAAGGCGTATTTATCGCGATCGGTCATAAACCCAACACCCAAATATTTGATGGTCAATTGGATATGAATAATGGCTATATCAAGATCAAAAGCGGCATTGAAGGTCAGGCCACTTCAACCACTATTCCGGGAGTATTTGCTGCTGGTGATGTCGCTGATCATGTGTATCGTCAAGCAATCACCTCTGCTGGCAGTGGTTGTATGGCAGCATTAGATGCTGAGGCCTATCTAGACGGATTGGAGTAGTCCAAGAAACTGTTTCAGGAAGCTCTGTCTCAATCAGAGTTTCCTGAACTAATTTAGCTTGTGATGGAACGGCTAATATTGAACAATGTCTATTCAGTATTTATGGATGAACTATGCAATGAATACTCAATTAGCTTCTTTTGTTTTTCTTTTCGCCCTAATAACAACACATAGCTCTTTTGCTGATCAAACAAGCACAGATCTAGACAAACTATTCAACGATTTAAAAACCGCTCAAAACTCCGAAGCCGCCCAGCCAATAGCGCAACAAATATGGTCAATATGGCTAGAATCAGAAGATCAGACTATTGATGATTTGATGGAACAAGGTCTGAATGAAGTGGGAAATGGTAATTTATCTCGTGGGCGCGATATCTTTGAAGAAATCACCGAGCGTTCGCCAAAATTCGCGGAAGGCTGGAATAAACTTGCTACCGTCAATTATATGATGGGAGATATTGAGGCTTCTTTGAAGAACATCGATGAAACGCTTAAACTAGAACCACGCCACTTTGGTTCAATATCCGGACGTGGGCTATGTTATCTAAAGCAACGCCGGTGGCAGTCCGCCTTAATCGAATTTAAGGCCGCTCTTGATGTCCATCCATGGATGTTGGATGCAAGACGTAACTTAGAATTGTTAGAGGACAATCTGAAAAATCACTTCATATAACATAATTTCAATTTTCTAAGCCAAAACGATTTTTTAAATGAGGTTGAAACCGATTATTCAACGAGCCTTCAAGGCTATTATTTTCATAATTATTTCTACATGGATTTTACTGGCGATATTTATTTATTTTTTCCAGCCTAAATTAATCTTTTTTCCACATAATGAAATTGAAGCAACGCCCGCATTAATTTCGCTGCAATATGAAGATATAGCCCTAACAACAATTGATGGTGAAGTGTTGAGCGCCTGGTGGATTCCACACCCCGAGGCAAGAGCAACGATTCTTTTCCTACATGGTAACGCAGGGAATATTTCTCATCGACTCGATAGCATAAATATTTTTCACCAACTAGGGATGTCCGTTTTAATTATTGATTACCGTGGTTATGGAAAGAGTACCGGTAAACCGTCTGAACAAGGTACCTATATCGATGCAGAAACGGGCTGGAATTATTTGATTAATGAAAAAAACATTCAAAGCAACGACATAATCATCTTTGGCCGTTCATTAGGTGGCGCAGTGGCTACGTGGCTTGCTGAAAAACATCCACCATCTGGATTGATTGTAGAATCAAGTTTCACATCAGTAGCTGATGTTGGAAAACATTACTACCCTTATCTGCCAACCAGTTTATTGGCTCGTATTAAATATTCTTCAATAGATAGAATAGCAAAGATAAAAACACCAACATTGTTCATACATAGTAAAAATGATGAGGTAATTCCATACACGTATAGCAAGCAATTATTTAATGAAGCTTTAAAAGAAACGACAACAGCAAAATCCTTTCTGGACATATCCGGAAGTCATAACAATGGCTTTTTGCTCACCGGCAAACAATATATCGATGGCCTAAATGGATTTATAACTGATATTGTTCACAAATGAAATTACTCTCGTTCATTGAAAAATCAGGGAACAAACTTCCCGATCCTGCCAGCCTTTTTGTCGTCGGCACGATAACTATTTTTATTCTTTCAACACTTATTGCAAATTTGGGTTGGAGCGTTGTTGATCCTAAAGGCAATACGATTATCGCTTTTGATCTCTCATCCTCCGAAGGCGCTTGGTGGTTGTTATCAACAATGGTAAAGAACTTCATTAGTTTTCCACCACTCGGCATTGTATTAGTCGGCATGTTAGGAATTGGCCTTGCGGAGAAAACAGGCTTCCTCCCTGCCTTATTACATTTTTCAATAACGCATGTTCATCAACGTCTCTTAACACCAGCAACCATGTTTCTGGGCATCATCTCATCGATTGCCTTAGATGCGGGTTATGTTGTGCTTATCCCAATAGCCGCAGCACTTTACATTGCTGCAGGTCGTTCACCATTAACGGGAATCGCTGTTTCATTTGCAGGTGTTTCAGCAGGTTTTAGTGCAAACCTATTTATAACCGCGCTGGATCCACTATTAGCCGGATTTACACAAGCAGGCGCACAAATTATTGACGCAGACTATCAAGTTGCTGTCACTGGTAACTGGTGGTTTATGATTGTCTCAACCATCATTCTAACTTGCGTAGGCTGGTTCGTAACAGAGCGCTTTGTAGAATCCGCAGTAAAAGGTGTTGCCGATCAAAATCTCGATGATAATTATAGTGAGCTTAATAAAGCAGAAAGACGAGCCCTACTCTATTCAGTGCTGTCAGTATTTTTATTGTTAATTGTTCTATTTTTCGCTATCACACTCAGCAATGGACCTCTCTTTGGAGAAGGCAAACGCTTCGACCGCTGGATAGAAGCAACCGTCCCATTGTTGTTTATTCTTTTCTTTATCCCCGGTTTAATCTACGGCTTGCTGGCAGGTACTGTTAAAAACGATCGTGATGTTGCCAACATGCTCGGTGAGGTTATGGCTCGACTAGGTCCCTATATCGTACTGGCATTCTTTGCCGCTCAATTTATAGCCGCTTTTAACCAATCTGGACTTGGCCAAGTGCTGGCCATCGCGGGCGGTCAGTTCCTACGTCAACTAATGGTGCAAGATGCACTGTTACTGAGCTGTTTTGTATTGATGGTCGTAATGATTAACCTTGTAATTGGTTCTTCTTCTGCGAAATACGCTTTTTTTGCCCCGGTGTTTGTGCCGATGCTGATGCAGATCGGCATAAGCCCCGAACTCACTCAAGCTGCCTATCGTGTCGGCGATTCTGTAAGTAATGTCATTACACCGATGAACCCCTATATGATTATCATCATCATTGAGGTACGAAAATACGTCCGCGGTTCCGGACTCGGCACGGTAGTTGCGATGATGTTGCCCTATACCATCGCATTTTTAATCGTATGGTTAATATTACTGGTTGTATGGGTCAATACCGGTTTACCACTAGGTCCCGGCGGCGGTCTATTCTATAAACTCTAGTGAAAACCATGAATTATGCTATGATGCGCCCGCTTTCAAATCAGGCGTCCACTTAAAATAGGCTTATATATCAGAAATGTCAGAAAATAATATCTACAAAGTCATCTTTCATAATCAAGGCAAGGTATATGAGGTCTATGCTAAAAGCGTACATCACGATGCTATGTTCGGCTTTATTGAGATTGAAGAATTTATCTTTGGCGAAAAAACAACCGTTGTTGTTGATCCAACTGAAGAGAGTCTTAAAAGTGAATTTGAAGGTGTTGAGCGGAGCTTTGTCCCGATGCATTCGATCATTCGTATCGATGAAGTAAAAAAACAAGGCACAGCAAAAATAACAGACGGTTCATCGACAGATGGAAATGTTATGCCTTTTCCGGTTTATACCAAAACCGGTGGTGATGGTGATTTGAAATAATCTGGTTTAGAAGACTTGCTGTCTAAGAGCACCATAAGCGACCATTTGTTAAATAGTTGGCATCCAGCTTCAGCCCCACTTTGTCGGAACCCACAGCTTCCTGCTTATATAAGCAAGTAGCGGAAGAACCGTCATCCATGCAACACCCCATCCCCATCCAAACCGTGATGACATCATAACTGCCGGTGCAACAAAAAACATCCATATGAAACCTACTCCTATACATATATAAGCACTGTAGATGAATGCTTTCTCTAGAAACTGTACTACAGTTCCTATTATTCTCATTATATCCATGGGTAGTAACCTAATAGTCGTTTTTAGTCGTTATCTGATACAACATAATCCTAGTTCTTTCCCAATAGCGTCGATACGTGCGTTACAACTGCATCTGAAATACCTTTCAAATTATAGCCACCTTCCAGTACAGATATTAAACGTCCATCGGCATATTTATCAGCTATCTGCATGACTGTTTTGGTCATTTTCTTGTATGCAACATCTGTAATATCAAAACATCCGAGTAGATCATGTTCACGGCTATCAAAGCCCGCAGAAACCAAAACCAAATCCGGTTCGAATTTTTCTGCAGCGGGTAATAAGATATTCTGGAACACCTCGGTTATCATTTTATCATTAGTGCCACAAGGTAAAGCGACGTTGATGTTATAACCTAAACCGGCCCCGCTGCCTTTTTTTCTTGGATCTCCAGTGCCTGGGTAGGCATTGAGATCATGCGTTGAGAAATAGAGAACACTTGGATCTTCATAGAACATGGCTTCAGTGGCATTACCATGATGATAATCCCAATCGACTATCAATATTTTTTTCAATCCGTATTGCTTCTGTGCATAGCGCGCGGCGATAGCAACGTGATTGTAATAACAAAAGCCCTCCTCCTTGCCGGTATTCAATGCATGGTGCCCGGGTGGGCGAGTAGCGCAAAAAACGTTATTTAATTCATTAGTAGCGACTTTGTCGACAGCCGCTAAACATGCGCGAACACAGGCTTCTGCTACGCGATGGGCAGCTGGCGTATTTGTCTTTATTGATGCGATATGTGACTCTGTGTGTAACGTTTTAATCCAGTCGCCAACATCATCTTTTAAGCTTACAGTTGTAATTTGATCAAGTAAGCCTGAGTCCTGCATCTCTTTTTGGATGTATTTCAATCTATCTGGTCTTTCAGGATGATCTGGGGAAATATGATGATCTAAAAACAACGGTTCACTGATATAACCGGTTTTATTGAGTGTTTTTGTCTTTTCAAGCGCCAGTAGACGCGATTGATATGACAACAAAATTGTTGATAAAACACTCGAAATGAAAGTTCTGCGGTTCATTTTTCCTAGAAAAATTGTTAATTTAGGGCATAGTCTGTATATAGTGCCTTAATATAAACGATTTTTTAGTCTCATATGAATATTAATTTAAGCGTGAAGCTAGTGATAAATAGTCTCCAGAACAGCTCTCTGGCGCTTTTACTCGTGCTTATTTTACTACTTTCATCCTTTTCAGTATCAGCAGAATGGAAAGTAATCACTCATACAGACACAAATAACGAGACTCAAACTCAAGTTGCTTTTTCTGAGAATAAAGACGGCTATAGTCTTGAAATATACAAAGATAGCGTGGGAGCGATTCGCACACGATTCAGCTTGAATACTGAACTAGACATGTTTGCAAAGCGCACCTGCCCAACCTATCAGATTGACACCAGGTTGATTGATAACCGGTCAATTAATGATGCGCCTTGTTTGACTGATATGGTTTGGAGTGAATTTGTTTTGGGTTATGTTAATAACTTCAATGTCACTTCAGAAAAACTTAATGCATTAATGAACGGCAGCACAGTTACTTTCCGCTTTATGCTCGAAAATGGCAGCTACATGGAAACACAGTTTTCTCTAGCGGGTTCAAAAAGAGCAACTCTTAGCGTCCTCGGTAATAACATCACAATTACTCCCTGAGTTATTTTAGAAGATGTTCAATTGGCGTGTCGTCGATGACCTTGGCACTATCACTCCTGCTCAGTGGCAAGTATTAGATACTCAGGATAATCCATTCCTCTCATACGCCTTTCTATCCGGTCTTGAAAAATTTGATTGTTTAAAGAATCAAAACTGGCAGCCCTGTCATATTGTCATTGAAGAAAACAACGAACTACTTGGATTTATGCCCTTATATATCAAGGAAGATTCGTATGGAGAATTTGTCTTTGATTGGGCTTGGGCCGATGCTTATCAGCAAGCAGGCAGAAATTACTATCCTAAACTCGTATCAGCAATTCCATTTACACCTGTTGGCGGCACAAGACTATTAATCAATAAATCACACGACAGTAAAACGATTAAACATGCACTATTAAATGCGGCATTAGGCTTGATGGATGAAAAGCTTTATTCGTCTCTGCATATATTATTCCCTGAGAAAGATGATCTAGTTGTGTTAACAGATAGCGCAGCATTAAAGCGAATTACCATTCAGTATCACTGGCTTAACAAAGGCTATCGTGATTTCCAGGATTTCACTGATTCTTTAACATCGAAAAAACGCAAAAAAATAATTAAAGAACGTCGCGATATCAAAAACTCAGGGGTTGAGATTGAACGTTTAAATGGCGATGAAATTAGCAGTGAACAATGGAATGCTTTTTATCAGTTTTACTGCCGGACATTTTATAGTAAATGGGGTGAGCCACGACTGACTCTGGATTTCTTCAAGTCCCTCGGCAAAGCCTTGTCAGAGCAAACATTATTGGTAATGGCCAAAAAGGATAATGATTATATTGCCGGTGCATTTGCCATGTCTGATCTAAATACGCTCTATGGTCGCCACTGGGGCTGTAGCCAGTACGTGCCCTATTTGCATTTTGAACTATGCTATTATCAGACAATAGAATATACGATAGAAAGACAATTGGAACGTCTTGACGCAGGGGTACAGGGAGAACATAAATTAGCTCGCGGATTCCATCCGATTGCTATGCCCTCTGCTCATTGGGTTAGGGAAGAAGACTTTCGTAATGCTATAGCTAACTATCTCGACAGAGAGACGACTATGATGCAAGAGCACATTGAAATGCTCGAATCGCACCTGCCGTTTAAGTTGGAATAACTGTATGACAGTAACAAATAACCAAGAAGCTTCAAACAAACTTTATTGGGTAAAACAAAACCTTCTAGCAACAGGTTTCCCAGATGTTGAAGAAGCTCTCCGTGACCCTGATGGATTGATCGCGATTGGTGGTGATCTAACTGAAAAACGCTTACTTGACGCCTATCCTCGTGGTATTTTTCCCTGGTTTAATCAAGGTCAACCTATTTTGTGGTGGTCACCCGATCCGAGATGCATTTTAGAAATTAGTGAATTAAAAATCTCTCGTAGTTTGGCAAAAACTCTGCGAAAGGGCCGATTCAAAGTCACCTTTAACACGGCATTTGTTGACGTGCTTGAAGGCTGCGCCGCCGCCCGTAATGGCGTGAGTGACACCTGGATAACAAATGACATCAAGCTCGCTTATCTGAAGCTCTTTAAAATGGGCTACGCGCATTCAGTAGAATGCTGGCTCGACAAAAAACTTGTTGGTGGTTTATATGGCCTTGCAATGGGCAAGGTTTTCTTTGGTGAATCCATGTTCAGCCGTGAATCAGATGCGTCTAAGGTTTCTTTGGTATATTTAGTGCATAATCTAGAAAGTATGAATTTTAGAATAATCGACTGTCAGGTACATTCGGTTCATCTACAGTCACTAGGTGCGAAACCGGTACCGAGGGCTCTATTTACCAATATCCTTGACAATTATTGCAGTCATGAAAAAATAGATCGCTGGCAACCCAATATTTAATTCCCGTGGATGATCAATCACATAAACTCAGATTCTTTATAACTTCACCACATTCCTGCAATTATCTGGATGATCGTGAAGCGACTAGCGTTTTTGCCGATCCTTATTTTCCAAAAGATAAAGCACTATATTCAAGGCTCGTTTCTAGCGGTTTCAGGCGCAGCGGCGAACACCTCTACAAACCACATTGTATGAATTGTTCAGAATGTGTTCCTGTTCGTATTCCTGTTGATGAATTCAAAATGCGACGCAACCAAAAGAGAACCTGGAAGATAAATCAGGATTTGAGCATAGAAAATTCCAAGGCCACGTTTAAAGAAGATCACTTTCTACTTTATCAAAAATATCAATCGGAACGTCATCCCAATGGCGGCATGGATAATTCTAGCAGAGATGATTATATAGAATTCCTTCTGGCGACCTGGTCAGATAGTTATTTATATGAATTTCGACTTGGTGATAAGCTCGTTGCTGTTTCTGTGGTCGATGAATTGGAAGATGCCTATTCCGCTATATACACCTTTTTTGATACCGATTTACAGCAACGTAGTCTGGGTAAATTCGCTATCCTGGCTCTCATTGAGCAATCAAAACTAGATGGGTTTTCATCACTTTATTTAGGTTATTGGATTTCATCTTGTGACAAAATGAAATACAAGATCGATTATCAGCCTATAGAATGCCTAATTGATGAAGAATGGAAGAAATTCAACACTTTATCGCTTAATGACTTTGCAGTAGACCAAAATTAGTGCAGAATTCGCCCTTTTTAATTAACGAGGGCTATATGGCAAAAGAAGACCAGATTGAGATGGAAGGCACTGTCGTTGAGACGTTACCTAACACCATGTTCCGAGTAGAGTTGGAAAACGGACACATAATTACCGCACATATCTCAGGAAAAATGCGCAAGCATTACATCCGTATCCTAACTGGCGATAAAGTTACAGTTGAAATGACGCCGTATGATTTGAGTAAAGGCCGAATTACCTACAGGGCCAGATAGTCCAATCTTATTTTTTCGATCTAGCTAATTCCAGATCAGCTGCAGAATCAACCCCAATCCCTGTTTTATCTACTGCAATATCTACATGGATTTTCCCGCCGTTATAAAGAACGCGTAATTGTTCAAGCGCTTCGGCTTGCTCTATTGCACAGGGTGCCAATTTAGTAAATTCCTGAAGATAACCTGCTCGATAGGCGTAAAGACCAATATGTCTGTATGCTTGCTCAGGTAGTCCTCCTGTTCGATTCAAAGGTATCGGTGAACGACTGAAATAAATTGCCGTATTGCGTTTATCAAAAAGAACCTTGACCACATTCTGATCAATAAATTCATCCAAAGTATTAATGCGCTCACATAACGTTGCCATTTGATTATCGGGATTGTCATATAAATTTGACGCGACCTGATCAATTAACGTAACCGGCAATCCAAATTCATCGCCCTGAAGATTGACGACAACATCATTGTCATCTAGCTCAAGTTCCCTTACTGCTTCGGCTATTCTATCCGTGCCAGATTCATGTTCATTTGAAGTCATAATCACTGACGCGCCAAATGATTCAGCAGCGTCAGCTATCCTGCGGTCATCTGTTGCAATAGTGATGCTTTTTGCTTGTGCCTGCGTTGCAGTTTCGTACACATGTTGCAGTAATGGTTTGCCTTTAATTTCCAATAAAGGTTTGCCTGGTAATCGAGTCGAAGCGTATCGTGCGGGAATGATAATACTGAAAGGCTCTGACATTGACACTGGCACTACTTCAACTTTCCCGCTTCTTCATCACTAATCATCCTGGCCTGATCTTCCAACATCACGGGTATGCCATCACGTATTGGATAAGCAAGTCGTGCAGATTTAGAAATCAATTCCTGATTTTCTTTATCATAATGCAACGGCCCTTTAGTTACCGGGCAAACAAGAATCTCAAGTAGTTTTTTGTCCATCAATAATATCCTTCATTAGGGCTTCAAGCCGATAAATAAATGAATCTGGTAATGTCGCCGAAATCGGCAAATACCAATGATTTTTTGTAGCGAAGTCACTACATTTTATAGCATCTTTCTCAGTCATAACCACTGGCAAGCTATCATCAAAATTAACATCATTTTTTGTAAATGGATAATGATCAGGAAATTCGTGATTAATAATATGTAATTTGTTATTCCTCAAATATGAATAATATCGATCTGGATTTCCAATGCCCGATATTGCATGGACACTCTGTCCATGCAAACTAGAAACAGGGATAGTGTGTTCAGGATCTAATAATGACACTAGATCACCATATTTGTATTCCATCTTGTACTCATGGCGACCGGCAATGTATTTGCTGACCACAAGATCAACGCTGTCTAATCGACTTATTGGCTCGCGCAATGGGCCTGCGGGCAAGCATCGCCCATTACCAAAACGGCGCTGGCCATCAATAACCGCAATCTCAATATCTCTGCCAAGTGAATAGTGTTGCATACCATCATCACAGAGAATTAAATCGCAATCACAATATTCAATCAATTCCTCTGCAGCTTTTCTCCTTTGTACTGCGATAGCAACAGGGCAATTAGTTCTTTTGGCAATCAATACTGGTTCGTCACCGACTAATGCTGGATTGCTATCTGCTCTCACTTGTTGGCTCTTGCCCGAGAGTTTGCCACCATAGCCACGACTGATAATCCCGGGATTAAAACCTTTTTCCTTGAAATAATCTGCAAGCCAAATAACTAGCGGTGTCTTTCCTGTACCACCTACTGAAATATTACCGACAATGATGACAGGTACATCAATGTGATTGACGGCTATCAGACCTGATTGATAGCACAGCCGTCGCAGAATGATAATCAGACTATAGAGCCAGCTTAAGGGTAAGAGGACAATACCAAGAGGATGTTTGGTGTACCAAATATTTTCTATAGATTCTTTCGTCAACATAGTTAGTTTGACGTTGTCAAAGTTGATTTAAAATAAACCACATCTTTTAAAGCGCCGTTTATTCATCCTGCAATTCTTGCGTTGCAAATGTAATCTTCACCAAACCTAATTGGCGAGCAGCATCCATTACCCTGACAACTGATTGATGAGTGGCATTTGAATCGGCACTGATAATAACGGGCGGCTCATTTAACCCAACCAAGGCATCTGACAATGCCGCTTTAATCGTCTCTAGCTGGGCATTTACCAGTGATCTATCATTGATATAGACATTACCTTGCGCATCCAAACCAACATTCACCGCATCAGGTTTTGCTTCTGTCACCTCTTTTGATGAACTAGGCAAAGTGATATTAATTTCCGAATTGTGTTCAAACGTAGTCGAGACCATAAAAAATATTAATAATAAAAACACCACATCAATCAGTGGTGTGATATCCAGATCTACTTCATCGCGCCTTTCAGATCGAAAATTCATTCTTTAGATCCTGCTTCAATTTCGCTTTCGCGTATTCCATGCATGACTTCAACCATTTTTAGTGCCTCTTGTTCCATGGTAATGATTAAACCGTCTATTTTTCCGCGAAAAAACCGATGAAACATCAAACTTGGTATTGCCACGGATAGGCCTGCTGCAGTTGTTATCAAGGCTTCAGAAATACCTTCAGATAAAATACTAGGATCACCAACTCCCAAAGATGTGATTACAGTAAATACTTTAATCATGCCGATTACCGTTCCTAATAAACCCAATAAAGGGCTTATAGAGGCAATTGTTCCCAGTGTATTTAGAAATCGTTCCAGATCGTGAGCAACATGGCGACCTGTTTCCTCTATACTCTCTTTCATGATTTCGCGTGAATGGTTTCGATTGACCAATCCCGCTGCCAAAACCATTCCTAAAGGAGAACTATTGCGTAAGTCCTGAATACGTTTCTTATCCAGATGCCCGACCTTTTGCCATTGCCAAACCTTGGCAACCAGGTTTTTTGGTACAATTTTTATTTCTCTAAGGGACCAGAATCGCTCCCCAATAATGGCCATTGCTATGATTGAACACAATATGATCGGCCACATAAGTAGACCACCGGCCTTGATTAATTCAAGCACGTTATCTCACTCCAAATTTTTATTATTAATTGCGAACTCGATCAGATGAATCTGCATGGTATCACCTCAATGATGCCAAAAACGCCGATTTTTTGATCTAAATTGTTCAATTATCAAGCCCTCTGCACTAAATTTCATAGAAATCTCGCCAGATATATAAGTTACTAACGTTTCGACCCCATGGACTTCATAGCGAGTCATTATATCCTGTTTTGGGAAACCAAATCGATTTCTATATCCTGCGGAAATTACAGCATAATCAGGCGCTATCGTGGTAATGAATTCATTACTTGATGAAGTCTTGCTGCCATGATGAGGAGCCAACAATATATCAACTTTGATTTGTTCAGGCATGTTATTTATGAGCCTTTTCTCAGCCGATTGCTCGATATCACCGGTTAAAAGCACTGATCCCTGCTGTGATGATATTTTGAGAACACATGATGCATTATTGCCAGTAAAATCACTTTCCAGAGACGGATGCAGCACTTCAAATACAATATCATCCCATAGCCATTTTTGACCGGCATGACAACGTTCAGCGTGACTAATCGATAGTTTTTCTGGAACACTGCTTAATATTCTACCGATTTTGAATTGTTCAATTAAAGCATATGCCCCGCCGATATGATCATTATCGCCGTGACTGATCATTAACATCGATAATTGCGTGATTCCCTTTTCTCGAAGATACGGTTTTATAACTGCATCACCAATATTAAAATGCTCTGAAAACTTCGCCCCAGCATCATAAACAAGCGTGTTTTGTCTCGTTTGTATGACAGCGGACAGCCCCTGCCCTACATCCAATAGACTAAATTTAAATTCACCTGATTTTAAATTGGTCGTTATTGGAAATAGCAATGGCATTAAAAACAAAAGTCCAAACCATCTGCCCGGCAGTCCTCTAGGCATCAACAAAATTATGATTCCAATGATTGCTATTATCAGTGAAAACTTATCAGGAGCGGCAACAGGAATAATTGCATTATTTTGTTGCGTCAAAAAATCAAGGTACGACCAATTAAGTTTGCTTATCTTATCGACAAAACCATAAACAAATTCTGCGCTACTAGGAAAGGACAATAACAAGATCATCGCCAGCAACGCCAATGGAACGACAATAAAACCAATAACGGGTATAGCGATTAAATTAGCAAAAATACTAAATAGCGGAAACTGTTTAAACCAGAATATTAAAAACGGAGACAAGGCCAAACTTAGCAAACATTGTAATTGCAACCAGCGACGCAAAGGACTCTGATTACTATACCTATAACGCGTTATATACAGTATTAGTATTACTGCTGTGAACGAAAGCCAGAAATCAACTGCCAGTATTGAGAATGGATCTAATAACAATATCAAGACAACCGCGATACTAATGACATTAGAGACCAGTAGCCTTCTTGACGAGAGTAATCCCAGTAAAAAAACAGCAATCATGATCAATGCACGCTGTGTAGGCAGCGAAAACCCGGCTAGGGACGCATAAAAAAATGCGACCGCAAAGGCTAGTATTGAAGCAATTATCGGTGCTGGAATGATTTGCGTAGCAAAATAAAACTGACGCCATAACGTTAGTGTTAAAAAATAAATTACTCCGGCTATTAACCCCAGGTGCAAGCCAGATATTGCAATCAAATGATTTGTGCCCGTATTAGTTAATATCCTCCATTGATTTGGGTCGAGTTGACTACGGTCACCCAGACTCAATGCCAACACCAATCCAAGCAATGGTTTATCTATCTTATTTTTAATCTTTTGAGATAGTTCATAACGTAATCTTTGAATGAAATATCCATTACTCTCCTCCAGCATTTGATTCGTTTTATTATCCTTTACATAGCCTGTCGCTTTTATTCCTTGTCTCATCATCCATGTCTCATAATCGAAACCGCCTGAGTTCATAAAACTATAAGGACGCTTTAATTTTGCACTTAACAGCCATGTTTCACCCGGCGCGGGTACTATCTTGGTTTTATACCAATTCAAGCGAATCATTCCTGGTGATATAAAATGTTTTTTTTGGTTGTCGACGATATCACTCACATTAAACGTAAATTGAACATGGTCTTCATAAATTACTGGCAATGAAACCACACTGCCCGTTAACTGAACTACCTTGCTCTCAAGTTCAAGATTGAGTGAATGACTAACATCAATTCCTATATGCAATAATGCCCAGCTAAAACCAAGACAAAATAACAAAATCAATCTGAATACTGAGAAATATCGATCAAGGAGAAATAATAGGGGTAAAATAAGAAGAACCCACAAACTGGGTATAGTTGAAAATTGCAACAGACAATAAATACCTGAGGCAAATGCTAGCGTCCATGCAAGCATAAATATTAACTCCTTGTAATAAATATTGGGCTATAATAGCGCGCTTTTTTTGAGCATTACAAAATATTAAGAAAAAATGAGCTTACGGAATTTTTTTAAACGCTATCTGCCGCAGAAGGACCACATCCACAAGCATGGGGGAATGCATCTATTTTCTGATTACCTGCATGATCCCAATATTTGGCATCTACATCGTCGTTCATCGGCAGGTGGTGCTGCTATTGGCATGTTTTGCGCGTTTATTCCATTACCAATTCAAACAATAGTCTCAGCTGCATTTGCAATTCTATTTAGAGTCAATCTACCTATGGCGGTCGTTTTTTCATTATTTAGCAACCCGATCACTATTCCACCACTATTTTTCTTCGCTTATCAATTAGGCGCCATGTTATTAGGTTTAGAAGAAAAACATGTTGAATTTTCGTTCTCATGGGAATGGATAAGCACGACTCTTATACATATATGGGAGCCATTGGCACTCGGTTGTTTTATATTGGGAGCAATAAGCTCGCTACTGACTTACATCATCATTCGATTGGTCTGGCGAATAAGTGCGATTAATAAATGGGAAAACAGGCGCCGAACAAAATAGCAACATAACAAAGGCTGCTAAGCTTGCAAGATCCCTTCTTTTAATTCTAAAACTCGATCCACACGCCGTGAAAGTTCCATGTTGTGCGTAACCATAATTAAACTTGTGCCTAGGCTTTGATTTAATTCAAGAATTAATTCAAAAACTTGATCTGCTGTTTTTTCATCCAAATTGCCCGTTGGCTCATCAGCTAATATACAAGCAGGCTCAGTGACTAATGCTCTGGCAATTGCTGCACGTTGCCGTTCTCCTCCTGATAATTCACCTGGTTTGTGTTGCACTCGTTCTGACAAACCTACCTTGTTCAACAAGTTCGCAGCCTTATCTAATGCTTCTTTTTTATTTCCACGTCTTATTAACAATGGCATTGCTACATTTTCCAATGCAGTAAACTCCGGCAAGAGATGATGGAATTGATAAACAAAACCAAGGTGTTTATTTCGTAGATTACCACGTTGCTCATCGCTCAGTTTTCCCATGTCCTTATTATTAACAAGAACTTCACCTTTATCGGGTGTATCGAGACCACCTAACAAATGTAGCAAGGTACTTTTACCAGATCCTGAGGTACCAATGATCGCAACACTTTGGTTTGACTTAATACTGAAATCAACACCTTTCAGAACTTCAACACGAAGTTCGCCATCGTTAAAACATTTAGTGAGCTGTCGTGTTTCGATTAGAGCATCACTCATAACGTAATGCCTCCGCAGGTTGTGTCTTCGCTGCGCGAAGAGCAGGATAGATCGTGGCTAATAAACAGAGCACAAAAGCAACAATACTAATAGTAATAACATCATTCCAATGCATGTCTGAAGGAAGATCACTAATGTAATAAACATCTGCGGACAAGAATTTTTGACCTATCATCGACTCTATCGCTGGTACGATTGTCTCTACATTGCTCGCTAACCAGACACCACCAATAACGCCCATGGCAATGCCGACAACGCCAATGATTGTGCCTTGAATCATAAATATCTTTAATATACTTCCTGGACTAGCGCCTAGTGTTCGCAACACAGCGATGTCTGATTGTTTGTCAGAGACCATCATCACCAACGTTGAGATTATATTAAATGCTGCAACTGCAACGATTAGTAGTAATATCACAAACATTACTGTTTTTTCAGTTTTTAATGCCCGGAAAAAATTAGCGTGTCGTTGTGTCCAGTCAACCACCCAATATCTACCGGGTAATTGAGCAACAATCTCACGACTAATGATTGGAGCTTTGAGAATATTGTTTGTTTTCAAGCGCAGTCCTGTAGGGCCTGTTTTTCGAAATAAACGAAAAGCATCATTCATATGGATTAACGCTAAGGCACTATCAAATTCATGCATGCCGACTTCAAATATACCTACTAACGTAAAGCGTTTAAGTCTTGGTAAGATACCTGCGGGGGTGACATTCGCCTGTGGCGCAACTAAAGTCACTTTATCGCCGATCGCTACACCTAACTTTCGTGCAAGTTCTTTTCCCAGGACAATGTTAAAACCTCCCGCTTTTAGTTCACTAATATCACCCATAATCATGGTTTCTATGACTGTAGAGACTTTGGGTTCTTCGTCGGGCAAAATACCTCTGATTATTGTGCCATTAACACTTTTATCTTTAACTAACATGCCTTCGGCATGAAAATATGGTGCAACGCCAACAATATCAGGGTGATGCATAACCTCTTCTGCAATTGGTTGCCAATCATTCAAAGCGTCACCGTCTCCAATGACAGTTGCATGTGATGCCATACCTAAAATACGTTCTTTTAATTCTTTCTCAAATCCATTCATTACAGATAACACCGTAATCAAAGCCATTACACCTAAACCCACACCAAGCATCGATGTTAAGGAGATAAAGGAAATAAAATGGTTGCGGCGACGTGCGCGGACATAGCGCAAGCCAATCAGTGCTTCAAATGAATTAAACATGGGTGTGGATTATAGAGTGCTTCGACAAAGCTTGAAACTAAATTAAGTATATCTTTTAAAATGACTTTTCAAAAAAGCTCATAAACATAACACTTAACTACTATACGGGTGCAAATACTATTTCTTCTCCTTTTAGAAGAAAAATACCTGAGCTTCTCTCTTCTTTTACTTCGTAGACTTTATTCATAATGCGAATTACAACGCCGGGATAAACTCTACTGCGTACGACAACACGGGCATCTTTTGAATCGTACAATAAAGTAGTTAGAGCTTCCTTTTCTTCAATCAACTCATCAAATTCATTATTTTTCTGTTCTAGCGTACCTGTCAGTTTTAGTAACAATGCATTTTGTTTTTTTTGTGCCTTAGGATTCTTGCAACAGTGTTCATGTAGTTTTTTTACATCAGAAATTGCTTTTTTAGCTCTAAGAATGTCATCCACCAATTCTCTCAATTTTATCTGTACATCATTACCAGCCCCAACTTCAACGGTAGTTTTATTAAAACTATCAGCCCCTAGAACAGCAACTTCGACACCTTTTATAGCCTGTGTTACAGCGCCAACTAATATGCTTTTTTTCGACTTACTATTCCCAACCTGCACTAAGCCCTGAGAGCTTGTATTGCAATTAACAAGATTATTCTCTATTAAAATATCACCTCCAGCATCGAGATTTGCATTCTCAGCAAATGAAGCAGCAATATTCTGCCCGGCGATAATTTTACTTTGCATGCCTCTGACACCCGATTTAATAATTACACTACCAACTGCCCTAACAGTCGCATTTTCAACATTTTCCTGGATGATGGCATCACCTTTTGATTCAAGAACAAACCCTGCTCCAACATAACCTTTAACATTAACTGTCTTATCAGAATGAATATTACCTGTCTTTTGGCATACGTCACCATCAAGTTCCAGATTATCAGAAACTTTAAAATTAATACCATTAACTAATAAAATACCATCTTCTTTGATGCGCAATGTGCCGTCAGCTTCTTTTATTACACCTTCAAGTTCCGGTTCAGAATCCTTAACTTGATTTGCAATTAACTCGTCACCCAAAACATTCCGACCATCCTCTGAGCGTTGCCCCTGTATCAACCGGCCAATTACATCATTTATTTTTACATTCCATGGATAGGATTTTTCATGATAATCAATTTCTCCATTTGGCAAAACTTTCCCTCCAACGGTGAGTTCTTTGTCAAACTCTACCCTCGAATCAACACCATCCTTAGCAGGGACACCTTCCGCAACGAGCAGATTAATCTTTGATTTTTTTTCTTTGTTTATATTTTCCAGAATTAATTTAATAGCATTATTTTTTATTCCATAGACAACATTATGTTGATTTAATGTTGCAATAACATGTTGTAACAAAATGTTTCCTTCACCGCTCGCCTCATTAGAACGTAACAAACTCATTGTTACTTTTAATTTATCATCAGATATATTTATTCCTGATTTAACGCTCACTACATCAGATTCAAATTGGACAACGCCCAATCTCATAGACTTGTATTCACGAACCCCAGGATTCTTTATTTCTTCTATGCCAGTACCACATATGAGAGACACTTCGGCACCTTCTTCTCCTGGAACAATTTCACCGTATACATCAAGCCCTGCCGTATAGTGTAAATTTGATTTTATTCGTGCCACAGTTTTCCCAGGTAATACAGCTCGTTTATTGATATCTTCTGATTGGATATCCGTCATCCACTCAATTGTTTCATCATCGCCATTTATGGCAGCATCGCCTTTTGCAACAACCACCCTTTTAACGACATCTCCTAATGATTGAGCTTGTTTCAAAGCAGATTTAATTTGATTGTGGTCTATACCATTTACAACACCTGCTGATTCAAGTGTTTTAAGTATATCTGCTTGTGTAACTTCTCTATTTAGACCAATAACCTTGCCGGCATGAATATCCATACAGACTTGTAATTTGTCATCTGCTATATCAAGTCCTGATTCAACAGTGAGCACGCCAGATTTATAATGAAGTAAGCCTGCGTGACTACATTCATAGACAACAATGCCATCAGTGTCCTGCGTATAAATAACACCCTTTTCATTATTTATTTGTTGGTCAAAGCCAGGCCGTGGGTTTTTGTCTTTACCAAAAACATTTTTACCTTTCTGTCCTTGAGTCGATAATGTCTTTACAGCAATTTTTACCCCTGGCACCACCAGATATGATGAGCCTTCATCAATTATTCCTTCTATACACCATTCAGTAGTTCCATTGCTGCCGTTCTCAACATCTGATTTCGCTATTACAACGGGTTCTTCTGGAATATTATCTTCATCAACCAAAGCAATTAATTTGTCTATTGCATCTCGGTCAATGCCATAAACGACCTTCGACTGTTTTAGTTTATTCAGAATATCAATAGCTTTAACAGGTTTTCCATTACCCGTATGTCTGACTATCTTTTTGACACTGACAATTAGACCATCTTCAGGCACGGCAAGTTGGAACCATCCATTTACAGAAGGCTCTTCATCGCATCCTGATGTCTTTTGAGTTTGATTTCCCATTGTGTTCTATCAATCCATACATATCAGTCTAAAAGTGTTGTTTGTTTCTGTTAAAATTCGTGAAAATGTCTATATGTAATATTAATTATCGACCCATAACTGCTGTACTTTAATAAGAATGGTGTAAGTCATTGTTTTATAGTAGCTCAAAGATTGAAGACATTAGAATTTGTCTACTAAAGACGACAACATTAGCTGATAAATATTATGAATATGTGAACCTGTTTTATACGTATTGCTTTAGATGCGAAATTTACAAATGTAAAATTATTCCTCGTTCAAATATTAAGTTTTTAATTTCGATTTTACATGAGATATTAGCCCATTAATTTATAAGATTTTTTTTCAACCTGATCAGTTCTCGTTGTATTTTAGAATAAATAATTTATGACGATTAAAAGGAATTCTGCAGAAAATAATAATGAAAATATTAGCCATTGAAACAGCCACAGAAGCATGTTCTGCAGCACTTGATATAGATGATAGTTGCATTCATCGTTTTCAAATATCTCCAAGGAGACATACCGAATTAATCCTGCCAATGATCGACGAGCTACTTCGTGAGGCTGATATACAAACCAAAGATCTTGACGCCATTGCCTTTGGTCAAGGCCCTGGCGCATTTACAGGTGTACGTATTGCTGTTGGCGTTATACAAGGCCTTGCTTTTGCGCACGACACACCCGTCATCCCAGTTTCATCATTGAATGCTCTGGCTCAACATTACGCTAACGAGCACTCCCAAGTTGCAGCAGCCATCGATGCACGCATGCAGGAGATTTACTGGGGTCTTTTCAAGAAAAATGAATTGGGTCTGATGCAACAGATTACTGAAGAAAAAGTTTGTTCTCCAACTGATATTTCTAAACCATCACAAGGCGAGTGGTTCGGTGCAGGAACAGGATGGAATACCTATAGCGAAAATCTTAAAGCACAGTGTAACGAAAAATTGATCGGATTCAACGGTGATGTATTCCCATCAGCAAAAGACATCATGACTCTGGCAAAACCAGCCTACCTAGAAGGCAATGCAATTCCCGTTGAAGAAGCCACACCAGTATATTTAAGAAATAAAGTTGCTAATAAATCACGATAATTTCAATTATTCATATAAATAACACTTGAACTGATAGAACCATTCTTTTCAAGGGTCAATTTTCTGTAGGCCGGCGTTTTATCATCAACAGCAAATTCAGTGCTGCCGGGTTTAAATTGTAAGCAAGTTGATGGTGTGCCAAGTAATTTCACATTAGCAATTTCATGTTCAAATTCCTGATGAATATGCCCCCAAATGATACCGCGCACTTGTTTAAATTCATCAACAATTTTCAAAAAGTCTGTGGCGTTGACTAAAGACATGGCATCCATCCAGCTACTGTTTATCGATACCGGATGATGATGAAGTGCTATCAAACAATGCGAATCAAGATTGTCTTCAAGGCTTGTCCGTAAAAACTCTAGTTCATTAGCAGATAATTCACCGCTATGCTCGCCTCTTACACAGGTATCTAAGAGTATGATTGACCAATCATCAAATTTGGTTAAATTACCCGTGTCATGCTCATTAGCACCCATGACATACCGCATTAATTCTGGAGCATCATGATTGCCCGGCAAGCTAAGAATAGGTGTTGTCAGTATTGACAAATGATCAGCCAACTTTTGATAAGACGTTTTGGTGGGTTCATGAACCAAATCACCCGTCAACAAAATCAAATCTGCATCAGATTCAGACTCTAAAATTTTATGTATTACGCGCATCAAACTAGCGGAGGTATCATAATCGTTAAATGATGGCGCACCATCATCGAGTATGTGTGTGTCCGTGATCTGTATAATATTGATTCTGTCAGACATTTTAGTGTCTCGCTTAGTTGTCGTTTCAGTAGACTCAATCATGATATTCTTTAGTTAATAATTATTAGGCCAGTACCCTATGTCTAGAAAAAGCATGCAGCTCGATGAACAAGTTTATAATTATCTCCTGTCAGTTTCATTACGAGAAGCACAAATACTTCAAGAATGTAGAGCAGAAACAGCAAAGCATCCCATGGCTAGGATGCAAATTGCTCCTGAACAAGGTCAATTCATATCATTCTTAATAAAATTATTACACGTCAAAAAAGCACTAGAAATAGGCGTGTTTACTGGATATAGCAGTCTTTCTATAGCAATGTCATTACCTGAGGATGGACATCTAGACGCATGCGATAGTGATGCTGAAGCAACCAAAATTGCAAAAAGGTACTGGAACAAGGCCAATGTGGCAGAAAAAATTAATTTGCATATCGGTCCAGCAATAGAAACCTTGGATAGACTATTAGAAGAAAACCATAATGACACATATGACTTTGCCTTTATTGATGCTCACAAGCCTGAGTGCATTGATTACTACGAACGAGCATTACAACTCATCAGTCCCGGCGGTATTATTCTCGTAGACAACGTATTATGGCCTGGCAATGTAGCTGATGAAAACATTCAAGATGAAGACACTGTTGCCATACGAAATTTTAATGAACATGTAAAAAATGATGATCGCATCATGATTAGCATGTTACCCCTAGCAGATGGAATCACATTGGCAATGAAAAACTAATTAAAAAAGTCTTTAACATCATCCAATTCATGTGTGATCGGCATCGGTGGTAATGCCTTGATGATGCGCTTACCATAGGCTTTTCTTATCACACGTTTATCGCAGATGACACAGACACCCCTGTCAGTTACATCACGAATTAACCGCCCCACTCCCTGTTTTAAACTTATAGCAGCTTGAGGAACTTGATGATCCATAAAAGGATTGCTGCCCTGTTTGCTAAAGTGATTCAACCGCGCTTGTAGCACTGGATCATCCGGACTGGCAAACGGCAACTTATCAATAATAACTAATGATAAAGCCTCGCCTTTCACATCTACCCCTTCCCAAAAACTACTCGTGCCAAGCAACACGGCATGCTTTGTGTGTCGAAACTGATTTAGTAATTCTGATCGTGGTGCCGTCCCTTGAATAAAAATAGGATAATCAATCTCCTTAGATAAAATATCTGCTGATTTTTTCAATGCTTGATGGCTGGTAAATAAAACAAAGGCATGACCTTCACTATATGACAGTAACTTGATAGTTCTTTCTATGAATGCATCAAAAAATTCATATTGATTAGGTTCGGGCAGGTCAAGTGGCACATACAAACAGGTTTGTTTTTGATAATCGAAAGGACTATTCCAAACCTGCGTTTGACATTCTTCAAGACCAAGTTGGCGGCTGTAATAATTAAAATCGTCGTTTATTGCCAAGCTCGCCGAAGTGAATACACTTGTCGCATTATATTCACTCAATCGTTGTTGAAAAGTCTCAGAGATATTTACGGGGGTTTGGTTTAGATAAAGATGATGGCCGCGTATTTCTACCCAACGAATTGATTCTTCATTTTTCGTTTCGATATAGGTATCGATGTAATTATAATGCGCCTTCGCACGCTGCCAGCAATTATCTAATAACTTCCCGCGTCCACAAGCGGTTTCAAGTATATCGATGACACATTGAAAAGCGGCCAACATATTTGGAAGTGCCGTTGATAGTAATGATTTCTCCCAAACCTCTAACCAGTTCAACCGTTGATCTTCTCGACCAAAGACTAAACGCACATCACGTATCAATTTTTCAAATTTAGTTAATACCGCTGCTAATTCTTCTATATCACCCGCTTCTTCACGGTCGGCCGTTTTTATATCAGTAATCAATTCCAATAATTGACGAGTACTCATTGTTTGACTGAAATAAGTAGATGCCAACTCAGGCAATTGATGTGCTTCATCAAACACAATTACATCAGCTAATGGCAATACTTCACCAAAACCTTTTTCTCTCAAACTCATGTCAGACAACAATAAATGATGGTTAGTGATCACCAAATCTGACTCAAGTGCAGCCTTCCTGTTTTTAAAGACAAAGCAATCATCAAAGCTTGGGCACGCTTGGCCGAGACAATTTTCTGTTGTTGAGGTTATTCTAGATCGAATCACTGAGTTCTCTTCAATCATACCTAACTCATTAATATCACCTGTCTTTGTTGAAGAAGACCATTGCACAACCTCCTGTAGATCGGACATATTTTGGTAACTCAAGTCTTTAGTATCATGAATGGCAGTATCCATATGCTCTAGACAAAGATAATTTGAACGGCCTTTTAGCACCATTGTTGTAGCCGGTGACGCGAGTGCTTCAAGTACGAGAGGCAAATCTTTTTGATACAATTGGTCTTGCAGATGGCGAGTACCAGTTGAGATAATTACTTTTTGTCTCGACAATAAGGCCGGCACTAGATAGGCAACTGTTTTACCGGTACCTGTCCCCGCTTCGCACACCAAATTCTGACCTTCGGAGATAGCAGCGAATATCTTATGCGCCATATCTTCCTGTTCTGGTCGATGTTGATAATCATCAATCAAATTCGCTAATGATCCACCATCAGAAAAAACTTCTTTAACTGTTTTCATAAATTACCAGAACGATCGACCATAAATACCGAAGAAAATGATGTATGAAATGAAGATAAATTATCGTGAACAACGATATATAAATATTGTAATTTGTTTGACTAAACTACGTCTTGCTCTAAACCATTCTGTTCTGTCCAGAGAAGTTCTGATATCAATTTAAACTGTGCAATAGTCATAGCACCTTTCTTATTATTTTTTCTTTTTTCTTCTAGCACATCCATAATCTCGTCTCTTTTCGCCATATAAATTTCTTCAGGCATAAAATCAGCATTCATAATCACTAATATAATCGCATCCCATTCCTGCTCGGTCTTTATTTGTCCAAGGCGATGTCCCTGTCGTTTCTCATTGAAGATAACTCTACCTTTAATTTGAATCTTTAATGATTCACCAGCAACTTCATAGGTTGCGTCATAGCCAGCGATATTTTCATCGTTTGGCGACATTCCAAGAATCGAAATGGCATCATTTATTGCGATCTCTGGTGTGACGGGTAGCGTTTTGCCGGTAGCAAGCCGATATTCTTTAGCAATGCGACGGGTCTCAGCAATCAACTTATTAACTGAATAAATACCCATAAACTAATTAGATCCCAAAGTGAACGTACTGACTTCATTTATATCATCTTTTTTAGATAAAACCATCAATAAACGATCAATTCCAACTGCCACACCAGAACATTCAGGCAATCCTGATCTCAATGCCGCCACAAAGTCTTTATCTATTGGCGGTTCTGCCAAGCCCTTATTGCTTCTCGTCGTCAATTCACTTTCAAATCGTTTCACTTGTTCATCTGCATCGATGAGTTCATTAAAGCCATTGGCTATTTCCATCCCAGAGATAAACAATTCAAAGCGTTCGCTAACAATAGGTTCGCTTTGCTTCAGTGTCGCCAAAGCCGACATACACTCTGGATAGTCGTAAATAAACAGTGGTTTACTCTGCTCAAGATTCTTTATAACCGCCTGAGAAAACAAAAAATCGAGCAAGGCATGTCGATCATCTATAGCGTCATCCCAACCATGTTGTTTGCAAAGGGTCTGCAATTCACTTGTAGCTGCAGTATGCGGATTTAATTCTAGCGTTTGCTTAAATGCGTCTGCATAGGTCATCTTATCTGGTCTTTCTAGCCCAATATCGATCAATAACTCACCCACTTCATTCATGAGTTGATAATAATCAAAACCCGCGTGATACCACTCCAACATGGTGAATTCTGTATTATGCCGTTTTCCTGATTCTTCATTACGGAATACATGCGCAATTTGATAGATGGAGCCCGAACCGGCGGCAAGCAATCGCTTCATACAAAATTCAGGAGACGACTGAAGATAGAGTAATACATCACTTTCAGCCGCGCATGATGTTGTCATACTTTCAATATAAGGGTCACTGATACCGAAGTGACTGAGAATAGGCGTGTCGACCTCGATAATCTCACGTGTATTCATGAAAGACCGGATCTGCTTCAGTAAACTCGCTCGTTGTTTTATTACTTTTAGGCTAGCGCTGGGATGCCATGAAGTATCTGACGCCATAAGTGCCTACAATGTTGAAATTAGCACTTTCGACTGCTTAATCACCATGAATACTGCTGTTTATTTACTCTTTCGCACGACTGACGTATTCGCCGGTTCTGGTGTCTATCTTAAGTAAATCGCCATTTTCAACAAATAGCGGGACTTTCACGATTGCTCCAGTCTCAAGCGTTGCGGGTTTTGAGCCACCTTGTGCGGTATCTCCTTTCAGGCCTGGATCAGTATCCGTAACTTCCAATACAACAAAATTTGGTGCTGCAACTGACAATGGCACATCATTCCACAAGGTAACCAGGCACATTTCCTCGCCTTTAATCCATTGTTTGGCGTCACTCACGGCATTTGCATCGGCTTCACACTGTTCATAGCTATCTTTATTCATGAAATGCCACATCTCACCATCGTTATAGAGATATTGCAGATCAAGGTCGACCACATCGGCACCTTCAACAGATTCACCAGACTTATAGGTCTTCTCAAGCACTCGGCCTGTCTTCAGGTTGCGCATCTTGACCCGGTTAAAGGCTTGGCCTTTGCCTGGTTTAACAAACTCATTCTCAATGATTGAGCATGGATCGTTTTCAATCATTATTTTAAGACCTGATTTGAATTCGTTTGTGCTATAAGTCGCCATGATGTCCTCTTTCAAAT
>Ga0209630_10000875_pt1 | contig 33989 bp, 29 predicted proteins | sample COG_01_FD_184745 | JGI IMG/M metagenome (GOLD analysis project Ga0209630, IMG submission 184745) | Pelagic Microbial community sample from North Sea - COGITO 998_met_01 (SPAdes) (version 2) | ecosystem: Environmental > Aquatic > Marine > Neritic zone/Coastal water | place: Helgoland, sampling... | reverse complement strand
ACGTCGTCGAACACCCGCGCCGCCGCACTCAACTTGTCGACGCATTCGGCGACATGCGCATCCTCGATCACCAGCGGCGGCAGGATGCGGACGACGTTCTCGCCCGCCGCGACCAGCAGCAGCTGATGGTTGTCGCGGGCATGTGCGACGAATTCGCGCGGCTCGACCCCGGCCTTGAGCTTGAGGCCCAGCATCAGCCCCTTGCCGCGCACGCCCTCGAAGACGTGGTCGTAATTGGGGATCATCTGCTCCAGCGCGCCGCGCAGCCGCTCGCCCATCGCCTCGACATTGGCGAGGAAGCCGTCCGCCAGCATCACGTCGAGCACCGCCTGCCCCGCCGCCATCGCCAGCGGATTGCCGCCATAGGTCGATCCGTGCGTGCCGATCACCATGCCCTTCGCGGCATGTTCGGTGGCGAGGCACGCCCCGAGCGGGAAGCCGCTGCCGATGCCCTTGGCGATCGGCATGATGTCGGGCGCGATGCCGTAATGCTCGTACGCCCACATCTTGCCGGTGCGCCCGTAGCCGCATTGCACCTCGTCGAGGATCAGCAGCAGGCCGTGGTCGTCGCACGCCTTGCGCAGCCCGGTGATGAATTCGGGCGTACCGACCGACACGCCGCCCTCGCCCTGGATCGTTTCGACCATGAAGCCCGCGGTCTCGTCGTCGATCAGCGCCAGCGCCGCGTCGAGATCGTTGAACGGCGCATAGGCGAAACCGGGCAGCAGCGGTTCGAAGCCGTCGCGCATCTTGGGCTGGTTGGTCGCCGAGATCGCCCCCATCGTCCGCCCGTGAAAGGCGTTGTTGAAGGTGATGATCTTGTGCCGCTGCGGATGGCCCTCGGCATAATGGAAGCGGCGCGCGGTCTTGATCGCGCATTCGACCGCCTCGGTCCCCGAATTGGTGAAGAACACCGTATCGGCGAAGCTGTTGGCGCAGATCCGCTCCGCCAGCGCCTCGCCCTGCGGCGATCCGTAGAGGTTGCTGACATGCATCAGCGTCGCCGCCTGCTCGGCGATCGCCTTGACCAGATGCGGATGGCCATGGCCCAGCGCGTTGACCGCGATGCCGGCCGCCATGTCGAGATAGCGCGTGCCGTCCTCGGAGATCAGGTGGCAGCCCTCGCCTCGGACCGGACGCACCCCGCACCGTGGATAGACGGGCATGAGCGGCGTAATGGTCACGGGCGGTCTCCTCTTCTCCAAACGAGAAAGGGCGGCCCGTTGCTGGCCGCCCGCCACATCCATACCGGTTCGGGACCGGGTGGGTCAACACCAGTGGCATTGGCCCGCACACCCGCATCGGCCGCGCCAACAATCGGGAAAAACCGCCAAACCCCGGCACGCCAGCGATCGTCAGGACAACGCAAAATCGGCAGAAACGGCAGTTTTCCGCGCGATGAGGTGTTTGGCACACCTAATGCAGTGCACCACCTGTGAAGCGGCGACGCTTCAACGACACCACAGGAGGAAGACCATCATGACCCACATGTCCATGCACCGCTCGATCGCCCTGCTCGCCACTGCCGGCCTGATCGCCACCGGATCGGCCTCGAGCGCCTTCGCCCGCGGCAAGGGCCCCGCCAAGATCACTCTGTCCGCGAAGACCGCGCCCGACCCGACCAGCCGCATGTGCATGCCCAAGACGACGCTCGGCAACACCGCGACCCGCGAGATGCCCGACACGATCTGCCAGACGCGCGCCGAATGGGAAACCGCCGGCGTCACCTTCGTCATCAAGTAAGCCCCGACCGGCCGGGCGCGCGGGGACGCGCCCGGCTGGCCCGCACGATCACGCGTCGATCGCCTCTTCGTCCAGCCTTGCCGCGTTTTCCTGAATGAAGGCAAAGCGATGCGCCGGGTTGTTGCCCATCAGGCGGTCGACCAGATCCTTCACCCCCGCGCGCTCCTCATATTCTTGCGGCAGGGTGATGCGGATCATGCCGCGGGTCTTGGGGTCCATCGTCGTCTCGCGCAGCTGGCCCGGGTTCATCTCGCCCAGCCCCTTGAACCGCGCGACCTCGACCTTCTTGCCCTTGAACGCGGTGCGTTCCAGCTCGGCGCGATGCGCGTCGTCGCGGGCGTAGAGCGACTTGGCACCCACCGTCAGCCGGTAGAGCGGCGGCTGCGCGAGATAGAGATGCCCGCGCCGGACCAGATCCGGCATCTCCTGAAAGAAGAACGTCATCAGCAGCGTCGCGATATGCGCGCCGTCGACGTCGGCGTCGGTCATGATGACGACGCGTTCGTAGCGCAGCTGGCTCGCGTCGCAATCCTTGCGCGTGCCGCAGCCCAGCGCCTGAATCAGGTCGGCGATCTCCTGATTGGCGACGATCTTGGCGCTGGTCGCCGACGCGACGTTGAGGATCTTGCCGCGGATCGGCAGGATCGCCTGCGTCTTGCGGTCGCGCGCCTGCTTGGCGCTGCCGCCGGCCGAATCGCCCTCGACGATGAACAGCTCGGTGCCGTGGTTGCCGTCGTTGGCGCAGTCGGTCAGCTTGCCGGGCAGGCGCAGCTTGCGCGCGCTGGTCGCCGTCTTGCGCTTGACCTCGCGCTCCTGCTTGCGGCGCAGGCGCTCGTCCATCCGGTCGAGGACATAGCCGAGCAGCGCCTTGCCGCGCTCCATATTGTGGCCCAGCCAATGGTCGAAATGGTCGCGCACCGCCTTTTCGACGAGGCCGGCGGCCTCCGGGCTGGTCAGCCGGTCCTTGGTCTGGCTTTGGAATTGCGGCTCGCGGACGAAGACGCTGAGCATCAGCTCGCTGCCAACCATCACGTCGTCGGCGGTGATGTCCTTCGCCTTCTTCTGGTGGACGAGGTCGCCGAACGCGCGCAGGCCGCGGACCAACGCCTGGCGCAGGCCCTGTTCGTGGGTGCCGCCGTCGGGGGTCGGGATCGTGTTGCAATACCAGCTGTAGCTGCCGTCGCTCCACAACGGCCAGGCGACCGCCCATTCGACGCGGCCCTGTTCGTTCGGGAAATCCTGATTGCCCGCGAAGAAATCGGCGGTGGCGCATTCGCGCCCGCCGATCTGTTCGCGCAGATGGTCGGCGAGGCCGCCGGGAAACTGGAACACCGCCTCCGCCGGCGTGTCGCTGCCCTCGACCAGTGCGGGCGCGCAATGCCAGCGGATCTCGACGCCCGCGAACAGATAGGCCTTCGACCGGGCGAGCTGGTAGAGCCGCTTGGGCTTGAAGGCGAGTTCGGGGCCGAAGATCTCGGTATCAGGCGTGAAGGCGACCGAGGTGCCGCGCCGGTTGGGCGCCGCGCCGACATGTTCGAGCGGCCCCTGCGTCAGCCCGCGGCTGAAGCGCTGGCGATACAGTTGCCGGTCGCGCGCGACCTCGACCAGCGTATCCGACGACAGCGCGTTGACCACCGACACGCCGACGCCGTGCAGGCCGCCGCTGGTCGCATAGGCCTTGCCCGCGAACTTGCCGCCCGAATGCAGCGTCGACAGGATCACCTCGAGCGCGCTCTTGTCGGGGAACTTGGGGTGCGGGTCGACCGGGATGCCGCGGCCGTTGTCGGTGATGGTCAGCCGGTTGCCCGGTTCCAGCGTCACCTCGATCCGCGTCGCATGGCCCGCGACCGCCTCGTCCATCGCATTGTCGAGCACTTCGGCGGCGAGATGGTGGAGCGCGCGCTCGTCGGTGCCGCCGACATACATGCCGGGACGGCGACGGACGGGCTCCAGTCCTTCCAGCACCTCGATCGACGAGGCGTCATAGGCATTGGCGGGCGCCGCGGAGGACGCGAACAGATCTTGGGCCATTGCGCGGAACCATAAGGGAACATCGCGGGGGATACCAGCACCCGCCGGGGCGCCATGTTGCTGGCTGATGTCTCAACCGGTGCAATAATGCCACAGTATCAGCATTTTACCAGTATTGATGCATATTATGACGGCGACGCACGTTCCTCGACCGACTGCAACGACCCCTCGGGAGACACCATGCGTACCACATTGCTGCTCGGCACGATCGCCGCCGCCACCTTCGCCACCGCCGCGCAGGCGCAGGACATGACGACCGATCCCGCCCCGTTCAGCGGCATCTACGTGGGCGCATCTGGCGGCTATGACGTGCAGCCCAACGACGTCGGCTCGTCGATCCTGTTTGATCGCGGCTCGAACGGCAGCTTCGGCGACACGGTGACGACCGCCGCGGGCGCCAACGCCTTCTCGCCCGGTTTCTGCAACGGCCGCGCGGTCGGCGCGACGCCGCTGCCGGGCAGCTGCCGCAACGACAAGGACGGCTGGTCCTATTACGGCCGCATCGGCATGGATTCGCAGTCGGGCAACATCGTGATCGGTGCGCTGGGCGAATTCGGCAAGACCGAGATCAACGACAGCGTCAGCGGCTTTTCGACCACGCCGGCGAACTACGTCATGACGCGCGACGTCAAGTGGGAAGCCAGCATCCGCGGCCGCATCGGCTATGCGCCGGGCACGACGCTGTTCTACGGCACCTTCGGTCCCGGCTATGCCAATATCGACCGCACCTTCACCTCGACCAACACCGCCAACGCCTTCGCGCAGACCGGCAAGCGCAAGCAGTTCGGCATCGTCGGCGGCGGCGGCATCGAACAGAAGCTCGGCCGCAACTTCTCGGTCGGCATGGAATATACCTACCACCAGTATCAGGACGACGATGCCCGCGTCCGCGTGTCGCAGGGCACGGCACCGGCGAACAACCCGTTCATCCTGCCGGCCGGCGGCGCGACGACAGACTTCCGCCGCTCGGACGACAAGTTCCGCTGGCATTCGCTGCGCGCCACGGCGGCGTTCCGCTTCTGAGGCGCCGGGCGGCCTGCGCCATCCTGGCGCAGGACTCGCCCAAGCCCGGCCAGCGTCGCGCCAGCTACGTCTGACGACGCGGCTTCGCCGCGGCGGGCCCGAAACAGAGAAGGGCCGGTGTTCCGCAAAGGAACGCCGGCCCTTTCTCGTTCCTCCCGCACCGGACAGGAACCGAAAAAGGCCGCCTCCCTCGCGGGAAGCGGCCCTCTTCAAAACCCGGTCATGGGCAAAGCCCATGACGTCGGACGCGGCTTGTGGCCGCGCCGGCCGGGCGGCCCTGTGCGGGCGCTGGGCCTTGCTCAGCGCACCCGCGGGCCGCCGAACGGCAGCGGCGGCGGCGGGCGGCGATCGCGACGGGGCAGCTGCGCCTGATAGGCATGGCCGCAATGCGCGACGCAATAGGGGAAACCGGGGTTCACCTTGTCGCCGCAGAAGTGGAAATCGGGCTCGCCCGGATGGCCGAGCGGCCATTTGCAGATGCGGTCGTTGAGGTCGAGCAGCGTCGTCTTGCCGGCGATCTCGGGCGACGGCTTGGCCGGGACCAGCCGGCGCGGCGGCGCGGGCGTGGCGGGCGGCTGCTGCTCGCCGGGCGACTGGCGGACGAAGCCGCCGGGGCCGACCGAGCGCAGGATCGGCTGCGGCTCGCGCACCGGCGCAGGGGCCGCGACGACCTCGTCCGCGTCCTCGTCCTCGTCGTCATCCGCGTCGGCGGCGACCACCGGTTCCGGCGCGGGCGCCGGGCGCGGCGGTGCGGGCGGAGGCGGCGGTGGCGCGGCGACGACGGGGGCTGGCACAGGAGCGGCCTCCGCCTCGAACGGTGCGGGGGCCGGCGCGACCGCGGCAGGCTCGTTCGGCTTCACCGGAGACGGGCGCGACTGCAGGCCAAGGCGGTGCGCCTTGCCGATCACCGCGTTGCGGCTGACGCCACCCAGCGCCTCGGCGATCTGGCTCGCGGTCTGGCCCGCCTCCCACATCGTCTTGAGCGTGTCGATCCGCTCGTCGGTCCAGGACATTCGTGTTTCCTTACTCTCGCGCCGGGTTGCGGGCGACTGCGGCTGCGGTTACCCGCTTGTCCCATGAGCAGCCAGCCCCCAATCGGCGAAATCCAATCGGCGATCCGGTCCGCACCCGGCGTGCCGGTCATCCGGAACGTGAACTGGGGCGGCCTGAAGACCCTCTATGTGAAGGAGGTGCGCCGGTTCTTCAAGGTCCACCTCCAGACCGTGTGGGCGCCGGCGATCACGACCCTGCTGTTTCTGATCGTCTTCACCATCGCGACCGGCGCGAAAAGCCCGGTCCATGTCGGCGGGATCACGGTCCCCTTCGCTGATTTCATCGCCCCCGGCCTCATCATCAGCCAGGGGATGATGGGCCCCGCCTTCGCCAACGCGAGCTTCTCGCTGCTCGTCGGCAAGATCCAGGGGACGATCGTCGATTACCTGCAACCCCCTCTGTCGACGGCGGAACTGCTCGCCGCGCTGGTCGGCGGCGCGATGACGCGGGCGTTCATCGTCGGCTTCATCTGCTGGTGCGCGATGGCGCTCTACCCCGGCGTCCACGTCACGCCGGTGCACCCGCTCGCGATCCTGTGGTTCGGCTTCCTCGGCGCCGCCTTCCTCGCCTTCCTCGGCGTGCTCACCTCGATCTGGGCGGAGAAGTTCGACCATGCCGCCGCGGTCACCAATTTCGTGATCGCGCCGCTGTCGCTGCTGTCCGGCACCTTCTATTCGGTCGACCGGCTCGCCCCTGCCTTCCGGGCGTTCAGCCACGCCAATCCGTTCTTCTACATCATCTCGGGGTTCCGCTACGGCTTCCTCGGCACCGCCGATTCGCCGGTCGCCGTGGGCGGTATCGCGATCCTCGCGGTGGATATCGCGCTGGGGGTTGCATGCTACGTGCTGTTGCGAAACGGCTGGAAGCTCAAGAACTGATCGCGGCCCTCGCGCTGGCCCTCGCGCTCGCGGTGCTGGCACCGGTTGCCGCCGTCGCGCAGACGCCGCCGGCGGCGACCGCGGCCGATCCCGCCGTCCGCGCCCGTGCGGACGCGCTGGTGCAGGTGCTCGCCGGCCGGCCCGGCTACGACACGCTGTTCGCCGCTGCCTTCAAACAGGCGGTGCCGGCGGCCCGCTTCGCCGCGCTGACGCAGCAGCTGCGCACCGCGCTCGGCGAACCGCGGCGGATCGAACGGTTCGAACCGCTCGGCCGCTGGGCGGCGACGATCGTCATCGGCTACGATCGCGGCACGGCGACCGGCCGCCTGACGCTCGACCCCGCCGCACCGCATGCGATCAGCGGCCTGCTCATCACCGGCACCGCCCCGCGCGGCGACACCGTCGCGAGGGTGCAGGCGGCGGTCGCCGCGCTGCCGGGCACGGCGCAGATCGGCGTCTACGCGCTCGACGGCGCCACCCCGACGCCGGTGTTCGAGACGAAGGGCGACACCCGCACCCCGCTCGGCTCCGCGTTCAAATTGTGGGTGCTGGCGGAGGCGGCGCGGCAGGTCGCGGCGGGCACGCTGCGCTGGGATCAGGTGGTGCCGGTCGGCCCGCCGTCGCTACCCTCGGGCCTGTTGCAGGGCTGGCCGGCGGGATCGCCGGTGACCGTGCAGACGCTGGCGACGCTGATGATCTCGATCAGCGACAACACCGCCACCGATACGCTGCTGACGTTGCTCGGCCGCGACCGGGTCGATGCCACCGCCGCGGCCTATGGCGCGCGCGGCCCGGTGCTGACCACGCGCGAGGCGTTCGTCGTCAAGAGCGACCCCGCGCTGATCGCCGCCTGGGCGAAGGGCGACGCGACGCAGCGGCGCGCGCTGCTGACCGCGCAGGCGACACGGATCGCGGGCGCGACGCTCGATCCGATGATGTTCTCCGCCGGTCCGCTCGCCAACGATTCGGTCGAATGGTTCGCCGCCCCGCGCGACATGGCGCGACTGATGGCGTCGCTGAAGGACGCCGGGCCGGTGGTGCGCGGCATCCTCGCGGTCAACCACGGCGTCGATCCGGCCAGCGTCGCGCGATTCGCCTATGTCGGGTTCAAGGGCGGGTCGGAGCCGGGCGTGATCGCGCTCAACCTGCTCGCGCAGGCGAAGACCGGACGCTGGTATGCGGTCGGCGCCAGCTGGCACCGGCCCGATGCCGCGGTCGACGAGGCGACGTTCCTGCCGCTGGTCACCCGCGCGCTGATGCTGGTCGCGGAATGACAGCGCCCGTCAGGGGCGCCATTCGTCCCTGAGCAGGCCGAAGATCAGCGAATCGCGCACGCCGATGTGCGTCTCCCATTCGCCGCGCAGCCGCCCCTCCAGCGTGAAGCCGAGCCGTCGCAGCAGGCGGATCGACCCCGCATTGTCGGGATCGCTGTCGGCGAAGAGGCGCCGCGCGCCATCGGCGAACAGATGCGCGATCACCGCCGACACCGCCTCGCGGGCGATGCCGCACCCCCAGGTCTCGCGCGCGAACAGATAGCCGATCTCGCCCACGCCCGCCCGCCGCCACCCGACCGAGACGAAGCCGATGGCGCGATCCTCGCCCGTGCGCGTCACCGCCCAGGCGCACGGCCCGCCCGCGAACCAGGCGCGCAAGGCATCGACCGAATCGAACGGCGCGCACGACCACCAGCGCATCGCGTCCGCATCCGCCATCGTCGCGAACAGCGCGCCCGCATCGTCCGGTACCCGCTGCCGAAGCGTCAGCCGCGCCGTCGCCAGCGTCGGCAGGTCGGTCACGCGGTCAGCGCATCGACCAGCGCGCGCACCTTGGCCTGTCGCCATTGCGGCAGGGGCGCGACCAGCCAATAGCCAAAGCGCGACGGCTGCGCCTCGCCGATCGCCACCACCTTGCCCGCCGCGATCGCGCGCGCGGCGAGCAGTTCCGGCACCGTCGCGCGGCCCAGACCCGCGACTGCGGCGTCGATCGCCAATCCGGCATCGGCGACCCGCACCAGCGGACTGGCGTCGCCGGCGGGCGCGCCCGGCCAGCCGATCACCGTATCGCCGGCGTGCGGCGCGGCGATCGTCACCATCCCTTCCGATTCGAGCGCCTCGCCCTCATGCTCGCCCGGCCCCTCGCCCCAGCGGATCGCAAGGTCGAGATTGGCTTCGGTGAAATCGATCGCGTCATCGGCCGACAGCAGCACGAAGCGCAGCTCGGCATCCGCCTGCGCGACCTCGGCGAGGCGCGGCATCAGCCATTTCTCGGTCAGGTCGCGCGGTGCGGCGATGGTCAGCGACTTGGACGATTGCCCCGCCTGCATCGCCCGCACCGCTTCCTCGAATTGCAGGAAGCCGTCGCGCAGCGCGCCGAGCCCCGCCTCTGCCTCCGGCGTCAGCTCCAGCCCGCGCGTGGTGCGGCGGAACAGGACGACGCCCAGCGTATCCTCCAGCGCGCGGATCTGCTGGCCGACCGCGGCCGGGGTCACCGCCAGCTCGTCCGCGGCGCGGGTGAAGCTCAGGTGCCGCGCCGCCGCGTCGAGGACGCGCAGGCCGTTGAGCGGCAGGTGCGTGCGCTTCACGATTCGACCGCCGGGGCGTGGAGCGCGAACCGGGGGATGGCGACGTCGAACGCCGCGCCATCCTCGCCGATCAGCCGATAACTGCCCTGCATCGCGCCCTCCGGGGTCTGCAGCGGGCAGCCCGAGACGTAATCGAAGCTGCCGCCCGGCGCGATCAGCGGCTGTTCGCCGACGACGCCCTCGCCCTCCACCGAATGGCGCGCGCCGCGGCCGTCGGTGATGATCCAGTGCCGGGTCAGCAGCTGGACGGTGCGGTCCGATTCGTTCTCGATCCGGATATGATAGGCCCAGAACCAGCGCCCGCGCCGCGGCTCCGACTGTTCGGGCAGATAGCTCACCGCCACGCGCACCGTCACCCCGTCGGTGGTTTCGGCGTGCGGGAAGAATTCCTTCACGACCCTCTCCTCACAGGCCGACCTGCCGCAGCGCCTGGTCGAGATCGTCGATCACGTCCTGCGGGTCCTCGAGGCCGACGTTGAGGCGCAGCATGCCCTCGCTGATCCCCATCTCGATCCGTTTGTCCTCGGCGACGCCGGCATGCGTGGTCGAGGCGGGATGCGTCATCAGCGAGCGCGAATCGCCGATGTTGTTGCTGATGTCGACCAGCGCCAGCGCGTCGAGCAGGCCGTGCGCCTGCGCGCGGTCGGCGACCTCGAAGGCGAAGATCGGGCCGGTCGCGACCATCTGGCTCATCGCCAGATCGTGCTGCGGGTGGCTGGCGAGGCCGGGGTGGAGGATCTTGGGCACGCGCCCTTCCAGGAAACGGCCCACCTTCAGCGCATTCTCCGACTGGCGCATGATGCGCAGGTCGAGCGTCTCCAGCCCCTTCAGCACCACCCAGGCGTTGAACGGCGACAGCGTCGGGCCGGTGTTGCGGGTGAAGGGCAGCAGCGTGTTGGTGATGAAATCCTCGCTGCCGCACACCGCGCCGGCGAGCACGCGGCCCTGCCCGTCCATCATCTTGGTCGCGCTATAGGCGGTGACGTCCGCGCCGAGGTCGAGCGGCCGCTGCAGCGCCGGGGTCGCGAAGGCATTGTCGACCACGCTGGTGATGCCGCGTTCGCGCGCGATGGCGCAGACCGCGCGCAGGTCGACCACGTCCATCGTCGGATTGGCGGGCGTTTCGAAGAAGAAGACCTTGGTCTCCGGCCGCACCGCGTCGAGGAACTGCTGCGGGTCGCGCGCGTCGACGATCGTCGTCGCGATGCCGAATTTGGGCAGCAGCGTGTCGGTCAGCCAGCGGCACGATCCGAACGCCGCGCGCCCGCCGACGAGGTGATCGCCCGCCTGCAACTGGCACAATAGCACCGCGGTCATCGCCGCCATGCCGCTCGCCATCGTCCGGCACGCCTCCGCGCCCTCCAGCAGCGCGATCCGCTTCTCCAGCATCTCGACCGTCGGATTCTGCAGGCGGGAATAGGTCATCCCCTCCTGCTCGCCCGCGAACCGTGCCGCCGCGTCCGACGCCTTGTCGTAGGTATAGCCGGAGGTGAGGAACAGCGCCTCGCTGGTCTCGCCATATTCGCTGCGCGCGGTGCCGCCGCGGACCGCGAGCGTCGCGGGCCGCCATTGCGAGGTGATCGAGGGGTCCTGGCCTGCCTTGCGCTTCATGCCACGCGCTTTGCCGGACGCGGACGGGGGGTGCAAGGGCGCTTGCCATTCCAGCCGATCCGCTCGACACCGTCGGCCGTGCGCGCGTTCCTGTCCCGTCCCCTGCCCGCTGCGGTCTGCCTCGGCCTGCTTGCGCAACTGCTGTTCTGCTGGCGGCTGACGACGCCGCACATCCTCGTGTTCGACGAGGTGCATTACGTCCCCGCCGCGCGGATGCTGCGCGATCTCGCCGGACCGGTGAACGTCGAGCATCCTCTGGTCGGCAAGACGTTGATCGCGCTCGGCATGATCCTGTTCGGCGACGGCCCGCTCGGCTGGCGGGCGCTGTCCACGACCGCCGCCAGCGCGGTCGTCATGGGCGTCTTCGCGATCCTGTGGCTGTTGTTCGGCCGGGTGCGCACCGCCAGCGTCGGCGCGGTGGTCACCGCGCTGAACTTCACCGTCTTCGTCCAGGCGCGGATCGCGATGCTCGACGGCTTCATGGCAGCGTTCATCGTCATCGGCCTCACCGCCTTGCTATGGGCGATGCGCGCTCGGGGTGCCGCGGTGTGGCGGCGCTGGCTGCTCGGCGGCGTGCTGCTGGGCCTTGCGATCGGCACCAAATGGACCGCCTTGCCCTATCTGGGCTTCGCCGGCCTCGCCTATCTCGTCGCGCGCCGGCGGAAGCCCGACCTGTGGCCCGGCCTGCACCCGGTCGTCGCGCTGGCGCTGCTCGGGACGACGGCGGGGATCGTCTATCTGGCGACCTTCTGGCCCGCCTTTCTCTATGCCGACCAGCCGCTGACGCTGGCGCGGCTGCTGCCCTTCCAGATCGACATGTACCGCCAGCAGACGCAGGTGCTGCCGCCGCACACCTATCAGTCGCCATGGTGGACGTGGCCGTTCGACTGGCGGCCGATCTGGTATCTGTACGAGCCCGCCGACGGCGCGCAGCGCGGCGTGCTGATGCTCGGCAATCCGGCGGTGATGTGGGGCGGGCTGCTCGCGGTGCTCGCCTGCCTCGCCGCCTGGGCACGCGACGGCAATGCGAAGGCGGGCGGCGTCGCGCTGCTGTGGCTGGCCAGCGTCGCGATGTGGGCAATCATCCCCAAATCGCTCGGCTTCTTCTATTATTACTATCCATCAAGCATCTGGCTGGGGATCGGAATCGCGGCGATGTTCGACCATTGGCGCGTGCGGCTGCGCTATTGGGACGAGGGCTTCCTCGCGCTGACCGCGGTGATGTTCATCCACTTCCACCCGATCCTCAGTGCCGCCGCGCTGCGCGGCCCGACCGCGTTCCGCCACTGGACGTGGTTCGATTCTTGGATCTGACGGCCGGCCGACGTCCTAGTATCTCGTGGCGCAGCGATGCTAGGCATCGCGCCGACACTGCAGCCGGACGGGTTCATGGGCGGACATCATCATCACGGCCACGGCCATGCGCATGGACATGGCCACGGCCACGGCCACGCGCACGCGCATGCCCCGGCATCGTTCGACCGCGCCTTCGCGATCGGGATCGGGCTCAACATCGCCTATGTCGTCGCGGAAGCGGGCGCGGGGATGTGGACGGGGTCGATCGCGCTGCTCGCGGACGCCGGCCACAACCTCTCCGACGTGCTCGGCCTCGCCGTCGCCTGGGGCGGGGCGGCGCTGGCACGCAGCGCGCCAACCAAGCGCTTCACCTACGGGCTGAAGGGATCGACGATCCTCGCCGCGTTCGCCAACGCGCTGTTCCTGCTCGTCGCGCTCGGCGCGATCGTGATGGAGGCGGTGCAACGCCTCGACGATCCGCCCGTCCTCGCCGGCCTCACCGTCTCGGTCGTCGCCGGCATCGGCATCGCGGTCAACGCCGTCACCGCCTGGCTGTTCGCGCGCGGGCGCAAGGGCGACATCAACATCCGCGGCGCCTATCTGCACATGGTCAGCGACGCGGCGGTATCGGCCGGCGTCGTCGTGGCGGGCCTCGCGATCTGGGCGACCGGAATCGGCTGGATCGATCCGCTGGTCAGCCTCGTCATCGCCGCGCTGATCCTGTGGCAGACCTGGGGCCTGCTGCGCGAGACGGTGGAGATGAGCCTCGCCGCGGTGCCGCGGGCGATCGACTATGACGCGGTCACCGCCGCGCTAATCGCGCTGCCGGGTGTCGCGCGGGTCCACGACCTCCACATCTGGCCGATGTCGACCACCGAACCCGTGCTGACTGCGCATTTGGTCATCCCCGCCGGCCATCCCGGCGACGGCTTCCTCGCCACCGCGCGCGCGATGCTGCACGACCGGTTCGGCATCGGCCACGCGACGTTGCAGATCGAGACGGGCGGCGACTGCGAAAGCTGTTGAGGCGGGGCACGCGCCCCGTCAATAGGCGCGCGCGACCGCGAACTCGACCGCCTCGATCATCGCGTCCTTCGCCTTGCCGTTGGCGAAGCCGCCGATCGCGTCGATCGCGCGCTGGCCATAGTGGCGAGCGCGGGCGAGCGTGTCGTCCACGGAACGGGTGCGCCGCACCAGATCGATCGCCTGCGCGAAATCCTCGTCGGAGGCGCGCCGCCCCTCGATCGCGTCCTTCCAGAACTTGCGCTGTTCGGCATCGCCGCGCGCATAGGCCAGGATCACCGGCAGCGTCATCTTGCCTTCGCGGAAGTCGTCGCCGGCATCCTTGCCCATCGTGCCGGCGTCGGAGACATAGTCGATCGCATCGTCGACCAGCTGGAACGCGATGCCGAGGTTGCGGCCATAGGCGTCGAGCGCCGCCTCCTCGCCCTCGCTGCGCTCCGCCACCACCGCGGCGATGCGGCAGGCGGCGGCGAACAGCGCCGCGGTCTTGGCGTTGATGATGTCGAGGTAGCGATCCTCGCCCAGGTCGATGCGCCGCGCCGCGGTCAGCTGGTTGACCTCGCCCTCCGCGATCACGGCGGAGGCGTTCGACAGGATCTTGAGCACCTTGAGGCTGCCGTCCTCGACCATCAGTTCGAAGCTGCGGCTGAACAGGAAATCGCCGACCAGCACGCTGGCGGGGTTGCCCCAGATGATGTTGGCGGTGCGCTTGCCGCGGCGCAGGTCGCTGCCGTCGACGACGTCGTCGTGGAGCAATGTCGCGGTGTGGATGAACTCGACCGAGGCGGCCAGCCGGTGGTGGCGCGTGCCGGTATAGCCGATCAGCCGCGCGCTCGCGAGCGTCAGCATCGGCCGCATCCGCTTGCCGCCGCCCGCGATCAGATGCCCCGCCAGTTCGGGGATCAGCGGAATCTGCGACTGCATCCGGTCCAGAATCACCGTGTTGACGGCATTCATGTCGCCCGCGACGAGCTGGAGCATCGGCTCCAGCGAGGGCGCGCGGTTGTCGAGGCGGTGGATGGTGGCGGTCATCTCGCCCCGCGCTCTGGCCTCTTGCCCGTGCGAACGCAAGCCTTGCTCGCAGCCGCAACACACCCCATGGGGAAGGAAAATCGGGCGACGAAGGAGCGCGACATGAGCGACGACGTGCTGCAAGGGTATCGCAAGAGCATTGACAATATCGATGCGGCGCTCGTCCACCTGCTCGCCGAGCGGTTCAAGGTGACGCAGGCGGTCGGGCGGCACAAGGCGACGTCGGGCCTGCCCGCTGCCGATCCGGGCCGCGAGGAACGCCAGATCGCACGCCTGCGCCACATGGCCGAAGAGGCGGAGCTCGACCCCGAATTCAGCGAAAAGTTCCTGCGCTTCATCATCGACGAGGTGATCCGCCACCACGAACGGCTGCGCGGCTGACCGCCGCGCTCTCCCCGATTAGCATGATCGCCGCCTTGCTCCTTGCCGCCGCCGCCCCCCTTGCAGACCCGCATGCGGCGATCCTCGGCACGTGGCACAATCCGAAGAACAGCGTCGCGGTGCGGACCGGCCGCTGCGGCGAGAAGCTGTGCGGCTGGGTGATCCGCGCGACCGACAAGGCACAGGCCGACGTCGCGACGAAAGGGTATCCGCCGCTGCTCGGTACCGCGCTGCTGCGCGAATACAAGGCGAGCGGCAGGGGGCGCTGGTCGGGGCAGATCTACGTTCCCGACATGGGCCGGGCGTTCGGATCGACGGTGACGATGGTCGATGCCGACACGCTGAACGTAAAGGGCTGCCTGATCGGCGGCTTCATCTGCAAATCGCAGATCTGGCGGCGCGACTGATGGCCGGCGCGTTCATCGCGGTCGAAGGCGTCGACGGATCGGGCAAGAGCGGCGTCGTCCGCCACCTGATCGCGGCGTTGCAGGCGCGGGGTCATGACGTGCTCGGCACCCGCGAACCCGGCGGCACGCCGCAGGGCGAGGCGCTGCGCGGCCTGCTGCTGTCGGGCGCGGACGACGCCTGGGATCCGCGCGCCGAACTGTTGCTGATGACCGCCGCGCGCGTCCAGCATGTCGCCCGCGTCGTCCTGCCCGCGGTGACGGCGGGGCGGATCGTCGTGTCGGATCGCTACGCCGGATCGACGCTCGCCTATCAGGGCGCAGGCCGCGGCATGGCCGAGGGGCTGATCCGCGACCTGCACGCGAGCATGGTCGACGACGTCTGGCCCGACCTGACGCTGGTGCTCGACCTCGATCCCGCGATCGGCCTCGCCCGCAGCCGCAGCCGGCTGGCGGCCGACGCGATCGACGAGGGCCGGTTCGAAAGCCTCGACCTCCCCTTCCACCAGCGCATCCGCGCGGCGTTCCTCGCACAGGCGGCCGCGGCACCCGACCGGCACGCGTTGGTCGACGCGAGCGGCACGCCGGATGCGGTGCAGACGGCGGCACTGGTGGCGGTCGAAGCATTCCTTCGCCCGTGATTGCCGGAAACGCGGGAAACCTTTCCCGACAGTTGCGCAAATAGACCGCTTTGCGCCGATATTGATGGACGAGGTGCTTGGACCTAGCCTCGCGTCATGCACGTCATCATGGCCCCATCGAACCTCGGATTTCGCCCGCTGCGCCCCAACCATGAGCCTGGCACATGGCGCGCGCCTGAGGCTCTGCTCGAAGCGGGGCTGCTCAAGGCGATCGGTGTACCGCCCGCGACGAGTTTGCCGCGCCCGATCTACTCGCCGGAGCCCCAGGCTGGAACCCGCATACGCAATGGTCGAACCATGCGGGACTTCAATCTCATGCTGGCCGAGACTGTCCGCGATGTGCGGCGTAGGGGCGAGTTCGCCCTCGTCATCGGTGGCGATTGCTCGATCCTCATGGGGGCGCTCGCCGGCGCGCAAGAGGAGGGGCCGATCGCTCTGATCCACATCGATGGCCACAGCGATTTTCGGCATGCGGGGAACTACGACTTCAAACGGAATCTCGGTGCTGCGGCGGGGATGGACCTTGCCCTGGTGACGGGGCGTGGTGAGCCGCTGGGAACCGAATGGCCTGGTATCAAAGGGTCGCTTGTCGCGGATACGGACGTGATCCAACTCGGGGAACGCGAAAGCCGAGACCCGGACTTCGCGTGGCCCGACGTGCGGCATACAGCCATCGATACGATCGATGTGTTCGAGGCGACCGCTATCGGAGCGGAAGGCGTTGCTGCCCGCATCGCCACCATGCTTGCCGCCAAGCCGGATCAAGGTTTCTGGATTCATCTCGACGTGGACGTGTTGGACGAATCCATCATGCCTGCGGTCGACTGCCCCGGCAGTCCCGGCATACCGCCGGAAGACTTGGTTGCGATCCTGCGTCCGCTGGTCGCGAATGAACGATGCCGGGGCATGACCGTGACGGTATTCGACCCGGACCTTGATCCTGATGGCAAGTACGCTGCCACGATCGTGTCGCTGATGGCGGACCTGGCTTTCCCGGCACCTGCGCCGGTCGATCCGATCGCGTAAGCCCTGGCCAAGCGTTCCCGAGCGGGAACCATGACAGGAATCCGACCGCGCCGATCACGCTGACGCATATCTGCGGGTTTCGCTTTTCCGAAACTGCCGATCTCTATGGAAAACCGGCAGCTACCGCCCCTACTTCCCCGTCCACGCCCCCGGCCGCTTCTCGACGAAGGCGGCCATGCCCTCCGTCTGGTCCGCGGTGCCGAACAGACTGTGGAACAGCCGCCGTTCGAACTGGACGCCCTGCGCCAGCGTCGTCTCGAACGCCGCGCTGACCATTTCCTTGTTCGCCAGCACGGCGAGCGGCGCCATCGCGGCGATCGTCGCGGCGGTCTTCACCGCCTCCTCGACCAGATCCACCGCCGGGACGACGCGACTGACGAGGCCGGCGCGCTCCGCCTCGGCGGCGTCCATCATCCGGCCGGTCAGGCACATCTCCATCGCCTTGGCCTTGCCGACCGCACGGGCGAGTCGCTGCGAGCCGCCCATGCCGGGGCTGACCGCCAGCTTGATCTCGGGCTGGCCGAACTTCGCGGTGTCGGCGGCGAGGATGAAGTCGCACATCATCGCCAGCTCGCAGCCGCCGCCCAGCGCATAGCCGGCGACCGCGGCGATGATCGGCTTGCGCGTCTGCGTCAGCCGTTCGTAGCCGCTGAAATGGTTGCGGCCGTACATCGCGGCGAAGTCCATCGCCTGCATTTCCTTGATGTCCGCGCCCGCCGCGAACGCCTTGACGCTGCCGGTCAGCACAGCGCAGCCCTGCCCCTCGTCGGCATCGAATGCGGCGAGCGCCGCCAGCAGGTCGGCGAGCACCTGCGCGTTGAGCGCGTTGAGCGATTCGGGCCGGTTGAGCGTGATGAGCGTCACCCGCTCGCGCCGTTCGACGAGGATGGTCTGGTAGTCGGACATGAAGGTTCTCCTCAGGCGGGCGTCCACGCTTCCGCCTCGGGCAGCGGTGCGAAGATCTGGTCGATGACGTGATCGGTAACGGCGTCGGGCGTGGCGGGCTGCCAGCGCGGCGCATTGTCCTTGTCGACGATCACAGCGCGCACGCCCTCGAGGAAATCGTGGCGCTGCACGACTCGGCTCGCAACGGCATATTCCTGCACCATCTCGTCGGCGAAGCTCTGCATCAGATGGCCGTCGTAGAGCAGGCGCAGCGACACCTTCATCGCCTGCGGCGACTTGCTGCGCAGCACCGCGAGTTGCTCGTCGGCAAAGGCGCCATCGTCCGCCTCGAGCGCGGCGAAGACCTCCTCCAGCGTGTCGGACGCGAACAGACGGTCGATGGCAGCACGATGCTCCAGCAGCGTCGCGGGCGGCGGCGCGATCGCCAGCCGGTCGAGAATCGCCTCGATCGCATAGGGGTCGGCGACGATCGCGGCCTTCGCCTCGTCCAGCGCGGCGGCGGGCAGGTAATGCGTCGCCAGCCCCAGCGCATGCGCCTCCGCCCCGTCCAGCCGGTGCCCGGTCAGCGCCAGGAACTGCCCGACCCGCCCGGGCAGGCGCGACAGGAACCAGCCGCCGCCGACGTCGGGGAACAGGCCGATGCCGGTTTCGGGCATGGCGAAGCGCGTATGCTCGGTCGCGACGCGCCAGCGGCACGGCAGCGCGATGCCGACGCCGCCGCCCATCGTCACCCCGTCCATGAACGCGACCGTCGGCTTGGCATAGGCGAACAGGCGATGGTTGAGCCGGTATTCGGTATGGAAGAACGCGCGTGCCGCCGCGCCGTCGCCGGCGCCGCTTTCACTGAGCATGCGAATGTCGCCGCCCGCGCAGAACCCGCGGCCTTCGTCATGGTCGAGCATCACCGCCGCGACGCCCGCATCGGTGCGCCACGCCTCCAGCGCGATCAGCATCCCCTCGCACATCGACAGGTTGAGTGCGTGGAGCGCTTTGGGCCGGTTCAGGCGCAGCCGCCCGACGGCGCCTTCGGTCGTGGTCAGCAGGTCATGGCTCATGCGTTTCGCCTTTGACCCGCAGCAGGCCCCGCGTCCATACCGAACCGACGAAAAGCGGCACCGGATGTTTGACACCTATCCGGCGAACGCTCATTCCGGCGACCATGTCCTCCATCCCTCCTGCGCCTGCGTCCCCGCCCGCACCCTCGCTCGCCGGCGGTGGCGCATGCGGTGCGCTGATCCGCGCATATGACTGGAATCGCACGCCACTTGGCCCGATCCATAGCTGGTCGCCGGCGCTGCGCACGACGGTCAGCAACATCGTCAATTCGCCCGTGCCCAAAGTGCTGATGTGGGGGCCGGACCACATCATGATCTATAATGACGGCTATGCCGATATCGCCGGCGCCCGGCACCCAGAGGCGCTGGGCGGGACGGTGTCTGCGGTCTGGCCAGAGGTCTGGGACTGGAACCGGGCGATTCTGGCGCGCGGATTCGCCGGAGAGGTCGTCAGCTATCGCGACCAGCCGATGGTGCTGAACCGTGGCGGCACGCCGCAGCAACTGTTCCTCGACCTGTTCTACACGCCGGTCCATCTCGACGACGGCAGCGTCGGCGGCGTGATGTGCACCGTGATCGACAACACCGCGCGCATCGGTGCCGAGATCGCGGTCGCCGCCAGTGCCGCCGAACTGCGCGCGATCACCGACGCGCTGCCGGTGCTGATCTCCTATGTCGATGCGGATCAGGTCTATCGCTTCGCTAACAGCTATTATCTCGACTGGTTCGGCCTGACGCCGGAACAGGTCACCGGACGCCATCTGCGCGACGTGCTCGGCGAGGAGATCTATATCGAACGCCTGCCGCTGATCGAACGGGCGCTGGCAGGCGAGGCGATCCGGTCGGAAGGGCGCATGTCGCATCGCGACGGCGGCTTCCGCCGCGCAGACATCCGCTATCTGCCGCGCGCCGATGCCGATGGCACGATCCTCGGCTTCCACGTCCTCGTCACCGATATCGAGGAGCGCGCGCAGCGCGAGGCGGCGGTGCGGGTCAGCAACGACCGGTTCCGCGCCGCGATGGAGGCGGTGCACGGCGTGCTGTGGACCAACACCGCCGACGGCCGGATGCTCGGCGAGCAGCCGGGCTGGAGCGCGCTAACCGGGCAGGACGAAGCGGCCTACAGCGGCTATGGCTGGGCGGGCGCCGTCCACCCCGACGATGCCGATGCGACGGTCGCAGCCTGGAATGCCGCGGTCGCTGCGCGGTCGGTGTTCGTGTTCGAGCATCGCGTCCGCCGTCACGACGGTGCATGGCGCAACTGCCTGATCTGCGCGCTGCCGATCAAGGATGCGACGGGCGCGATTCTCGAATGGGTCGGCGTCCACACCGACATCACCGAGCAACGCGCCGCCGAACAGACGCTGCGCGACCAGGCCGAGCACCTGCAACGCCAGGTCCGCCACCGCGAGCGCGCCGAGGAACAGCTGCGCCAGCTCAACGACAATCTCGAGGCGCGCGTCATCGCCGAGATCGGCGAACGCCGCCAGGCCGAGGCGGCGCTGGCGCAGGCGCAGAAGATGGAGACGATCGGCAAACTCACCGGCGGCGTCGCGCACGACTTCAACAACCTCCTCCAGGTCGTCTCCGGCAACCTCCAGCTGCTGGCGAAGGATATCGCCGGCAACGACCGCGCCGAACGTCGCGTCGCCAATGCGATGGCGGGCGTGTCGCGCGGCTCGAAGCTGGCCGCGCAGCTGCTCGCCTTCGGCCGGCGGCAAGCGCTGGAGCCTAAGGTCGTCAACGTCACCCGCTTCGTACAGGGCATGGACGACATGCTGCGCCGCGCGATCGGCGAGGGGATCGAGGTCGAGACGATCTTCGGTGGCGGCCTGTGGAACTGCTTCATCGATCCGGTGCAGATCGAGAATGCGTTGCTCAACCTTGCGATCAATGCCCGCGATGCGATGAACGGCACCGGCAAGCTGACGATCGAACTCGGCAACACGCATCTCGACGACGCCTATGCGCGCCGCCACGAAGAGGTCGAGGCCGGGCAATATGTCATGCTCGCGGTCAGCGACACCGGCAGCGGGATGGCGCCAGATATCATCGCCAAGGTGTTCGAACCCTTCTTCTCGACGAAGTCGGAGGGCAAGGGTTCGGGCCTCGGCCTGTCGATGGTCTATGGCTTCGTCAAACAGTCCGGCGGCCACGTGAAGATCTATTCCGAGGTCGGCGAGGGCACCACGATCAAACTCTACCTGCCGCGCAGCCGCGAGGCGGAGGACGTCGAGGTGATCGTCGACAGCGGCGCGATCGAGGGCGGCACCGAGACGGTGCTGGTGGTCGAGGACGACGACGAGGTTCGCGCGACCGTGGTCGAAATGCTCGGCGACCTCGGCTATCGCGTGCTCAAGGCGATCGATGCGCAAAGCGCACTCAATGTCATCGAAAGCGGCATCCCGATCGACATGCTGTTCACCGACGTGGTGATGCCCGGCACGCTGAAGAGCCCCGAACTCGCGCGCAAGGCCAAGGAACGCCTGCCCGACCTCGCGGTGCTGTTCACCAGCGGCTATACCGAGAATTCGATCGTTCATGGCGGACGGCTGGATGCGGGCGTCGAGCTGCTGTCCAAGCCTTATACTCGCGAGGCGCTGGCCCGGAAATTCCGACACGTCCTCGCCAACCAGCGCCAGCGCAACGCCGGCCTCGCCGCGCGTCAGCTGACCAGCGCACCGGTCGCACTGCGCCCGGCAGCGGGCGCGAAGGGGCAGATCACGGTGCTGCTGGTCGAGGACGACGCGGTGATCCGCGCCACCACCGCCGAATTGTTGCAGGCGAGCGGCTTCGTCGTGGTCGATGCCGCCAGCGCCGAGGATGCGATGACCGCCTTGCAGACGGTGCCGATCGATGTGTTGGTCACCGACGTCAATTTGCCCGGCGCGTCGGGGCCGGAGTTCGCGGTCAAGGCGCGCGAGTTGCGGCCGGACGTGGGGATCGTCTTCGCCACCGGCGACACCGCCGCGGTGCCGGCTGGGACCGGCGCGGTGTTGCTCGCCAAGCCTTACGGCACGGAGGCGCTACAGGCCGCGATCGCCGCGGCGCTGCCGGGCGGGGCGGTGAAGGAAAGGCGGCTGGAACGCGAAAGCTAATTTCCTCTCCGCGCCGGGGAGGATCTGACGGCATCCCGTTCAGTCGTACGCCGCGGCCCACATCAGCGCGGCGATCTGTTCCTCGGACACAGTTTCGACGTTCGCGACGCCGTCCGCGATCGCCGCGCGTGCCACCACCAGCGCGATCCGCACTGCCACGTCGCGCAAGGCCTCGATCGGCGGCAGCAGCGTCTCGCCCGCCCCACCCATGTCGCCGAGCGCCCGCGCCGCCGACATGAACATGCCGTCGGTGACCCGGGTCGCGCCGACCGCGAGCGAGCCGAGGCCGACGCCGGGGAAGATGTAGACGTTGTTCACCTGGGTGACCCCGGCCACGCCAAAGGGGCTGCCGGTGCCGACCAGCGCCCGGCCATCGGTCCACGCCAGCACGTCCGCGGGATGCGCCTCCGCGCGCGACACCGGGTTGGACAGGGGAAAGATCACCGGCCGCGCACAGCCCGCGGTCATCGCCCGCACCACCGCCTCGGTGAACGCCCCCGCCTGCCCGGATGCGCCGATCAGCACCGTCGGGCGTACCGCATCGACGGTTTCCAACAGGCCGATCCCGCCGTCCGCGTCGCGCGCCCAGCCGGCGACCTCGGCCCGATTCCGCGCCAGCCGCACCTGCGGCAGGGTCAGCTTCGGCATATCGGACAAGATCAGCCCGTCGCGATCGACCGCCCAGATCCGCGCCCGTGCCGACTCGTCGTCCAGCCCCTCGGCGCGCAACGCCTGCACCAGCAGTTCGGCAACGCCGCTGCCCGCCGCACCCGCGCCGAACAGCACGATCCGCTGCGCGGTCAGCGACGCGCCGGTGCGCCGGATCGCAGACAGCAAGGTGCCGACCGCGGTCGCCGCCGTCCCCTGGATATCGTCGTTGAAGCTTAGGAGGCGGTTGCGGTAGTGGGCGAGCAAGTTGTGCGCATTATATCCAGCGAAATCCTCCCATTGCAGGAGCACGCCCGGCCAGCGTTCCGCCACCGCAGCGACGAACGTCTCGACGAAGACGTCATAATCGTCGCCGCGGATGCGCGGATTGCGCCAGCCGACGTAGAGCGGATCGTCGCGCAGGGCGGCATTGTCGGTGCCGACGTCGAGCAGGATCGGCAGCACCTCGGCAGGATGGATGCCCGCACAGGCCGTGTAGAGCGCCAGCTTGCCGATCGGGATGCCCATGCCCCCTGCCCCCTGGTCGCCGAGGCCGAGGATGCGTTCGCCGTCGCTGACCACGATCACCCTGACCCGGTCCAGCGCCGGGTCGGCGAGGATGTCGGCGATGCGTTCGCGATTGGGATAGCTGAGGAACAGGCCGCGCGGCTTGCGCCAGATCTCGCTGAACCGCTCGCACCCCGCGCCCACCGTCGGCGTATAGACCAGCGGCAGCATCCGCGGCAGGTCGGCCTGCACGAGGGCATGGAACAATATCTCGTTCGAATCCTGCAATTCGCGCAGGAAGGCATAGCGATGGAAGTCGTCCGCCATTCCGTCGAGCACCCGCCGGCGCCGCGCGATCTGGCTTTCCAGCGTCCCGACATGCGGGGGCAGCAGCCCGTGCAGGCCGAGCCGGTCGCGCTCGGCTTCGGTAAAGGCGGTCCCCTTGTTGGTCAGCGGATCGGACAGCAGCGCGCGCGCGGCGGCATGGAAGGCGGGGGGCATATCGGAAACCCTTAGAAGCGGAAGCTGAGCCAGCCGGCGAGGAAGTCGGAGCTTTTGAACCCGGCCCTGGTCAGCGAGGGGCCGGCGGCGAGATGTTCGTAGCGGCCGGTGAAGGACAGGCGCGGCGTGATCGACCAGATCGCCTGCAACCGCGCGACGTCGCCGATCTTGGCATCGCGGATCAGCTGCGTTCCCGCGAACGGCTGGCCATTGGCGCGATAGACCGCGTCGGTGGTGCTGTCGCGCCACGTCAGCTGATATTCGGCGGTGACGCGCACCGACCGGAACGGCGACACCGTGAGGTTGGGGGCGACCGCGATCAGGTTCGACGGAGTCAGGAACAGCCCGTAGCTGTAATAGATGTTGTTCCCGAACGGCGCATAGGCGTCGCGCAGCTTGCCGTCGCCATAGCCGCCGCCGCCGCTGGCATAATCGACGTGGAAGCCGACCCGCGGCGCGGTCTTCGCCTTGCCGATGCGCCAGGTCTGGGCGAGGAACACCTGCCAGGCGTCGATGTCCTGATCGATGTAGGTGCCGTATTGGTGGTTGACCGTCCAGTCGATCGTCAGCGGCCCGGCATCACCCCAGGCATGGACGCCGGCGAAATAGCGCGTCGCCGGCCCGATCCGCCCGCCCCAGGCGCCGACCGTGTTGCGCCGCCGCCAGAAGAAGGGATCGACGTACAGCTTCGAGCCGCCGAACCAGCCGGTCGGTGCGGCGAAGCCCAGGGTCACGCCAGAAAAGCGGCGCGCCGGATCGCTGACGTCGTCGTCGGTGCCGAGGTCGCCATATTGCGTCGGCTTGAGATCGAACAGGTCGGCGCGCACGCGGCTGCCGCGCGCCCAGGCGCGGACGCCGTTCAGCGTGTAGCGGATCGTGTTGTTGTCACGCTGCGACACCAGCAGGTTCGGGCCGTCGGTGAATTCCTGCCGGCCGTAGCGCACGCCGACGGCGACGCCCTCGATCTCTGCATTGCCCTCGACGAACGCCTGTTGCAGCACCAGATCGTTGCGCAACGTCGCCGCGGGCGCGCCGAGCTCGACTCCGGAGATGCCGCCATGCGCGATCTCGGCAAAGGCCCGGACGTGCGGGCCGACGTGCAGATCGGCGCCGCCGACGATGCGGTTGATGTCCTGCCGCTGCGCCCGGACCTCGCGCAGATTGGGATTGGTGGTGTGGTTGACCCGCAGGCGCAGCTCGCCCGACAGCGTCAGATAGACGTCGCCGTCCCCGTCGAGCGGCAGGAACTTCAGCCGGTCGAGAACGTCGTCGCGCTTCGCCGGATCGCGCATCACCCGCCAATCCTCCGCCCAGCGCGACAGGTTGAAGCCGTTGGTCGTCGCGCCGTTGCCCGCCGCCGCGGAGGGATAGGAGGTGACGGTCGGCATGGCGGGATTGCGGGTCTGGCCGCTCTCGGTCGGCGCGACACTGGTCTGCGCCTGCACAGCGGTGGCGAGGGTGAGCAGCGCGGTGGCGCCGAGGGCGCGAGCGAAATAGGACATGGGTTTGATCCTTCTGGCCGCCCTCACCCTGTCGCGGCTTTGCCGCTCCCTCCGTCTCCCGGCGGGAGAGGGAAGAGGTCGCGCAGCGACCGATCGGGTGAGGGTGCGCGCGGTTATTCGGCGGGAACGGCGTCGGCGGGGAGCTGGTCGACGCGCAGGGCCTGTCCACGCAGGGCCGCGTCCAGCTGCCCGCTATCCAGCGCGCCTTCCCAGCGGGAGACGACGATGGTGGCGACCGCATTGCCGATGAAGTTGGTCAGGCTGCGGCATTCGCTCATGAAGCGGTCGACGCCGAGGATCAGCGCCATGCCCGCGACCGGCACGCTCGGCACGATCGACAGCGTCGCGGCGAGGGTGATGAAGCCCGCGCCGGTGACGCCCGCCGCGCCCTTTGACGACAGCATCGCGACCGACAGCAGCAGCAATTGCTGGCCGAGCGTCAGGTCGACGTTGCACGCCTGCGCGATGAACAGCGCCGCCAGCGTCATGTAGATGTTGGTGCCGTCGAGGTTGAACGAATAGCCGGTCGGCACGACGAGGCCGACGATCGACTTGGGGCAGCCGGCGCGCTCCATCTTCTCGATCAGCGCGGGCAGCGCGCTTTCCGACGACGAGGTGCCGAGGACGAGCAGCAGCTCGGCCTTGAGATACGCGATCAGCCGCAGGATCGAGAAGCCGCACAGCCAGCTGACCGTGCCGAGCACCACCAGCACGAACAGCAGCGAGGTGAAGTAGAAGGTGCCGACCAGCATCGCGAGATTGGCGAGCGTGCCGACGCCATATTTGCCGATGGTGAAGGCCATCGCGCCGAACGCACCGATCGGTGCCGCCTTCATGACGATGCTGACCACCTTGAAGAAGGCGAGCGACACGTCCTCCAGCACGCTCAGCACCCGGGTGCCGCGATCGCCGATCAGCGCCAGCGCGATGCCGAACAGGATCGAGACGAACAGCACCTGCAGGATGTTGCCCTGCGTCAGCGACGACAGGAACGTGTCGGGGATGATCCCGGTCAGGAAGCCGGTGATCGTGCTGTCATGCGCCTTTTCGGCGAATTCGGCGACCTTGCTGGTGTCGAGCGTGGCCGGATCGATGTTCAGCCCCGCGCCCGGCCGCACCACATTGGCGACGATCAGGCCGACGATCAGCGCCAGCGTCGAGAAGAACAGGAAATAGACGAACGCCTTGCCGGCGACGCGCCCGACCGCGCCGAGATCGCGCATGCCGGCGATGCCGGTGACGATGGTGAGGAAGATGACCGGGGCGATCACCATTTTGACCAGCTTGATGAAGGCATCGCCGAGCGGCTTCAGCGCCTCGCCGGTGGCGGGCGCGAAATGGCCGAGCAACACGCCCGCGACGATCGCGATCAGCACCTGAAAATAGAGCTGCGCATACCACGGCTTGGCCGCCGGCGGCGTAACGGGTGCTTGCGCGATGCTGATGGTCATGGGCAGCCTTTCATCCTCTATGGCGACGCGGGCGGGCTCTTGTCGGCCGTGAGCGTCACCGGACCATGCCGCGCGGACCAAAGCCCCGGCAACGGCCGGATGAACATTTAATTATCGTCTTATTTCAAAGACTTAAGCAAAAGGATCGGTATCGACCGATCCGGCCCGCGATCGAGGGCGCGGCGAAGTGTGCCAAAAATTGCACACTATTCGAACGGCAGTTCGCCCCCGCGCCGCTCGAGCGCCAGCAACAGGGCCTTGGCCTCCAGCCCGCCGGCGAAGCCGGTCAGGCCGCCCCCCGTTCCGACGACGCGATGGCAGGGCGCGACGATCGACAGGGGGTTGCGCCCGTTCGCCGCGCCGACCGCGCGGCTGGCGGTCGGCCGCCCGATCGCGCGGGCGATCGCGCCATAGCTGCGCGTCTCGCCATAAGGGATGGCGAGCAGCGCCGCCCATACGCTCTTCTGGAAATCGGTGCCGCGCATGTCGAGCGGCAGGTCGAACGCGGTCAGCCGGCCGTCGAAATAGGCGCGAAGCTGACGCGTCGCCTCGACCAGCACCGGATGCGCCGCATCCTCGACAAGCGGCCCGAGTCGCACCCGCAGCGGATCGTCCCCCTCCCACAGCACCGCGACCAGCCCGACCGCGCTCGCCACCAGCGTCAGCGTGCCGACGGGCGAATCGAGCGTGGTGGCGGCGAGCGTCATGCGATCGGCCCTAGCCCGGGAACACGCCCTTGCGCGCGGCATAAGCGGCGAACAGCGTCGGCCAGGCCGCGGCCGGCACCGCCTTGGCGAGCCGCACGCCGAAGCCGTGGCCGCCCTCGTCGAAGACATGCAGTTCGGCCGGTCGCTTCGCCGCCAGCATCGCGGCATACATGGCGAGGCTGTTGGCGACCGGCACGGTGCCGTCGTCGCTGGCGTGGACGAGGAACACCGGCGGCGTGTCCGCCGCGACCCGGCGCTCGACCGAGGCCGCCGCCAGCGCCGCCGCGTCGGGCGTCGGCCCGAGCATATTGTCGCGCGAACCCTTGTGCGTGATCGTGGCATCCATCCCGATCACCGGGTAGATCAGCCCCGCCAGATCGGGCCGCGCCGACTGCCGGTCGGCGGCGTCGACCGGGGCATAGGTCGCCTCGCCATGACGGGTCGCCAGCGATCCGGCGAGATGCCCGCCCGCCGAGAAGCCGAGCACCGCGACGCGGCGCGGATCGACGCCATAGGTCGCCGCACCGGCGCGGATCACCCGCATCGCGCGCTGCGCATCCTGCAACGGCACCAGATGGCGGTTGCCCCAGCCTTCGCCGGGCAGACGGTAGAGCAGGATGAAACAGGTGACGCCGAGCGCGTTGAGCCAGCGCGCCTGTTCGATGCCTTCATTGTCGTAGGACAGGAAGCCGTAGCCGCCGCCCGGGACCAGCAGCACCGCGGCGCCGTTGGGCGTCGCCGGCCGCTTCACCACCAGTGCGGGCGCATCGATGCCGGTGATCCAGCGATCGTTGGACGCGCCGCTCTTCGCGCGTTCGTTGACCTTGCGCACGATCCGGGTCCCCCGGTCGCCCGGAATCGCCTTGGGCCACAGCGGCACGACCTCGTCCGCCGTCCCGGTCTGCGCGAAGGCGCGTCCCGCCAAAGCCACCGCGGCAACGCCGCCGATCACGCCGCGTCGCGTCAGGTCGTCCATGCATCCCTCCTCAAGGTCGAAGGCGATGTCGCAAGCCCGCGGGGGCCGGTCAATGGCCGTCAGGCGGCTTTCGCGAGACGGGCGGGGAGCAGCCGCGCGATCGCGTCATATTCGACCGGGCGGCTGAGCAGGAAGCCCTGGATGCTGTCGCAGCCCTGCCCGCGCAGGCAGCCGAGCTGGTCGGCGTCCTCTACCCCTTCCGCGGTGATCTCCATGTGGAGCGCGGCGGCGAGGTCGACGATCGCGCGCACGATCGCGGCGCTGCTCGCATCGGCGGCGACATGGGTGACGAACGAGCGGTCGATCTTGATCTTGTCGAACGGGAAGCTGCGCAGATAGCTGAGCGAGGAATAGCCGGTGCCGAAATCGTCGAGCGCGACGCGGACGCCGATCGCGCGCAGCTGATGCAGCAGGCCCAGCACATGGTCCTCGCCGTCGAGGAAGACCGATTCGGTGATCTCGATCTCCAGCCGGCGCGGCGGCAGGCCGGTGCGGGCCAGTGCCTGCATGACGATCGCGGCAAAGCCCTGGCTGCGGAACTGGAGCGGCGAGACGTTGATCGCGACGCGGACGTGGTCGGGCCAGTCGACGGCGTGGCGGCACGCCTCGTGCAGCACCCATTCGCCGATGCCGACGATCAGGCCGGTATCCTCGGCGACCGGAATGAACTCGACCGGCGACACCTCGCCGCGGGTCGGATGATGCCAGCGCAGCAGCGATTCGAAGCCGCCGATCCGGTCCGCCTTGAGGTCGTAGATCGGCTGGAAGTTGAGACGGAACTGGCCGGTCATCAGCGCCTCGCGCAGGTCCAGCTCCATCTGGCGGCGCTTGCGCGCGGCGATGTCGAGCGCCTCCTCGAAGAAGCGGAAGACGCCGTGGCCGTCCTTCTTGGCGCGATAGAGCGCGAGGTCGGCGTTCTTGAGCAGCTGGTCGGGATCGGTGCCGTCGGCGGGCGACAGCGCGATGCCGATGCTGAAGCCGGTGGCGATCTGGTGACCCGCGGCCTCGACCGGGCGGGCGACCGCATCGAGGATCGCCTGCGCCAGCCCGCGCGGACGGTCCGCCTCGAGCCGGCCCGCCAGGATGATCGCGAATTCGTCGCCGCCCAGCCGGGAGACGAGCCCGTCGGGCGCCAGCCGGGTCAGCAGCGCGCCGAGCGTCTCCAGCAGCGCATCGCCGACCGGATGGCCGAGCGTGTCGTTGACGCCCTTGAACCCGTCGAGGTCGAGGCACAGCACCGCGACCTGTTCGCCCGCCGGCCCCGAGCGCGCGGCGCGGGCGAGCGCCTGGTCGAGCGCCTGGCGGAAGGAGGTGCGGTTGGGCAGGCCGGTGAGCGTGTCGTGGAAGGCGAGGTGCGAGATGCGGTTCTCGCGATCGACGATGCCCTGCGACATGCGGTTGAAGCTTTGCGCGAGCCGGCCGATCTCGTCCTCGCCGGTCACCGTCACCTCGGTCCGGGCGCCCTCCTCGAGCGTGCGGGCGGCGGCGTCGAGCTCGAAGAGGGGCCGGGTAATCCGGCGTGCGAGTCGCAAACTGCCGAGCACCACCAGCGCGATGCCGATCAGCCCGGCGAGCGCGAGGCCCGCCTGCAGCGGCAGATAGGGCGCGAGCGCCGCCTGCAACGGATAGCGGATCAGCAGCGCGGCATCGGCGCGGCCGTTCGGGCCGGCGAGCGGCTTGGCGATGGCGAAGGCGCGGCCGGCCGGCAGGGTCAGCGTGACCAGCCGCCGCGTCGACTGCGAGGCGGAGACCAGCGCGTCGACGGCGGGATCGGCGCCGATCGAGCCGTCCGCCGACTGCCAGCGTCCGGCGGCATCGCGGTACAGCATCGTCGCGGTCAGCGGGATCGCGGACAGTCGCTCCAGTCCGCGCATCTCCGCCGCGTCGAGCGGCAGCGCGAGCACGACCGAACCGATCTGCATCGGCGCCAGCACCGGCGAGACGATGACGCGATAGATGCGGCCCTGCGACACCAGCACCGCGTCGTGGCGGCCGTCCCCCATCCGGTCGGGCAGGCCGGCGATCGCGGCGGCGAGCGGCCCCGCCGCGCCGACGACGCTGCCGTCCGGTTCGACCACCATCGCGCGCTGCACCCCGGCGCGGGCGCGCAGCGTCGCCAGCGCCGATTCGATCGTCGGCCGGTCGCCGGTCGCCACCGCGGTGCGGAAGCCGAAATCGTGCGCGAGGACGTCGGCGGTGCCGGCGAGCGTCTTCGCCCGCAGCGCCCACAGGCCGTCATAGACGCTGCCGCTCGCCGCCAGCTCCGCCGAGACGGAGGAGCGCGCATGCGTCCAGATCATCACCTGCGCGGTGACGCCGAGCACGGCGAGCGCGAGCGCGAACATGCCGGTGTACAGCACCGCGAGCCGTCCCCGGAGCGTCCGGAACCGCGGGCGTGGCAGGCGCATCAGCGGCGGATCGTCAGCGTCGTGGCATAGCCGGCGGCGGGCACCGTCGCGGCCTGCGCCAGCACGTTGCCGGCGGCGCGGATCGACGGCGACCACAGCCGCAGCGTCACCGCACCGGCGGGCACGCCGGGGATGGTCACCCGCCCCTGCGCGTCGGTGCGCGCGTAGAATGGCGTCGCGGTGACGATGACGAAGCCGCTCATCGTATCGTGGATGTTGCAGCCGAGCGCGACGACGCCGGCCGTGTCGAAGACGATGCTGCGCTGGTCCTCGCGCCCGTACAGCTTGAGGTCGAAGCGCTTCGCCTTCGAGAAGGAATAGACGTGGTGCCGCACCGAATCGCGGTTGGGGAAGGCGACCTGCGCGCCGACCGGGACGATCAGCACGTGCGGCTGAAAGGCGATCTGCTTCTGCTCCATCGCATAGGGGCCGCGCGGCACCGGGCGCGGCGCCGCGGCGCTGTCGACCAGCACGACGCCGTCGGTCAGCGGCGTGCCGTCGGGCTGGCGGACGGTGATCGTCACCGTCGCGGCATGCGCGGCGGCCGGCGCGATCGCAGCGACGAGAGCGAGAGCGAGAGCGGAAAGGAAACGGATACGCATCATCCGCCCGTATCCGGTCCGGCGTTGCGAATTGCTGAAGGCCACCCTTACGGAACATTTACCATATCGGTTGCAATGCCCTGGCCATGTCGAGTGTAACCGTATCGCGTATCGCCCTCACCGCGGCCCTGATCGTCGCATCGGTCCAGCCCGCGTTCGCCAACCAGCGGCGCGGCGGCGGCAAGCTGCTGCTGACCAACGGCGTATCGTCGGTCGAGGGCGCGGCGGGCGGCGGGCTGGCGACCTGGGCGGTGATCGCGGGCAACGAGACCGAGGACGGGATCGGCGGCACCGCGCATGCGACCTATGTCGCGCTTCCCGATTTCGACCTGAGCAGCGCGGGCGCCGCGATCGGCGTGTCGGACCGGATCGAGCTGTCCTATGCCTATCAGCGGTTCGACACCCGTGCCGCCGGCGCGGCGCTGGGGCTGGGGCGCGGCTTCACCTTCGGCCAGCATATCGTCGGGGCCAAGGTGAAGCTGATCGGCGATGCCGTCTGGGCGCAGGATACGCCGCTGCCGCAGATCGCGGCGGGCGTGCAGTACAAGATCGCCGAGCGCGGCGCGGTGGTGAAGGCGGTGGGCGCGGCCGAGACGCGGAGCGCGGATCTCTATGTCGCGGCGACCAAGCTGTGGCTGGCGCAGGGCATCGTCGCGGATGCGACCGTCCGCTTCACCAAGGCGAACCAGCTGGGGCTGCTCGGCTTCGGCGGCCCCAAAGGCACCGACCGGACCGCACAGTTCGAGGGATCGCTCGCCAAGATGCTGACCCGCACGCTGGTGGTCGGCGCGGAATATCGCACCGAGCCGGACAATCTCGGCTTTGCGGAGGAGGACGACAGCTACGACCTGTTCGCCGCCTGGGCGGTGCACCGCAACGTGTCGCTGACCGCCGCCTATGTCGACCTGGGCGACATCGCGACGGTGCGTCGCCAGCGCGGGCTGTTCCTGTCGCTGCAGGGCGGATTCTGACCGGCGCGGTCATGCGCCGACCTTCACCTTCGATGGGGACTAACCGATGATCGCCATGCTCCTGTTCCTCGGCCTGCAGGCCGCGACGCCCGCCGGCGAGCAGCCGGTCGCGCCCTATGTCCAGTCCGACGCCAATGCCGGGGCGACGCCGTTCGCGGGCGCGGGGATGTGGCGCGCGTTCCACGGCCAGGCCGGCGTCGACCGGATCGTCGACGACCTGGTGGCGCGCAGCGTCGCCGATCCGCGGATCAGCGACATCTTCAAGGGGCAGGACCTCGTCCGCCTGCGCCGCACGCTGAAGGAGCAATTCTGCTACATCCTCGGCGGCGGCTGCCGCTACACCGGTCGGACGATGCGCGCGGCGCATACCGACATGGGCGTGCAGCAGGCCGACATGGCGGCGCTGGTCGAAAATTTGCAGGCGGCGATGCGCCGCGAGCATGTCGGCTTCGGCGCGCAGAACCGCTTCCTCGCCAAGCTGGCGCCGATGCACCGCGACGTCGTCAAGATCCGCGGCCCGCGTCCGGCGGAGTGACCGGGCAGCGTCGCTAGCGGCGGCGGCGCTCCAGCCACCACAACAGGCCCGCGGCGGCGAGGAACGGCAGGAACCAGCGCCACGACGGTCCATGCTCCACCGGGGATGCCGGGGCGGCCGGCACGGCGCGCGCGCCGACGAGGGCGAGCGTCGCGTCGCGGCGCGCGGCGGCGCGGACTTGCGGCAGGGAGTCGGCGGGCTGGACGTACAGGGGGCGGCCGGCGACGCGGTGCCAGCCGGGCGCGAGCGGCCAATAGCCGGCGCAGCCGCTTGACGCGGGATCGGCGATCAGGGCGGTGACGGTGCCGTCCGGCGCGGTCGCGCGCGCATCGGCGCCGAGGCCGCAAACCGTCGTACGCTCCCCCGCCCAGGCGAGCGCGGCGACGTCGGGCGGCGACGGCGTGCCGCGACCCACGGTGGTGGCGAGCGTGCTCCACAGATCGGCGTGGGCGTCGCCGTTGCCGCTGGTGACCAGCGCGAAACTGTCGAGCAGGGTGACGACGGCGACGCGGCCGCGACCGACGTTGCGCCACGCGGCATAGGGCGTGCCGCGCGCGTCGCGGAGCAGCGGGATGCCGCCGAGGGTGGTGGCGATGCGGCTGAGCTCCGGCACCTCGCCGAGCGGCGCGGCGCCGTCGGCGGGTGCGTCGCGGCTGCCGGGGCCGCGACGGGCGGCGAGCGCGGCCTGGCTGGGCGCGGCGGGGGCGAGGCGGAGCGGCACGGCCGCCGCACCGCCGCCCGCGGCGAGGCCGAACACCTGCCAGCCGCGCGGCACCGGTCCGGTCAGCCGTACGACCAGCCCCATGCCGCCGCGCACCGCCTGCGCCAGCGCGGCGCGCGCGCCACCGCCGAGCGCCGCCCAGCTGCGATCGTCGAGGATGGCGAGATCGTAGCCGGCATAGCTTGCGGGCGGATCGCCCAGCGTCAGCCCGCCGCCCGCCGCCAGCTGCGCCTGCGGCGTCAGGCCGGCATCGGCGGCCCAGCGGCGCAGGAACTTGACCTCCGGCCCCGGCGCGCCGGCGAGGATCAGCGCCTTCGCCGGCGTCGTGGCAATGGTGACGAGCGGCACGCGCGCGGCGTCGCCGCCGGCGAGCTGCAGCGTGAACAGCGCCGCACCGGGCACGCGCGCGGTGCCGTGCAGGACCAGCGTGCCGTCCGCAGCCGGGCGGGCGGTATCGACGATGCGCCCGGCGGGATCGCGCAACGTGGCGGCGGCGCCCCCTTCGACCCGGCCGACCACCGCGAAGCGCGCGCCGGGCGCGACCGGCGCCGGGGGCGTCAGCGCGACGAGGCCCTGCGGGACCGGCGGCGGCGCATAGCGGACCGCGACCCGCATCGCCGCGGGCCGGTCGCGCGCGACGAGCCCGCTGCCGACGATACGGATCGCCACCGCGCCGGG
>Ga0209630_10000864_pt1 | contig 34239 bp, 31 predicted proteins | sample COG_01_FD_184745 | JGI IMG/M metagenome (GOLD analysis project Ga0209630, IMG submission 184745) | Pelagic Microbial community sample from North Sea - COGITO 998_met_01 (SPAdes) (version 2) | ecosystem: Environmental > Aquatic > Marine > Neritic zone/Coastal water | place: Helgoland, sampling... | reverse complement strand
CCCAGATGCCTTTCACCCGCCGTTACGAGCTGACGCGATGCCCCTCCCCTCTCCCGCCTCGTCCGGGTTGCGCCCCATCGGCAAACTGGCCGCCGCCACGGGCGTCAAGGTTCCGACCATCCGCTTCTATGAAGAAATCGGCTTGCTTCCGCCGCCGCCGCGCACCGCCAGCGACCGGCGCATGTATGACGACGCGGCGGAGCGCCGCCTGTCATTCATCCGGCATGCCCGCCAGCTGGGCTTCGATCTGGATTCGATCCGCTCCTTGCTTGATCTGTCGGATCACCCCGATCGGCCCTGCGCCGAGGCCAGCACCCTGGCCGAACGTCATCTCGCCGATGTGAAACAGAAGATCGCCCGGCTCCGCGCCCTCCAGCGCGAACTGTCGCGGATGACGACGGAATGCGCCGGGGGCCGGGTCTCCGCCTGCAAGGTGATCGAGGCGTTGCACGATCCATCCGCGCCGCTTTGACCCTGTGGAAGATCCGGAAGGCGCAAAGACCCCGGAGCCATTAGCCCACCGCGACGTTTGGAGGCGATTGGCGGCTCCCGTCGCGGACCGCCCGTCCTTCTGGAGGATTTCGATGACGCATCGGCCGACCTCGCGACACGGCGACCAGACCCTGGCCCTGCTGACAGACCCTTATCGGCGCCTTTCCCACCTGTTCGAGCAGGCCGGCGCCGACGTCGTCGAGACCCGCCTGGCGCTGAAGGAGACGACCTGTCTGAGAGGCCGCGAGGCGGCGCGGATCTTCTATGACGAGACCCGCATCGTGCGGGCGGGCGCCATGCCGGCGCCGGTCCGCCGCACGCTGCTCGGCGAGGGCGGCGTCCAGGGGCTGGACGGCGAGGCCCACCGCGCCCGCAAGGGCGTGTTCATGTCCCTGATGTCGCCAGCCCGTGTCGCGCGACTGGGCGAACTGTTCGAAGCGGAGTGGCGGCGCGCGGCCGTCGAATGGGCCGGCGAGGACGACATCGTGCTGTATGACGCCTTGCAGCCGGTGCTAACGCGGGCCGTCTGCGCCTGGGCCGGCGTGCCGCTCGAGCCGCACGAAGAGGCGAAACGGGTCCGTCACCTGAGGGCGCTGTTCGACGCGGCGGGATCGCGGGGCCCCCGGCATCTGTGGTCGAGGCACGCGCGTCGCCGCGTCGACGCCTGGCTGGGCTCGATCATTGAAGACATTCGCGCCGGCCGTCTGTCGCCGGATCCGGACACGGCCGCCCACGCCTGGGCCTGGACCCGCGCCGCGGACGGCGAACCGTTGCCGATCCACACGGCGGCGGTCGAACTGGCCAATGTATTGCGGCCGACTGTCGCGACCTCGGTCTACATCGTGTTTGTGGCGCACGCGATGCAGGCTCACCCGGATGCGGCCCGTCTGGCCGACGCCGACGCCGGACGTCGCCGCGCCTTCGTCCAGGAAGTCCGACGCTTCTATCCGTTCTTCCCGGCAGTGATCGGGCGTGTGCGCGCGCCGTTTCGCTGGCGCGACCTGGTCTTCCCGGAGGGCCGTCAGGTGGTCCTCGACCTCTATGGCTCCAATCACGATCCCGCACACTGGACTGATCCCGAGGCGTTCCGGCCGGAGCGGTTCAGCGACGGCTCCGGAGATCCGTTCGGTCTCATCCCCCAGGGCGGTGGGGATGCGGCGACCGGTCACCGTTGCCCTGGCGAAGGGATCGTCGTGGAGCTGATGGAGCGCGCCGTCGGCCTGCTCGCCGACCTGAACTACCGGCTGCCGGATCAGGATCTGGAGATCGACTTCCGCCGCCTGCCGGCCCTCCCCGGAAGCGGGTTCCGAATGGAGACGCGCGACGCGGCCCTCAATGAGGGGGGCGCCTGATGCCGCTTCCTCGGGCTGGCCGGGGCCCTTCTCTCCCATCCACTCGCAGCAAAGGCTGACGCCATGAGCCGTTCGACGACCTCCTACGACCTGGTGATCATCGGCGGCGGGCCGGGCGGATACCCGTGTGCGATCCGGGCGAGCCAGCTCGGCCTGTCGGTGGCGGTCATCGACGACCGCGAACTGCTCGGGGGGACCTGCCTGAACATCGGGTGCATTCCGTCCAAGGCGCTGCTCCAGGCCACCGAGCGGCTGGAGATGGCGCGCAATCTCGAAGCGTTCGGCGTCATGGTAGACAATGTGCGGGCCGATCTTGACGGTGTCATGCGGCACAAGGGCAAGGTGGTGACCGAGCTTGGCGAAGGGGTCGCCTACCTCCTGCGCAAGCACAAGGTCGCCCGCTTCCAGGGCCGCGGGCGGCTGCTGGCGCGCGACCGGGTGGAGGTGCGCGCCGCGGACGGCGCTTTCGAGGTGCAGGCCAGCAAGGCGGTGGTCATCGCCAGCGGATCGGAAGCGGCGACCTTGCCCGACCTGCCCATCGACGAGCGGCGAATCGTCACCTCCGCCGGCGCCCTGAGCCTGACGGCGGCGCCGCGCCATCTGGCGGTGATCGGCGGCGGCTACGTCGGACTGGAGCTGGGGTCGGTCTGGCGTCGGCTCGGCAGCGAGGTCACGGTCATCGAGGTGCTCGACCGGATCGCCTCCGGCGTCGACTCGGAGATGTCGGCGGCGCTGCACAAGGTGCTCGAGGCCCAGGGCTTCCAGTTCTGCCTTGGGCATAAGGTGGTCGGATCGCGGATGGAGGGCGACGACGTCGTCCTCGACGTCGAGCCCATGGGCGATGGCGCGCGAGGAACCATCAAGGCCGATGTCGTGCTGGTCTCCATCGGCCGACGGCCCGCAACCGCCAGGCTCGATCTGGAAACGGTCGGCATTGCGCCCGACCGCAGGGGCTTTATTCCGGTGGACGAAGGGTTCCGGACCAGCGCCGACGGGGTCTACGCCATCGGCGACGTCATCGGCGGCGCCATGCTGGCCCACAAGGCGGAGGAGGAAGGGATCGCCCTGGCCGAACGCCTGGCGGGGGGCGCGGGCCATGTGGACTACGGAACGATTCCGGCGGTCGTCTATACCTGGCCGGAACTGGCTTCGGTCGGCCGCACCGAGGACGACCTCAAGGCGGCCGGCGTGGCCTACCGCGTGGGGCGCTTCCCCTTCTCCGCCAACGCCATGGCCAAGGCGCGTCTGGAGAAGAACGGTCTGGTCAAGGTTCTGGCCGACGCCGCGACGGACAAGATCCTCGGCGTGCACATCCTGGGCCCTGAGGCCGGCGGGTTGATCCATGAAGCGGTCGCCGCCATGCAGTTCGGCGCGGCGGCCGAGGATCTGGCGCGGACAAGCCACGCCCATCCGACCCTGCCGGAAGCCCTGCGCGAAGCCTGCCTGGCGGTAGCCGAGCGCACGATCCACCTCTGACGGCCGCGCGTTACGAAGTCTGACCCGACGGCAGCCGCGATCGCGGCCGCCTCTGCGGGCCCGGGCGCGTCCGCAGTTTAGACGCGACAGCGGCGTCGCTTGAATGCTATTGCGAGCCGCTCACAACTAGGTCTCCCATGCGTCCTCTGCTCCGTCTGCTCACCCTGCTGTTCGCCCTAGGGTTGGCCGCCCCGGCCCTCGCCCAGGCGCCGTCCGCCTCGGAGGCCCAGGTCGCCTGGCGGCTGCTGGATTATGTGGCGGTCGACTACGCCGGCGCAGTGGCCGACGGCGAGATCGTCAATCCGGCCGAATACGGCGAGATGATCGAGTTCAGCACCCAGATCCGGACGCGTCTGGACGCCCTGCCGGCCAACCCGGCCAAGGCCGCCCTGATGCGCGACGCAGAGGGCCTGCAGGCGGCCATCCGGGACAAGGCGGATCCGGCCGTCGTCGGCGCCCGGGCCAAGGCCCTGGCCGGCGCGGTGCTGACGGCCTATCCGAGCCCGCTGGCGCCCTCGTTCCCGCCCGACCTGGCCCGCGGCGCCGCCCTCTACGCCGAGCAGTGCGCGGTCTGCCACGGCGTGACCGGGCGCGCCGACGGCCCCGGCGCCGAAGGGCTCGATCCGCCGGCGATCGCCTTCGCCGACGTGGAGCGCGCGCGCCAGCGCAGCGTCTTCGGGCTGTATCAGGTGATCGACCAGGGGCTGGAGGGCACGGCGATGGCCAGCTTCTCGCACCTGCCGGCCGAGGACCGCTGGGCGCTGGCCTTCTATGTCGGCCGCTTCGCCTTCACCGACGCCGAAGCCGCCGAGGGCAAGCGCCTGTGGGACGGCGATCCGGCGGTCCGCGCGGCCTTTCCCGACCTGGCCGCCCTCACCCAGACCACGCCGGCCGAGCTGGCCACCCGCCTCGGCGAACCCCGGGCGCGGGCCCTGACCGCCTATCTGCGACGTCATCCCGAGGCCGCGGCGCGCCCGGCCGGATCGACGCTGACCCTGGCGCGGACGCGCCTGGCGGAGAGCGAGGCCGCCTATCGACGGGGCGATCGCAAGGCCGCCACCGACGCGGCGCTGTCCGCCTACCTCGACGGCGTCGAGCCGATCGAGCCGGCCCTCGGCGCCCGGGACAGCGCCCTGCTGCGCCGGGTCGAGACCGCCATGACCGAGCTGCGCGTCTCTATCAGCCGGGGTGCGCCCGCCCAGGAGGTCGCCGGTCGGGTCGCTCGTGCGAACGCCCTGCTGGACACGGCCGAGCGGGCCCTCGCGCCCCAGGAGGCGGACAATCTCGCCAGCTTCCTCGGCGCCTTCACCATCCTGCTGCGCGAAGGCCTAGAGGCCCTGCTCATCGTGGTGGCGATGATCGCCTTCCTCAGGAAGGCCGAACGGCCCGAGGTGCTGCGCTACGTCCACGGCGGCTGGGTCGCCGCGCTGGTCGCCGGCGGGGCTACCTGGGCGGCCGCGACCTTCTTCATCTCCATCAGCGGCGCCAGCCGGGAACTGACCGAAGGGTTCGGTTCGCTTCTGGCCGCCGTCGTGCTCGTCTCGGTGGGCATCTGGATGCACGGTAAGTCGCACGCCGACGCCTGGCAGACCTATATCCGCGACAAGCTCTCCCATGCGCTGTCGAAACGGTCGGCCTGGTTCCTATTCCTGCTGTCCTTCGTGGTGGTCTACCGGGAGGTGTTCGAGACCATCCTGTTCTATGCGGCGATCTGGAGCCAGGGCGGCCACCTCGGCATGCTGGCCGGCGCCCTGACGGCGGTGGTCATCCTGGCCGTGGTTGCCTGGGCCCTGCTGGCCTACAGCAAGCGCCTGCCGATCGGCCGGTTCTTCTCCCTGAGCTCGATCCTTATGGCCATCCTGTCGGTTGTCCTCGTCGGGAAGGGGGTGGCGGCGCTGCAGGAGGCGGGCTGGCTCGACGTCCATCCGCTGGCCTGGATCCCCCGTATCGAGATCCTCGGCCTCTACCCGACGGTCGAAGGCGTCGCCGTTCAGCTGCTGACGATCGCTATCCTCGTGGTCGGCTTCTCCCGGCATGCGGCACCGAAGGGCGCGCGGCCGGCGGACATCGGCTAGGGCCGCCAGCCCTTCAGCGAACTTCCGCCCCGCCGGGGGCCGCATGGGCAGGCGCCGGCTTCCGGTTCTGAAACCGCCCTCCGCCCCCGGAGTCCGCAGGCCGGGGAGACGGTCTTATCGGACGATGGGTTTGCCTCCGGCGGGCAGCACATCGGGCTCTTTCGTTGGAATGTCGTCGCTTGCGGGATCAAGAACCTCCGGCACGTTGCGATGCAGCTCGTCGATCCAGACCTGGCCATGAGCGTCCGAGGGCATGCGCCAGTCGCCCCGCGGCGACAGAGAACCGCCTGTCGTGACCTTGGGTCCGTTCGGCAGGGCCGAGCGCTTGAACTGATTGGCGAAAAAGCGCTGCAGGAACACCTCCAGCCAGCTGCGAATAGACCCGATGGGGTAGGCCCGCTTTTGCTCGTCCGGAAAGCCCGGCGGCCAATTCCCGGCGGCGGCGTCCTGCCAGGCGTGCAAGGCCAGGAAGGCGATCTTGGAGGGCCGCAGCCCGAACCGGGTGAGATAGTAGATCCAGAAGTCGTGGAGCTCGTAGGGGCCGATCTTGCCTTCGGTGCTCTGCGACTCGCCCTCGGCCGTCTGCGGGATGAGCTCCGGCGAAATCGTTGTCGCCAGGATGTCGAGCAGGACGTCGGACACCGCGGGGTCGAACAGGCGGTTCGCCGCTGTCCAACGGACCAGGTGTTGAATGAGGGTTTTCGGGAGGGAGCCGTTGACGTTGTAGTGGCTCATCTGGTCGCCGACGCCGTAGGTGCACCAGCCGAGCGCGAGCTCGGACATGTTGCCGGTGCCGAGCACCATGCCGTTCCGCTGATTGGCGGCCCTGAACAGGAGGTCTGTCCGGAGCCCGGCCTGCACATTCTCGAACGTCGTGTCGTACACAGGTTCGCCCCTCGCGAACGGATGGCGCAAGTCCTGCAGCATCTGCTGGGCGAGCGGCTTGATGTCGATTTCCTCGACGGTCACGCCGAGCCCGTTCATCAAGGCGTAGGCGTTAGACTTGGTCCTCGCGCTCGTGCCGAAGCCGGGCATTGTGAACCCGAGAATGTCCGTGCGTGGACGCCCAAGCAGATCGAAGACCTTGGCCGCGACGATCAAGGCGTGCGCTGAATCCAGGCCTCCGGACACGCCGATGCAGATCTTGGCTGTTCCGGTCGCCTCAAGCCTCTTGGCCAGCCCGCTCACCTGTATGTTGAACGCCTCGTAGCAATCCTGGTCGAGACGGGAGGGATCGTTGGGCACAAAGGGAAAACGGTCGATGCGTCGTTGCAGGCCGAGGTTGCGAACTGGCGGATCAAGATGGAAGGTCACCCGGCGAAAGCGCCGGTCGGGCATCCCGTTGGCGATCGCGGCCTCGTTAAAGGTGCCGGTCCGCATACGTTCCAGCTGCAGCCGTTCCACGTCTATGTCCGCGACGGCCATCTGGGACCCCAGGCTGAAGCGCTCCGTCTCCGCGAGCTGCGCCCCCAGCTCGTAGATGCAGGCCTGTCCGTCCCAGGCCAGGTCGGTCGTCGATTCTCCATAGCCGGCCGCGGAGTAGATGTAGGCCGCCCAACAGCGGCCGGACTGCAGCTCGCAGAGTCTTCGCCGCGTGTCCGCCTTTCCGACAACGATATTGCTTGCGGACAGGTTCGTCAGAATCAGCGCGCCGGCGAGCGCGGCGAAGTCGCTGGGCGGCGCGGGCGCCCAAACATCCTCGCAAATTTCGACATGAAAGATCAGGCCGTCGACATCGTCGGCCTGGAACAGCAGATCCATTCCGAATGGAGCGGTCTCGCCCCCGATCGTAATCTCGCCTTCCACATCCCGCCCGGAGGCGAACCATCGCTTTTCATAGAACTCGCGGTAGTTGGGCAGATGGCCCTTTGGCACCACGCCAAGGACCCGCCCCCGGTGGATAGCCACCGCACAATTATAGAGCCGTCCCTCACGACGGAGGGGCGCGCCGACCAGAACGACCGGATGGAGATCGCGGCTTTCGGCCACGAGGTTCACGAGTTGCCGCTCGACCTCGTCGAGCAACGCCCGCTGCAGCAACAGGTCGTCGATCGAATAGCCCGAGAGGCCCAGCTCCGGGAAAACCATCAGCGCGATCCCTGCCTCGTCTCCCTCACGGGCGAGCCTCAGGGTCTGCTCCAGGTTGAACGCCGGATCCGCGATCCTGCAGACGGGACGGCACGCAGCGACCCTCACGAAGCCTTGCTGGTAAATCGACAGGAAATCGGCTGCGTTGCGAGGCACGTCTGCTCCTATTCCGCTTCAGGCATTACTGTTTTCGGCCGGACGGCCCGCGCCTGGTCCCCCTTGCTTAGCGCGGCAAGGGCCTGGAGGTTCGTTAGGATGAGGACGTCAACCGGAGACTGCCTTTCGCCACTTCTGGCGAGTTACGACCATCGCGATGCTCGGCGGCCGCCGCGGCCATGGGGTCAAGGTCCGTATTAAGGGGGAGGAATGCGAGGCGTGTTCGCGTTGTCGAGGAGAGGTCACGCCTGGCGCGCGATGGCGATCCCCGACAGATCGGAAGCGGCGTCGAGGGGAATCCTGGCCGCCTTGCGCTCGGAATAGCGGTCCACCAGCTGGGCCGCGTGCGGCCGGGTGAGGATGGTGAAACGCACCAATTCCTCCATCACATCAACAATCCGCTCATAGTAGGCCGAGGGCTTCATCCGGCCGGCCTCGTCGAACTCCTGGAAGGCCTTGGCCACGCTGGACTGGTTGGGGATGGTGATCATCCGCATCCAGCGGCCCAGCAGGCGCAGAGTGTTGACGGCGTTGAAGCTCTGCGACCCGCCCGACACCTGCATCACCGCCAGGGTGCGGCCCTGGGTCGGGCGCAGGCCGCCCAGGCTGAGCGGCAGATGGTCGATCTGCAGCTTCATCAGGCCGGAGACCTGGCCATGCCGTTCCGGACTGCACCAGACCATGCCCTCCGACCAGAAGGCGTGCTCGCGCAACTCGCGCACCGCCGGGTGGTCGTCGTCGCCGGGCGCGCCCGGCAGGGGCAGGTCGGAGGGGTCGAAGATGCGGGTCTCGCATCCCATCCGCTGCAGCAGACGGGCCGCCTCCTCGACGCAGAGCCGCGAATACGACCGCTCGCGCAGCGAGCCGTACAAGAGAAGGATCCGCGGCGCCGGGTCGGTCGGGCCCAATCCACGGGCGGGGTCGGCGGACAGATAGGCCGCGTCCAGAGCCGGCAGGTGATCCGGATCCGGCAGCGAACGCAAGCGGGCGAGGGTCATCAGAGGTCCTTGATCAGATAGGCGGCCGACGCCGGGCAGACGTCCGCGAACTCGCGGGTTCGCCGGATCGCGGGCGGTGCAGACGCCCGATCGGCGACGACGAAGCCGTGCCGGGCGAAGAAAAGCTCGGCCGTCGTGGTGAGCAGGTGAAGCCGTTCGCTACGCAGATCGCTCGCCATGGCCTCGACGGCGGTCAGTATGCGGCTCCCGATCCCTTGGGCCTTCAGGTCGGCGAGCACGACCAGGGAGCGCAGCAGGAGATCCTGCCCTTCCCCTTCCAGGCCGACATAGCCGGCGATGCCGCCGTGTTCGTGGGCGGCGAAGTATCGACCAGCGCCAGGCTCGGGCAGACCCGCGCCGCGCAGGGCCGCGATCAGGCCGACGTCATCCGCGTCCAAGAGATGCAGGACGACCATCAGGCCGCGTCCGCCGGCGGAGCCGTATCCGGGAACCAGCGTCGGCCCATCCACAGCGCAACTGACACCAGCAGGATCAGCACTGGCACCTCGACCAACGGGCCGATGACGGCCGCGAAGGCGACCGGCGAGGTCAGGCCGAAGGCCGCGATGGCGACGGCAATGGCCAGTTCGAAATTGTTCGAGGCCGCGGTGAAGGCCAGGGCGGTGGTGCGCGGATAGTCGGTCTCGATCAGCTTGCCCATCAGGAAACTGACCACGAACATCACAAGGAAGTAGATCGTCAGCGGAATGGCGATGCGCAGGGCGTCCAGCGGCAGGGCCACCACCTCCCCGCCCTTGAGGCTGAACATGACCACGATGGTGAACAGCAGGGCGATCAGGGTGATCGGTCCGATGCGCGGCAGAAAGCGCCGCTCGTACCAATCGGCGCCCCGGCGGGCGATCAGGCTGCGACGGGTCAGGAAGCCGGTCAGGAAGGGAAGACCAAGGTAGACGAGCACCGCCCCGGCGATGGTCCAGACGCTGACGTCCACCACACTGCCCTGCAGGCCGAACAGGGGCGGCAGGACGGTGAGGAAGATCCAGGCGTAGAGGCTGAAGAAAAGGATCTGGAAGATCGAGTTAAAGGCGACGAGGCCAGCGACATACTGGTTGTCGCCCCGCGCCAGCTGGTTCCACACCAGCACCATGGCGATGCAGCGCGCCAGGCCGATCAGGATGACGCCGGTCATGTATTCCGGCTGATCGCGCAGGAAGATCACCGCCAGCGCGAACATCAGCACCGGGCCCAACACCCAATTCTGGAACAGCGACAGGGCCAGCACCCGCTTGTCGGCGAAGACACGCGGCAGTTCCTCGTACCGAACCTTGGCCAGCGGCGGGTACATCATCAAGATGAGACCGATGGCGATTGGGATGTTGGTCGTGCCGATCGAGAAGCTATTGACCCAGGCGGGCAGGTCCGGCGCCAGCGTCCCCAGAGCCACGCCGAGACCCATGGCCACGAAGATCCACAGTGTCAGCCAGCGGTCGAGGAAGGACAGGCGACGCGGCGAGGCGTCCGCCACCGGGGTATCGATCATCGCTTCACCCGCTGGCCGGCGGCGTCGATGACGACCTCGCCGTCCTCCTTGGTGAAGGGCTTGAGATCATCGGCGGGCAGAAGATCTAGCACGGCCTCCGATGGCCGGCAGAGTCGAACGCCCATGGGACTGACGACGATCGGGCGGTTGAGAAGAATCGGATGGGCCTCGATCGCGTCGAGCAGTTGATCGTCCGTCAGGCCCGGGTCCCCGAGGCCCAGCACGGCGAAGGGCGTGCCCTTTTCGCGTAACAGGTCGCGCAGCGGCGCGCTGGTGCGTTCGGCCAGCCAGGCGATCATGGCCCGCGACGGCGGGGTCTTCAGATACTCGACGACGTGCGGCTCCATGCCGACATGGCGGATCAGCTCAAGCGCGTTGCGCGACGTCCCGCAGGCGGGGTTGTGATAGATGACGACGTCCATGGGATCCTCAGGGGCGGCAGGGTGCGAGTTCGGCCAGTAAGGGCTGACACAGGTCCGCCCTCCCCTCGCAGCAGTCCTTAAGCAGGAACAGGACCAGCTCGCGGAACCGGTCCAGGTCGGCCCGGTAAATGATCGAGCGGCTGCGCCGCTCCGACCTGATCAGCCCCGCGCGGGTCAGAACGCCGAGATGGGACGACAGTGTATTGGCCGGGATGGCCAGATGGTTCGAGATCTCACCGGCCGGCAAACCGCCGGGTTCGTGGCGCACGAGGAGACGAAACGCCTCCAGCCGCGTAGACTGCGCCAAGGCGGCGAGAGCGAGAATCGAGGCTTCCGTTTCCATAGTTCCGAATTAGTCGAACTATGGAAGCGATCAAGCTCTCGCTTTCTTTTGATCAGGCTGACCGACGTCCCAGCCTGTGGATGCCACGGATGTAAACCAACTCCGCCAAGAGCTCGATCAGAGTCTGGGTGACGATAATGGCCGGGACCAGGGGGATGGCGCCGGGCACGACCAGGGCCAGCGGCAGGACCACGAGCGAGTTGCGGGTCCCAGCGCTAAAGGCGACGGCGCGGCCGGCTTCCGGCGTCAGCCGTGCGAGCCTCGAGACGGCCCATCCGATGAGCGGCGCCAGCACGGAGAAGGCGACATAGACCGGCACGACACTCAGGGTCCGGTCGAGGGTCTGTCCGAGTTGCGGCATGACCGCGGCGACGACGATGAAGAGCACCAAGGCCGTGGCCGGCACCGGCGCCAGGCCGAGACCAGACGAGACTCGCTCGCCCATTTTGCTGCGGGCCGCCCAGGTCTGGACCAGCGCCGCCAGAACGAACGGGATGGCGATCAGCCAGACGAAGGCGTGGATGAACGGACCTGGCTGCACATAGGCCGCCGCCTCGGCGCCGAGGAACAGACGCAGATAGATGGGCAAGAGCACCATCTGGGCGATCAGCAGCATCGGTGTCGAGGCTAGGAGCAACCGGGCGTCCGCACGACCCAGATGAGCGAAGGTCACGACATAGTCGATGCAGGGACAGAGCAGCACCATCAGCACGCCGAGACGGATCAGGGGATCGGCCGGCAGGAACTGCATCAGGCCCAGGACGAACAGGGGCACAGCGATGAAGTTCACCGCCAGCAAGGCGCCCAGGAACCGCAACTCCTGAAGCGCCCGGCCGAGGGCGGCGACCGGCACCTGCAGGAAGGTGACGAACAGCATCAAGGCCAGCGCCGGATTGATCGCTGATTCCAGCACTTCCGTGCGCGGTATCAGGAACCCGATGGCCGTCGCGACGATCACGGCGGCGAAATAGATCCAGACCTGTCGGGCTTCGAGGCCGTCGCGAAGTTCAGACGTGTTCATCCCGGATCCTGACTTCGCACTGCACCCCTAACGGGCGCGACCGCCCCGGCTGTCAAGCCTCGTCCTGCGTTCCGCGGCAAGAGGGTGGACCGAACAACTGGCGGCGTTCGAGCGGCGTCGGCGCACGCCCGTAAGCTCTGGCGCGCGCACCGCACTTGAGGGTTTGGCTTGGTTCCTACTCCGGCTAAGATGGGCCCCGGCGGGCCTTGACCGGATAGCCTTTGATCTTGAGCCAGGGGACGTTCTGCGTCGGCGGCGATCACGGGTGAAGACGTCGAGCTTCACACAGAAGTTCCCGGCCCGCCCCCTCCCCTCCTCACCAACGGGCGACGCTGAGGCGGCGCCATCGATCCTTCTCCGCCAGAGGCACCTCGGCCAGATCGGCGTGATCGCGCCTGTGTGACAACCCGCAGCGCGAGCATCGCCTTGTTGTCCGCGCAGCGAACGGCGAACTCGGGGGAGCCGAGCGCCATACAGTCGATGATGGCGTAGGGATCACTGTCCGTGGCCTCGGCGAACCGGTGGATCCGCTCGAGATTGATCTTTCCCTTCCCGGCCTCGAAGTGTTCGTAGGACCGCTTGGCCATGCCCATGGCGTCGGCGACCTCGGCCGGTTTCATCCGTCGATGCAGGCGGATCAACCGCAGGGCCGCAGCCAGGATTTCGTTTTGAGAGCGCGGACGATCGCTTTCCATATGCTCGGCTGCCTCGTACTGCTGCTCGCCTTCATCATCGCTGGCCTCTTCCTTGCGGCCCGTCCTGCCAAGGATCAGGTTCAGGGCATGGTAGAGGCCGAAACCTTCACCGTAGCGACCAAGGTGCCGAGCCGCGTGGAGCGCTTTCTGGCGTCAGAGGGCGATCAGGTGAAGGCAGGTCAAGAGTTGGCTCTGATGAGCAGCCCGGAGGTTACAGCAGGCCCCGGTCGCCGTGGTCGATCAGGACAATTCGGTCTTCAGCCGCGCCGCAATTCGCAACATGGAGGCGAGCGCCGGTGTTCGCGTGACCCATGCTCCGGCGACTATGACGGAGGCCATGGCCTTGATGCGACGGGGCAAGATTTACAGCGTCGCTCATTTCCCAGCAGGTTTTTCTGACGGGGCGTTTCGTCGGCCGGAACAGGTGACCGTGTCGTTCAATGGCGCCTTCCAGACGGTCGGCGCCTTGTCGGCCTTGGGGCAGAGCGCGGCCATCGCATCAGCGGCCGGCCAGCAGTTGCAAGAACGCGCGCGCCAGAGAGGATTGCCCGAAACCGCATTGCAACACCCCGCTGTTCAGGTGTCGATCGTCGGCAATCCGCAGCTCAGCTTCGAGCTTTTTCTCGGCGGACTTCTGGCGCCGGGTGTCCTTCATCTGCTGGCGGCTTGTTCCGCGGTGTTGGCGGTTGGTCGGCAAATGCAGGGCGGCTCATTCAAACGCTTCAAGGCCGAGATGGGCGGCTTCACGACGACAGCTCTGATCGGGCGACTCATTCCGCACTTCGTGATCTTCAGCCTGTGGGGGTTGGCCTGGATCGCCTGGCTCGGCGGCGTCCGGGGCTGGGGTGTAGCAGGCTCTCTCCCTTTGCTGATCGTTGGCATACTCGCCTTGATGGCGGTGAGCGTTGTCTTGTCGGCTTTTCTGGTCTCTGCGCTTGGCGAGGTGGATATGGCGTTCTCGGCCACCGCCATCTATTCGGGCGCGGCTATCGCCTTTTCCAACGGCACTCTCCCGTTGGACCATGGGCCGCGCTTCGCCCGGATCTGGAGCGATATCCTTCCCTATACGCACTATCTACGGCTGCAGACGGGCCAGCTGGTCACGGGTGCGACTTCCGCATCGGCATGGCGAGACTTGATGATTCTGAGCGGCGTCACCGTCATTGGTCTTCTTCTATCGGCGCTTTTCATCCGGGTACGAGCGCGTCTTGTCCCCAAGCCTGAGGATTTGAACTTTCCGCTTCCGCAACAGGGCGTTATCGCCGCCTTCGCCGCGACGTTCCGGAACCTGCCGAGTGCGCGGCCGGTCAGCAGTCTGCTGATCTTGGCCGTCGTCCTTTACGCCTTTTACTATCCGGCCGCCTATGCCGGACAGGCCGCGACGGGACTGCCCATCGCCATAGCGACACCGACGCAGACCGCGCTGACGCGCACTCTTGTCGAAGACCTGAATGCTTCGCGCGAGATCGAGGTCGCCGCCGTGATTTCATCCCCTGCAGAGGGCTTTGAACTGATGCGGCGGGGCGTGGTCGATGGGGTCGTCGTCCTGCCTCAGCGTTTTGAGCCCGATCTGGTCAGGGGGGCGCCGACGGGCGTGGCCATCTGGCTGAACGGCGGTTATCTGGTTCGTGTCACAGCGGTCGGCAGAGCCGTCGCCGCCGCAACAGCGCAGGTCGCCGAGGCGCAGTTGAAAGGGCTGCCTGATATCGCCCGCGCCGTCAGATTAGCGCCGACCCTGAAGCAGGTTTCCCTCTTCAACCCGACGGAGGGCTACGGCGGTTACGCCGTGCCGGCGGTCAGTCTTATCATCTTGCAGCAGACGCTATTGCTGGGAGCCGGCGTGATCACAGCCGTGCGTCGAGAGACCGGCGCGGCTAGGCTGAAACGCAGCGCGCGCTTGGGTCTGTGGCTGGCGCTTACGGCGATTGGGACAGCCTCCAGCCTCTTCTATTTCGGTTTCGTGTTCTGGTTTCAGGACTATCCCCGCGCAGGCAACCTGATCGGCGTCCTACTGCTAGCGCCAATTTTTTCAGCGGCGGTCGCCGCTGTGGGTCTGCTTCTAGGCGCGCTTTTCGATCGCCACGAACGGGTCTTGCAGGTTCTGGTCGGCACTTCCGCGCCCTTGTTCTTCTTGTCCGGCGCTGCGTGGCCGCATTTCATGATGCCTGAAGGTCTTGTCTGGCTCGCGCATTTTTCACCGTCTACCGCTGCCGTTCAGGCTTTTGTTCGCCTGAACGCCATGGGCGCCAGCCTTTGGGAAGTCTCAGGTTTGGCAGCCATTCTGACAGGCCTCGCTGTCATCTATGGCGGGGTCTGGGTCGTGTGTGGAACATTGCGTTCTGACCTGCTTCGATGACGTCAGGCGCCAACAAATCCGTTAGCTCGGGAGGAACAAAAAACTCTATCTCGACATCGGAATGGATGGCGACACTGCGGATGTCGGATCGTATGGCGCTTTGGCTGACATTCGCACTATCCATCGAAGGTGAACTGTTCAAACATCGGCGACGGGCCTAGATCAGAACTCAACGAACAATCAGTAACTAGGCCCACGCCGAGCTTCTATGTCGCGTTCTTGCAAAGCCGCCAATGTCCGCTTCTGGCGCAAGTCAGACTCTTCGGGTGGCGTTGGTCCAAGTCCCCTCAGCTCTGCCAGGTGGATGTCCGCAGCGAAAATCCGCTCGTCAGACCTTGCCGTCCTCTCACCGCCGGCGGGTCGGTTCGCGGTCTTTGATCGTCGCTTTGACGGCTCGGCCTTCGATCTCTTTGGCCAACGCCTCCCGTCTGGTCTCAACCGGCGGCATGGTCTTGACGAAGGCCTCGAGGGTCTTGGCTAGGCGCTGATCCTCAGTGTCCGGCGATCGCGATAGCGCCACAGCTTGGGCGACGAAATATTTCCGCACCGCCACCTGCCGCTCCCGACTTGGCGCGATCCACGGCTGCCGGCGTGCTTGATCGAGCGCCGCTCTGACCGCGCCAATATCCGCCTTCGACGGCGCCCCCTGCCCCGTGTCGAAACGCTCCCGCATCCGCAGCACCGCGCCGATCTCCGCCTTGCGAACCACGCCCCGCGCCCGTCGCGGCGTCGCCTCCGCTTCCACGCCGCGATCGCGAAGCACGGCCGCGAAGGTCTGGCGCCATTGCTCCAGGTCCGCCTTTCTCGGGTTCAGTTTTCGTCCGTCGTGGCCAAGCGTGCGAACCGTCAGATGGACATGCGGATGACGTTCGTCGGTGTGGAAGGCGAAGACGTAAGGGTGTGTCTCGCCGAAGGTCCGCGCCGCGAACGCGCGGGATGCATCGTGCATCCGGAAGGGATCGGTTCCCGGCGGCATGCTGAGCACGATCGACAGACTCACGGACGCGTCCTTCCGCCTCCTGGGATCGGCCTCTACCTCCGCCATCCAGTCGGTCGCCAGCGCTTTCACCGCGTCGCGCGTCTCTAGCCGTTCTCCGTCAGGGCCCTCGAGTGGGAGGGCGGCGTTGCGAGAGATGTAGGCCAGATGGGCCGCGAGATGACCGCCGTCTTTCGTCCGCCCCGTGATCTTGACCATTACCTCCGGGACCCGTCGCGCGATCCGATCCAGACGCGCTCGCGGGGCCATGTCTGCGCGCGAGCGCGAGGTCACGGTCCCATGATCGGTGATCCTCGCGCGCTTGGGCCGGACGGGCGGTCGGATCGCCTCCTCGAACCCACGTACCTGAATGAAGTCCGCCATCAGCGATCCGACCAGTAGTCGAGATTGCATCGGAACGGTCGCGAGGGCCTGGCTGACCTGGCGCAGGTCATAGGCGACCGAGACCGGCAGGGCGTAGAGGTGTTCGACCACGCTTCGCACCGCCGTGGCGGGCAGATGGTGCGCGCCTTTGAACTCCGGTTCCGGGACGATGTCCTCCGGCGGGAACAGCCGCACGAGATGCAACAGCGCGCCACGCACGCGGGGATCGGTCATGGCGCGCCGGATGGCGTAGGCCGGGGTATGGGGGCCGACCTGCTCCAGCACCTGCCGCTGCCGGTCCTGATCCTCGCTGACGCAGAAGGCGCTCAACTGATCCAGCGCCAGCGTCCCGGCCCGGTAGGCCGCCATCAACTCCGGAGCCGCTGAGCCGAGCCGGAGACGCTGACGCACGACATGGGCGGACACACCGAACCGGGCGCCGATCTCTTCGGGGCCGTAGCCCTTCTCGACAGCCAGTCGCTGGAAGGCCTCGAACTGGTCGGCGGGATGCATGGCCTCGCGGGTCATGTTCTCATCGAGGCTGATCTCGTGGGCGTCGTTCTCGGCGTCCACGATGACCCGCACCGGATGGGTCCGCTTGATCGCCTTGCGCTTGGCCAGCAGCCGAAGCCCCTGACGGCGCCCCTCGCCGATGCTGACGAGGTAGCTCCCGGTCGGAACGCCTTCCCCGTCCCGCTCGATCTCGACCACGGGCGGCTGCAACACCCCCTTGGCCTTGATCGAGGCCGCGAAGGCCTCGATGGTCGCCGGGCTGTGGGGCGTCTTCCTCGCATTCTTCGGTGAAGCCTTGAGCCGGTTCAGCGGCACGGTGATCTCCGCGCCATGGGCGGGGGTGGTCGCCTCGGTCGCGACGGTTTCGATGGATTGAGCAGTCATGTCTCTGCCTCCTTTGGGCAAGGGTTGCAGGCACGCGAACTGCGCGCCTGAAACCCTGCCCGTCGGCGAGACCGGGGTAGCAAGGGCCAGGGCGGACCGGCCGGAGGGGGATCGCCCGACCTGCACAAGCCTGACGCCAATGCCAATCATGACGATCCTCGCCGGCGCGGAAGGTCGGGGAGACCGGCCGGTCCGGCGGCGCAGCCGCTTCACCCTGGCGCGCGCGAGGGCGGAGCCCTTAGCTCTGCAAGCCCGACGAACCGTGCATTCCGTCGTCAAAGTCGACCGCTAAGAACCGGAGCTTATCGGTCACTGGCCACGATACCCAGTTGCAGCGAGGAAGGAGCCTGAAGAAGGCGGCGCCCATCCTGCGGTGCGGGATGACCGCGGCGGAGTGACTGGGATCGGTGACCCGTCGACTAAGCGACCGGGCGTCATCAGACGACGTCTGCGCAGACGGTGCTGAGAACCGTAAGACCAACACCGCGGGCCTGCGTGTTTTCCCTGCGGCATCTTTCGGTTCGAATCGACCCGAACGAGGAGATGCATCATGGGACAGACCCATTCGCCCCTGCCACGGACGATCAAGAAACCGGAACTGCGCCAGATGGTGCCGCTCGCAGACAGCACCATCTGGGAGATGGAGCAGCGCGGGGAGTTCCCCAGACGCTTCCGGCTGACGCCGCGATGCGTGGTCTGGGATCTGTCGGAGGTGCAGACCTGGCTGGAGAAACGCCGCCGCACCCCCGTCACGCCGGCCAAGGCTCCGGATGTGCGCCTGCGCCGATCACGCCCCGTCCACGACGGGCCGGGCGCCTCCCGACCGCACCTGTAAGCCGCGCCTCGCTTTAGAAAACGGCGAGCGGATTATCGACTGCTTCAGCCGGGGATGGCGGAGGCAAGGGGGACGGGACACGGGCTTCCAGGGCCGATAATTGATTTCTTCACCCCCGCGAGCTATATGTCGTCCCGAGGCCAGATCGGTTGAAACAGCCTCACCCGCCTCTTCGGAGGTCCACGCGTGAGCGAGATAGGGATTTCGATCCCGGAAGCGGCTACCGAGTGACTTCTGATAAGGGCGCCTCCGGGCGCCCTTATCTTTTCCGGTGGAACTTCAGCTTTTCGCCCTTCAGCGTCTTGTCGATCAGAACGGCGAAGCGAACCTTGCTCATGTGCGCAATAGCGAGCGCCTGCGCCGGCTCCGGGCTGTAGGCGCTTTCCACGAAGAGCTTGAGATCGACGCCCGCGTCGGCGCCGCGCTTGACCCGGAAGAAAACCCTGTAGTCCCCTGCTCCGCCGTCGTTGCGCACACCGATCCGCAGGAAGTTCGCCTCCGGGGTCTGATAGACGTGCGCCGTCGGCAGACCCTTCAGGATATGCGGGAGCGCCTGCGACAGCCCATAGCGGATCGGACAGAAGACGCGCCGCCTCGGACCATCCCAGACCGCGACCGCAGTTTCGTCGTGCTGGGCGGCGTCGAAGGTTTCACTGAAGCAGTGGTTGCTAAACCGGACATCGATCTTCACGCCGTTCGGACGCGACTGGGTGGCCATCTCCAGCACGAAGGGCTCGAGATGGTCGAACGCGAGCGTCTGCCCCGCGACTTCCAGCGGCGGAAAATACGGCCCGGCCATGGCCTACAGTCCCAACAGGTCCGGCGACCGCTTGCGCAGTCCCGGCCGGACGGCCGTGCGCTTGGTGGCGGCAGCCTTATCCCGCGCGTCGATCATGTCCTTGTCCCTGCATTTTCTGCTGGCATCCCGACGCATTTCAAAATTTCGGATCAAAACGCGGTGCGCTGACCTCTGACACGGTCAGAACCGGCGTGTAGGCGCGGCCCGCTTCCCAGGCGTCCACGGCGTTCGACCATTCCTGCGCCATGTGGCGGCGCTGGGTCTCGAACTCCGCCTTGTTGTAGACGCCTCGCGAAGATCGCTCTTCGTGAGCGAGCCCTTTCTCGATCCAGTCCGAGTTGAAGCCCATCTCGTGCAGCAGGGTCGAGGCCGTCCGCCGCAGGTCGTGCACGGTGAAGGGCTCGAGCGGAAGGTTACCCTTTCCGGCCCTTTCAGCGATCGCACTGGTGACGCGGTTGAAAGTCGCCCGCGACATCGGCGCATCGGCGTCATAGCGCGACGGCAGGATGTATTTCGAGTTGCCGGCGCAGGTCTTCAGAGCGACCAGGATGTCGAGCATCTGGGTGGAGAGGTAGACGTTGTGAGGGCGTGAGCGCTTCATGCGCGCAGCCGGGATCGACCAGACCGCATTGTCGAAATCCACCTCGGTCCACACCCCGTCCTGAAGTTCGCTCTTCCGAACCATGCTGAGGAGGATGAACTTCAAGCCGAGCCTGATGGTCGGCAGGGTCGCGACCTCACCCAGGAGCATCAGCATGATCCGGATTTCGGCTGGGGTGAGTGAGCGATCGCGCGGCCGGAAGGTGGCGATCGAAGCCGGACCCACGTCATCCGCAGGATTGTCGATCTTCTCGCCGTGGAGGATGGCCCAGCCGTAGATTTGTTTGACGATATCCCGGACATGGATCGCCGTGGCGGGCGCCCCGCGATCCACAATCGCCTTGCAGTGGGCCCGCAGATCGTCGGGTGTGATCTCGCTCAGCAGGCGGTTCTTCCACTTCGGCAGGATGTCCCGATTGAAAATCGCCCGGCGCATGTCGCGGGTGCTGTCCGCCATCGGCGCGCGGTCCATCCAGCCCTGGGCGACCTGTGCGAAATCGTGAGCTTCCTTCAGGCGACGTTTGGCGCGCTGCTTTTCAACCGCGGGCGACACCCCGTCCGCGATCGCCTTCTTCACCTCGATCAGCCGCTCACGGGCTTGGGCCAGCGTCAATCCGGCGCTGCCGTAACGCCCGAGCGTCAAGGTCTCTCGACGGCCGTTGAACCGATAGTCGTAGCGGAATGAGATTGCGCCGCCCGTCGAGACATAGACGTACATGCCGTCCCTGTCGGTACTCTTGTAAGCCCTTGCTTTCGGTCGCAAATTCTTCAGCGCAGTGTCGGTAAGCACGGTATAATCGCCTCTCTCCGTCGGTCCTCGAAATCGGTCCCGCCAAGACGGCTTTTTCTCATTTATCTCAATGACTTGCTGGAAATGAATACCGTCAGACCGCGGCCCGATGTCAGGACGGTATGAGCCCGAGTCCGCCAGATCAATGCAGCGGCGTACCGTCGGCCAGTCCGACAAAACGAAAAAAGACCCTCCGAATGGCTCCGAAGGGTCTCGACAGAATTCACAATGTTGTCAGGCCTTTAGAGGCCGCTTCGGAAGCGATACCGAATGCTGCCGAAGGGTCGGGACTATTCCCACTCGATGGTGCCGGGGGGCTTGGAGGTCACGTCATAGACGACGCGGTTGACGCCGCGGACCTCGTTGACGATGCGGGTCGCGCATTTGCCGAGGACGTCCCACGGGAATTCGAAGAAGTCGGCGGTCATGCCGTCGGTGGAAGAGACCGCACGCAGGGCCAGCACCTTCTCATAGGTGCGGGCGTCGCCCATGACGCCGACGGTCTTGACCGGCAGCAGGACGGCGAAGGCCTGCCAGATATTGTCGTAGAGGCCCGCCTTGCGGATTTCCTCAAGGTAGATGGCGTCGGCTTCCTGCAGGGTCGCCACGGCGTCCGGCGTGATCTCGCCGGGGATGCGAATGGCCAGACCCGGCCCGGGGAAGGGATGGCGGCCCACGAAGGCGTCGGTCAGGCCCAGCTCGCGGCCCAGGGCCCGGACCTCGTCCTTGAACAGTTCGCGCAGGGGCTCGACCAGCTTGAGCTTCATATAGTCCGGCAGGCCGCCGACGTTGTGGTGGCTCTTGATGACGTGGGCCTTGCCGGACGACGAGGACACGCTCTCGATCACGTCCGGATAGAGGGTGCCCTGGGCCAGGAATTCGGCGCCTTCGATCTTCGAGGCCTCGCGGTCGAAGATCTCGATGAAGACGCGGCCGATGGTCTTGCGCTTGGTCTCGGGGTCCGACTGACCCGCCAGCTCGCCGAGGAATTCCTTCGACGCATCAACGTGGATCAGGGGAATGTTGTAGTGCTCCCTGAACAGGGTCGTGACCTGCTTCGCCTCATCCTTGCGCAGCAGGCCGGTGTCGACGAAGACGCAGGTCAGCTGGTCGCCGATGGCCTCGTGGATCAGCACCGCCGCGACCGAGGAGTCGACGCCGCCCGACAGGCCGCAGATGACCCTGGCCGAACCGACCTGTTCGCGGATCTGGGCGATCTTCTCGTCGCGATAGGCGGCCATGGTCCAATCGCCCTTCAGCCCGGCGATGCCGTGGGTGAAGTTCTTCAGCATCTGATGGCCGCGCGGGGTGTGCATCACCTCCGGGTGGAACTGGACGCCGTAAAATCGACGGGTCTCGTCGGCGATCACCGCATAGGGCGAACCGGCCGAGGAGGCGACCACGTCGAAGCCCTGCGGGATGGCGACGATCTTGTCGCCGTGGCTCATCCAGACGGTCTCTTCCTCACCCACCGGGGCCAGGTCGGCCAGCAGGGGCGAGACCTTCTCGACGGTGATCTCGGCGCGGCCGAACTCGCGGGTGTGGCCGCCCTCGACCTTGCCGCCCAGCTGTTCACACATGGTCATCTCGCCGTAGCAGATGCCCAGCACCGGCACGCCGGCCTCGAACACGCCCTGCGGCGCCCGGGGACTGCCCTCCTCGTGGACGCTCTCGGGACCGCCCGAAAGGATGATGGCCGCCGGCTTCATCGCTTCCAGCGCCGCCTCGGCCTTCTGGAAGGGATGGATCTCGCAATAGACGCTGGCCTCGCGCAGGCGCCGGGCGATCAGCTGGGTCACCTGACTGCCGAAGTCGACGATGAGGACCTTCTGGTGGTCGGTAGTCTGGGTCATGGCGAATCCGGGGAGAGCGAATGGGTGGGGACTTGGCCGCCTGAGGCGGCAATATCAAGCGCGGAGAGGCCGCGTTCGGTCAGAACCGCGATCAGGGCGTCGAGCGCCGCCGCCAGGTTCTCGTCGACGTGATGCAGGGTGGACGTCCAGTCCTCCAGCGCCTTCAGCTCGGCCTTGCCGTCCGAGACGCCGCGCAGCGCGACGAGGGGCACGCCGAAGGTCTGGGCCGCGCGCAGCAGGGCGAAGGTCTCCATATCCACCATCTGCGCCTCGATCCCTTCATAGGCGGCGCCGGAGATCACCCCTCCCCCGGTCGACAGGGTCGCCGTCGGCACGCCGGGGATCGGGCACGGCAGGGGCAGGACGGCGGGCAGGTCCAGCAGCGGCGTGATCCCCTTCGGGAAGCCCAGCGGACTGGCGTCCATGTCGCGATAGCTCACCGAAGACGCCTGATAGACCGCCGCATGCTCCAGCTCGCGCGAGCCGCACGAGCCCAGCGACACGATCAGATCCGGCAGGCTGTCCGCCGCCTCGAGCCGGGCGAGCGCTGCGGTCAGGACGACGGCGCCCTCCACCGGACCGATGCCGGTCATCAGCGGCTGGATCCGCGCCTGCAGATGGACGCCGTACTCCGCCGGCGCCGCCATGACGCAGAGGACCGAGACGTCGCCGTATCGCTCCAGGCGCCAAGGCTGGCTCATTCGGCCTTCTCATAGATGGCGGCGAAGAAGCCGTCGGTGCCGGCCGCAGCGGGCGACAGGCGCAGGCGGTGACCACCGGCGGCCAGTTCAGCCAGCTTCTCGCGACCGGCCTGGGTCAGGTCGGCGGTGTCCAGGGCGTCGGCGATGGCCACCGGGCTGAAGTTCGGATGATCCTCCTCGAAGGCGGCGACGCTCATCTCGTTCTCGGCCGTCAGCATCGAGCAGGTGACATAGACCAGACGCCCGCCCGGCTTCACCAGCTTGGCCGCCCGGGCGACGATGGCCGTCTGCAGGCTGTGCATCCGGTCGACGTCCTCGGGCGTCAGCCGCCAGGCGTCCTCCGGGCGACGGCGCCAGGTGCCCGAGCCGGTGCAGGGCGCATCGACCAGGACCACGTCGGCCTGACCGACCATGGCCTCGACCCCGCCGCCGTTCGGACCGAGATGCAGCAATTCCGCCGCCACGCCCGCGCGTTGCAGGCGGGGCTTGATGTTGTCGAGACGCTTCTGGACCACGTCACAGGCGACCAGTTTGCCGTCGGTCTGGACGACCGTGGCCGCCTTGCCCTTGGGCGCCTCGACCCAGCCGGTCGGGGTCCAGACCTTGGCCTCTTCCGGCGCGGCGGCCTGTCGGCCCGTCGTCGCGCGCATCTGCATGGCCAGACCCAGGGTCTTGCCCCCGCCCCCGGCGCAATAGTCGACCACGGTCATGCCGGGCTTCACGCCGGCCAGCCAGCAGACGACCTGGCTGCCCTCGTCCTGGATCTCGATCCGCCCATCCTTGAAGGCTTCCAGCGCCTGAACGTTCGGCGGCGGCTCGGCCGACAGGCGCAGACCCCAGGCGGACCAGGGCGTACGCTGTGGCTCCAGACCGGCCTCGCGCAGCTCGGCCTCGACATCGGCGACCGTCGCCTTGGCCGCATTGACGCGCAGATCGATCGGCGCGCGCGGGATCATCAGGGCCCTCGCCTCTTCCGCCCAGCCGTCTCCATAGGTGGACTTGAAGTCCTCCATCACGAACTCGGGCAGACCCGCCGCGACCCAGCCCGGCAGTTCGCCGTCGGTGGCGGTGAGGCGGCTGCGCTCCTGCTTCGACAGGGGCTTGGGCCCATAGGCGTCGCCCGAGTGCAGCGCCTCGATCTCTTCCAGCGACAGGCCATCGATCAGGCTCAGGCTGCCGATCACCAGGGCCCGGCCGTCCTCGCGCCCGCCCATGGCCCAGACCAGACGACCCCGGGCGCGCAGCACGCGATAGACGCGATCGGCGACGGCGCGGCGATCCTTGGACCCGGCGTAGCGGTTCTCGGTCCCCCAGGTCTTGAGCACGGCTTCGGCCGGTTGGCGGCCCTGGGCGATGGAGTCCAGGACGGAGGCGGCGGCGGCGAGACGGGCGGCTGGGGTCAACTCAGACTTTCAGAGGAACAGGGCCCAGATGACCATGATCAATCCGGCCAGCGAGACGATGAAGGCCAGCGAGCGCAGGCCGGTCACGCCAAAGGCGTAGAGCGGCACATACACGACGCGGGCGAGGAGATAGAGGTGCGTGCCCCACAGGGTGAGCGCGCCGCCGTCCTTACCGGCCACATGGGCCATGATTACGGCGGCGGCGAACAGCGGCAGGGTTTCGAACAGATTGGACTGGGCCCGCATCAGACGTCCGGCCAGCTTGCCGGGCGCCGGAACCGCTTCGTCGCGCGGCCCCGCGTTCCATTTTGCCCCCAGTTCCGCCGTCCGCGCGATGGCGGCGGCGGCGATCTGGAGAATGGCCAGGATCAGAACGAAGGCCAGTGCGATGAACTCGGGCGTCATATCCATGGTCGTCTCCCCCGGGATCAGCCCTGCCGGTAGTTCGGCGCTTCCCGCGTGATCATCACGTCATGGACGTGGCTCTCACGCAATCCCGCCCCGGTGATGCGCACGAAGCGGGCGCGTTCCTGGAACTCGGCGATGCTTGGCGCACCGACATAGCCCATGGAGGCCCGCAGACCGCCGACCAGCTGGTGCAGCACCGGAGAGATCGGCCCCTTGTAGGGGGTCTGGCCCTCGATGCCCTCGGGCACCAGCTTCTGGGTGTCCTGGACGTCCTTCTGGAAGTAGCGGTCGGCCGAGCCGGCGCCCATGGCCCCGACCGAGCCCATGCCGCGGTACGACTTGTAGCTGCGCCCCTGGTACAGGAAGACCTCGCCCGGGCTTTCGTCCGTGCCGGCGAACATCGAGCCCATCATGGCGACCGAGGCGCCCGCGGCGATGGCCTTGGCCAGGTCGCCCGAGTATTTGATCCCGCCGTCGGCGATGACCGGGGCGCCGCTTTCCTTCGCCGCGCGGACCGCGTCGATGATGGCCGTCAGCTGGGGCACGCCCACGCCCGCGACGATGCGGGTGGTGCAGATGCTGCCCGGGCCGATCCCGACCTTCACGGCGTCGGCGCCGGCGTCGATCAGGGCGCGAGCGGCGTCATAGGTGGCGATGTTGCCTGCGATGATCTGCAGCCGGTTGTTCTCGCGCTTGATGCGCTCGACCACGCGCGAGACCTGGGCCGAGTGGCCGTGGGCGGTGTCGATGACCACCACGTCACAACCGGCGTCGGCCAGGGCCATGGCCCGCTCATAGCCGGCGTCGCCGACGGTCGAGGCGGCGCCGACCAGCAGCCGGCCCTGATCGTCCTTGGCGGCGTTGGGGTGGGCCTGGGCCTTCTCGATGTCCTTCATCGTGATCAGGCCGGTGGCGCGATAGTCCTCGTCCACGACGATGACGCGTTCGATCTTGCGGTCCCGCAGCAAGGCCCGGGCCTCCTCGCGGCCGGCGCCTTCGCGCACCGTGACCAGATCGCCCCGGGTCATCAGCTCGGCGGCCTTCCTCGACGGATCGGTGTCGAAGCGCATGTCGCGGTTGGTCAGGATGCCGACCAGCTTGCCCGAGGCCGGATCGACCACCGGGAAGCCCGAGATCTTCCGCTCGGCGACGATGGCGCGGATCTCGCCCAGCGTCGTCTCAGGATGGATGGTCACCGGATTGATGACCATGCCGCTTTCATAGCGCTTCACCTGCCGGACCTGATCGGCCTGTTCGGCGATGGTCATGTTGCGGTGAAGCACGCCCAGACCGCCGGCCTGGGCCATGGCGATCGCCAGCCGGCTTTCGGTCACCGTATCCATCGCCGACGAGAGCAGCGGGATGTTCAGTCTGATGTCGCGGGTCAGTCGCGTCGAGACATCCGCGTCTGCGGGCATGGTCTCGGACGGGCCGGGTTCAAGCAAAACATCGTCGAAGGTAAGGCCTTCGCGAATCTCCATGGGAGTCTCCGTTTTGCGGGCCGCCTATCCTCTTTCGCGGTTGCGAAGTCAACCGTCTCGCGACGCCTGACGAGGATCGTCACAAAGGTTTATCTCCGAGGCCGTCCCACCCCTTGCGATTTCTGCGAACGATTATCATGTTCAACACATGGTTCAGGTCATCGTCTCGTCCGTCCGCCGCCTCGCGCTCAAGATCGCCAGCTACGGCGTCATGCGCCTGATCGTCGCGATCCTGGTGGCCTTCGCCATCACCCGCGACTGGCGGCTGGCCCTCGCGGTCGGGGTCGTCGAGCCCCTGTTCCAGACCCTCGCCTATTCGATCCATGACCGGGTCTGGCACCGGATCGAACGGCGCGGGACCCTGTCCCTGCCCGAGGAGACGGTCGAGGCCGTCGGCGCCCGCCTCGACGTCATGGACCCGCAGGAGCAGGCCCGATCGCACGGTCATCATGGCCACAGCCATGCCCTGCCCCGCTCGCTGGGTCGGGTCGCGCTCAAGACCGTCACCTATGGCGTCATGCACTTCACCGTGGCGGTCAGCGTCGCCTTCGCCCTGACGCGGGACATCCGCGTCGCCCTGACCATCGGCACGCTGGAGCCCTTCGTCCAAACCGGCTTCTTCGCCATCCACGACCGCATCTGGAGCCGTATCGAGGCCCGCCGCGCCCGCAAACAGGCGCTGCTGGTCGCCTGAAGGCCCGTCTGAGGGAACGCCGCGCTGCCAAACGCCGCATCCGGCGCTATGGTGGCGCATGCACGCCTTCGAGACGATTCTGGCGGTCCTGCTGGGCGCGGTCCTGCTGTCGCTGGTCGCGCGCCGGCTGAAGGCGCCCTTCCCGCCCTTCCTGGCGCTGGGCGGCGCCGCCGTCGCCTTCCTGCCCTTCGCCCCCGATCTGACCCTGGATCCCGAGCTGGTGCTGGCCCTGTTCGTGGCCCCGATCCTGCTCGACTCCTCCTTCGACAGTTCGCCCCGCGACCTGAAGCGCAACGTCGTCCCCATCACCCTGATGACGCTGGCGGCCGTCGGGATCACCGTCGTCGCCGTGGCCCTGACCGCCCGCCATCTGGAGCCCGAGATGGGCTGGGCCGTGGCCATCGCGCTCGGCGCCATTGTCGCCCCGCCGGACGCGGCCGCCGCCACCGCCGTCCTGCGCGCCATGCCCGTGCCCTATCGCATCCGCACCATCCTCGAGGGCGAGAGCCTGTTCAACGACGCCAGTTCGCTGATGATCTACCGGCTGGCGGTGACGGCGGCCGTAGGCGGGATGGCGACCGGCTGGATTCTGGCCGCGACCATCGTCTGGGCCCTGGTCGGCAGCGTGGTCTTCGCCATGATCGTGGCCTGGATCACCACCCGACTGACGCGCAACATCACCGACGCCCCGGCCGCCATCCTGATTCAGTTCATCGGCACCTTCGGCCTGTGGATAGCGGCGGAGAAGCTGGGCCTGTCGGCCATCGTCACCGTGGTGGTCTACGGCCTGACCATCGCCCGGCTGGCGGCGCGCAACCCCGCCACCATCCGCGCCCCGGCCTATACGGTCTGGGACACGGTCGTGTTCGCCCTGAACGCCATGGCCTTCGCCCTCGTCGGCCTGCAGATCGGTCCGATCTGGCGCGGTCTCGATCCCGGCCAGCGCGGCGAATACGCCCTGTTCGCCGTCGCCGTCCTGATCGTCGCCGTCCTCGCCCGCCTGACATGGGTGATGGGCTACAACACCTTCCTGCGCCTCAAGAACCGGTGGTTCGGCGCGAACCTGCCCGATGGGGTTTCGGCGCCCACCCCGACCAGCGGCCTGATCATCAGCTGGGCCGGGATGCGCGGCGTGGTCAGCCTCGCCGCCGCCTACGCCCTGCCGCTGAACTTCCCGCACCGCGACCTGCTGCTTCTGGCCACCTTCGCCGTGGTGATGGGGACGCTGGTCCTTCAGGGCCTGACGCTGGGGCCGCTGATCCGGCTGCTCGGCGCCCATGACGACGGCCAGCTGGAGCGCGAGATCAAACACGCCCGTCAGGTCGTCACCCAGGCCGCCGTCGATCATCTGAAGGGCTGCGAGGGTCGCGTCGCCGACCGCCTGAGGGACGAGTACAGCGAACGCCTCGACGCCGTCATGAGCCCCGAGGCCGATGACGGCCGGGTCGAGCTGGAGTCCGACCAGATCAAGGCCGACCTCCTGACCACCAAGCGCGACGCCCTGATGAAGATGCGCACCTCGGGCGAGATCGGCGAGGCCGCCTACTACCAGATCGAGGAAGAGCTGGACCGCTACGAGCTCAGCTGGACGCCGGTGGTTCGCTAGGACTTCGGTGCGCTAGAGCAGCCACTCATAGTTGGCCCCATGCGGCTGACCGCGCGCGAGGGCGACCGCCGCCTCCGGGCCGGGCCAGGTCCTGAGGCGCAGCATGGGTCGGCGCTCGAACCCGTCCTCCTCGGCCTCGAAGGTCAACCAGGCCAGCGGCGCCTGCGCCGTCGCCCGCGCCCCGACGGCGGCCATGTGGGTGCGGATGCAGGCCTGCCCCTCGGGCGGGAAATACTGGAAGGCGATGGTATGCAGCACCACGCGGCAGACGCCCGCTTGAGGCTCGACCGGCAGCCGGGCCTCCAGCCAGTCGGCGGCGTCGGCGGTCGTGATCTCCGGCGGGTTCCGGACGGCGAGGTCCAGCGCCGCGTTCAGCCGGGCCAGCCGGTCGCGCTGGTCGGTCCAGACATAGGCCGACAGGGTCCGCCGGGTCGCGGGGCCGGTGACGTCCAGCGGATGCCGGTCCACGGCCTGTCGCGAGACGACCCTCACCTCGGCCGACGGCGGCGGCGCACCCGTCCAGACCGGCTTCAGCTGCACCGGCGAGGCCGGGTCGCCTGCCTTCACCCCGCCGAGGTCGTAGCCGTAGCGATCCAGCAGGCTGTTCAGCCCGGCGCTGGCGCCCAGCTCATAGAGATCGAACGGCAGGCCGAACCGGTCGGCCAGCACCAGCAGCCCGGCCATCAGCCCCGCCGAGCGGCCCACCTCATTGGTCTGGGGTGGCCCATCCAGCCACGGATCGAGCGCCGCCGCATGGGCCGCGATGGCCTCGCCCAGCACGGCCCAGACCGCGTCATCGTCTTCGGGCGCGATATTCGGCGGATAGATCGCCGTCAGGGCCTGATCGACGCCCGACCGGGCCAGATCATGCAGGCCGCCGCAGAACCTGAGCGGCAGGGCGTCGCCCTCGTGCGAAGGATTGCCGGGCCAGTCCAGCACGCGGCGACCGATGGATCCCGACCGATCCAGCCGCGCCCCGACCAGTCCGCAGACCCGCCCCGTGAACGGCGCCCCGGCGGCGGTGCAGATCGCCGCCTGTTTGGCGAAGGCCTCTCTGACAGCGCCCTCGCCCATCGCCCTACCGCTTGTTCAGCGCGACCAGATAGACCTCCGAGGAGCCCTTCCGGCTGGCCTCGGGCTTGACGTACTTCACGTCCTGGAAGTTGGCGCGCAGGTCCGCCAGCACATGGCCCGCATCGCCGCCCTGGAAGTTCTTGGTCACGAAGGCCCCGCCGGGACGCAGGGTCCGGATGGCGAAGTCGGCCGCGATCTCGATCAGGGCGATGATCTTCAGGTGGTCGGTCTGGCGGTGGCCGACGGTGTTGTGAGCCATGTCCGACAGCACGAGGTCGGGCGGGCCGCCCAGCGCGTCGATCAGTTGCTGGTCTACACCGGGCTCGGTGAAATCGGCCTGGATCAGGGTCGAGCCCGGGATCGGCTCGATGGGCAGGAGGTCGACGCCGACCACAGCCCCGGCCCCGCGATTGACGCAGACCTGCACCCAGCCGCCCGGCGCGGCGCCCAGGTCGATGACCCGCGAGCCCTTCTTGACCAGCCGGAAGCGGTCGTCGATCTCGGCGAACTTGAAGGCGGCGCGGCTGCGCCAGCCCTCGGCGCGGGCCTTCTCGGACCAGGGATCGGCCAGCTGGCGCTTGATCCACTGGATGGAGGACATCGACTTCTTGTCCGCCGTCTTGATCTGGGTCCCCATGCCGCGGCCCTGGGCCGTGCCGCCGGTCGGCGGGCGCACCATCTTGCGGCGTGCGGGCGCGGCTTCGGCCTTGTCGGGGGTCTTTTCGTCCTTACTCATGCTTCCCACATAGCCCCGACGGACTTCCCGGGCTATGACCCCCGACCGGATTAGAAGAACCGGACCAGAATAAAGGAGCGCGCCCATGGCCGACGAAACCCTGACCCTTTCCCTCGACACCGGCGATGTCGTCATCAAGCTGCGGCCTGATCTGGCGCCCGGCCACGTGGCCCGCATCACCGAACTGGCCAACGAAGGCTTCTACGACGGCGTCGTCTTCCACCGCGTGATCCCGGGCTTCATGGCCCAGGGCGGCGATCCGACCGGCACCGGCACCTCGGGCTCCAAGAAGCCGAACCTGAAGCAGGAATTCTCCTCCGAGCCCCACGTTCGCGGTGTCTGCTCCATGGCCCGCACCTCGGACCCGAACAGCGCCAACTCGCAGTTCTTCATCTGCTTCGACGACGCCACCTTCCTGGATCGCCAGTACACCGTCTGGGGCCAGGTGATCGAAGGCATGGAAAACGTCGACGCCCTGCCCAAGGGCGAGCCGCCGCGTGAGCCGGGCAAGATCCTCAAGGCCACTGTAGCCTGACATTGAAAGGGCGGGTCGCAGGACCCGCCCTTTTTGATTCAATCGCCCCCGTACCAGCGGAACTTCTGATTGCCGAAAGCTGAGCCCCCGGCCCGGACCGTGCCGGTCAGGACCGGCGCCTCCTCGCCCAGATTGCGGCGGGCCGTCGCCAGCGCGCCCTGATCCAGCGCCCCGTTGAAGGCGACATTGCCCAGACGCGGATCGGTCCCCTCGAAGCGCACGCGGCCGTCGGTGACCTCATAGGTCCTGGGCAGGACGCGGATGGTCTCGGCGCCGTCCTTCTCGAACTCGATCATGACCGGAGCGAAGGTCCCGGACTTCGACCCGCTTTCCCAGGCCGCGAAGTCGGCGGACTGGCCGAGGAACAGGGCCTTGACCCGATATCCGTCGACCGAGATCGGCGCCGCCGGGATGTAGTAGCCCGACAGATCTCCGCTGATCTCATGCTTGAAGGTCGTCGCGGCCGGGGCCGAGGCCGGTCCCTTCGCCGCCGGGGCGGGCTTGAAGTCGTCGCAGGCGGCGAGCGCGAGCACCGCCAGCAGGATCGCGCCGGATCGCTTCATCATGTCTCTCACGGCAGATGCAGAAGGGGAGCGAGCCAGCCGATCTCCTGCAGGTGCTCGATGCCCTCGAAGATCGGAATCGCCAGCAGGAAGACCAGACCGTCCCGCAGGGTGGTCAGGAAGAACTGGGGTCGGATCTCAAGCGAGGGATTGTCCCGCCAGCGAGAGAAGTCCGGGCCGTTGCGGGGCACCCGGCGCATATAATCGGCATAAGGCGCGCCGAATTCGTTCAGCAGCCAGGCCTCTTCCCTTCGGACGGTGAAGTGGAACACCAGCACCGAGATCGTCGTAAAGACCAGGGCCAGGATCAGGCTGCCCGTCTGGGCGCCGATGCCGAAGGCGGCCAGATGGCTGAACAGATAAAGCGGATTGCGGCTGATCGAATAGGGACCGGTGTCGACGATCTCGGCCTTCTTGCGGCCGCCGATGTAGAGCGAACACCAGGCGCGGCCGACGATGGCCACCACGATGGCGCCCAGGCCCACGCTCTCCATACCCTTGTGGAAGACGCCGTCGCCCCACTGGGTGACGGTGACCATGGACAGGCCGACAGCACCCAGCAGGCAGACCCCGATCGCCCATTTCCGCAACCGCTGGATATGCTGAAGATCGAATCCCGTCGTAACCGTCATGCCCACTCCTCCCGGTTTTTTGCGACGTGAACGCCTGTGGCCGCCCGGGCGCAAGCAGGAATGTTCGTTCACGGTCGAAAGTTAGCGGTCCAGCGACTGGTCCAGGGCCCGGAACGCCGCGATGGCGAGCTCCGTGGATGAGATGAAGGCCGAGGGGGTGATCTTGTCGAAATCGTCGGACGGGCGGTGATAGTCGGGGTGGTCGACGACGCCCATGTAGATGAACGGCAGGCCCGCCTTGAAGAAGGGCCCATGGTCCGAGGCGTCGACCCAGTTGTCCGAACCCGTGTCCTGGGGCGTGTCATGGCCGAAGGCGAGCGAGATGGCGCCGTTGGGGGCGAGCGTCTCCAGGATCGGGCGGAAGGCGGGGTTCTGGTACGTCCCCGAGATCCACAGATGGCCGTCGGTCTCCGCCCGCGAGGTCATGTCGAAGTTGAGATTCAGGGCGATGGACGACAGGGGCACGGGCGGCGCCTGGACGAAGTGTTTGGCCCCGATCAGCCCCCGCTCCTCTCCGTCGAAGGCCACGATCAGGACGGAGTGCTCGGGGGCCTGGGCCTTCAGCCGACGCGCCAGCTCCAGCATGGTCGCCACGCCCGAGGCGTTGTCGTCGGCGCCGTTGTAGATCAGTCCGCTCGAGACGCCGACGTGGTCATAATGGGCGGTGACGACGATGTAGCGGTCGGTCGCCCGCGTCCCGGGGATCAGGCCGATGATGTTGGTCCCCTTGTAACGGACCAGACCCGAACGACTGGGAACCTCGGCCTCGAACGGCTGCAGCCGGCCGACCGGCGGGGCCTCGATGCCCATCGCCTCCAGCCGCGAGACGATATAGGCCCGAGCCCGCTCGCCGCCGGGCGAGCCGGTGTCGCGCCCCTCCATGTCGTCGGCCGACAGGATGCGGACATCGTCCAGCAGTTGCTGCGAGGCGGCGGGAATCGTCGGCGCGGTCGGCGTCGGCTTCTCGGCCGTCGTGCCGCAGGCGGCAAGCGTCGCGGCGATTCCGGCGAGGGCGGAGACGATTGGCAGTCGCAAGGCAGGCTTCATTTGAAAATCGCTTATAAAACAAGGACCGTCCGGCGCGCAGACACGAAAATGGGGCGCCAAACCGTGCCAAACCGTGCCAAATCGCGCCAGATCCCGGGCATGATCGCCGCGATCCGGAGACCATTCTAGGGCCTTGGCGAGGGATGGGCGCCCGATTGCCGCCAGTTTTCGCCAACTCCTTGATCCTCAAGGCGAAGGTCAGCGCTGGAATGCGAGGTCGAGCCTCGATTTCGATTTGCCCCGGCTCACCGGACCGTCGGAGGATGCTAAGGGTGTCCGCCACGATCCGGAGCGTGCGATTCCCATGGCCAAACCTTCCTCAGACAGCCTGTCCGACATCGCGGTCGAGACCCTGAGCGAAGATCAGGCCGCAGCCGAGCTGAGCCGGCTGGCGGCGGAGATGCGCCGCGCCGACTTCCTCTACAACGAGGCGGCGCCCGAACTGAGCGACGCCGAATACGACGCGCTGAAGGCCCGCAACCTGGCCATCGAGACGCGCTTCCCGGCCCTGATCCGCGCGGATTCGCCGTCGCTGAAGGTGGGCTCGCCCGCCTCCAGCCAGTTCTCGGAGGTGCGCCACGGCGTGCCCATGCTGTCGCTGGACAACGCCTTCGACGAGGGCGACGTCGCCGACTTCGTGGCGCGGATCCAGCGCTTCCTCAAGCTGCCTCACGCCGACCCGGTCGCCTTCGTCGCAGAGCCCAAGATCGACGGCCTGTCGGCCAATATCCGCTATGAGAAGGGCGTCCTGGTCCAGGGCGCCACGCGCGGCGATGGCCGCACGGGCGAGGACATCACCGCCAATCTGAAGACCATTTCCGACATCCCGGTGAAGCTCTCGGGCTCCGGCTGGCCCGACCTGATCGAGATTCGCGGCGAGGTCTACGCCCCCAACGAAGGCTTCGCGGCCTTCAACGCGGCGGCGGAAGCGGAAGGGCGCCGCACCTACGCCAACCCCCGCAATTTCGCCGCCGGCTCGCTGCGCCAGATCGATCCCAAGGTCACGGCGGGCCGCCCCCTCGCCTTCTTCGCCTATGCCTGGGGCGAGACTTCCGCGCCGTTCGCGGAGACCCAGGAAGGCGCGCTGGCGGCGCTCAAATCCTGGGGCTTCAAGGTCAATCCGCGCTCGGTCCGGGTCGAGGGCGTCGACGGACTGATGGACGTCTATCGCGGGCTGGAGACCGACCGCGCGGGCCTCGGCTATGACATCGACGGGGTGGTCTACAAGGTCGACCGGCTGGACTGGCAGG
>Ga0209630_10000863_pt1 | contig 34253 bp, 14 predicted proteins | sample COG_01_FD_184745 | JGI IMG/M metagenome (GOLD analysis project Ga0209630, IMG submission 184745) | Pelagic Microbial community sample from North Sea - COGITO 998_met_01 (SPAdes) (version 2) | ecosystem: Environmental > Aquatic > Marine > Neritic zone/Coastal water | place: Helgoland, sampling... | reverse complement strand
GGCTGGACGGTCACGACCGGGGGTTCGAGTTTGGATACGACATCGGCAAGATGCACGACGCGGACGAGGCGTGTTCCACGGCGAGGAGCGCGGGTGGGGTTGGTGCGTGCGTCGACGACTGGCGGGAGGGTAAAGGTGACGCGGGTGGCGACCTCGGGTCCGAGGGTGCCGCCGCCCCCGACCACTCCTCGGACCTATGCGTCGCCGTATGCAGGCTGGCGGACGCGACACGGACGTGCATGAGCACGAGGGATGACCTGTGCGCGATGACGTCCAAGATGTGCGTGGAGAGCGGGGTGTTGAGCTGCGTCAGGTGGTCCGGGGACTCGTTTCTTATACTCGGCGACTGCGTCGACCCGTACGTTGACGACGCTGAGGAGATTGAGTACATCAGCAGGCACGTCCTGAACGTGGCGCTCACGCTGTGCGCCTTCCTGCGTGACTACCACGTCGGTAAGGTCAAGGCACAGGCGAGTACACCACCACCCGGCGGGTGGATCGACGGGTCGAGTGAGACGATGGAGCCGCAGGGGCGCCTCTCCGTCGGCGTCTCCGTCGGTTCCGCTTTCATGGTGAACAGAGCCGGCGCTCTTCACGCGTTGGACGGTGAAGTACGCGACGACGCCGCGAGGCTGTGCGACCTTGCCACAGGTAGCACCGGCGGCGTACGGTGCGACGCTAAGGTCCACCCGTTGTGCAAGGATACCCACACGCTGGTCCCGATGGGCGGCGACGAGGCGGCTCTTCGTTTCGCCGGGTACGAGGCCGTAGGCGATCCGTTCCGGGGTTTAGGGCCTCTGAGAGCGGGTGAGACCGCGCCGAGGCGGCACACCGCGCGCGTGCCCGCGTCCGTGCCTTACTTCAAGCAGCGCGACGGTGGGACGCCGAAGTCGAGGGCGAGGAAAGGGGTCGGGGGAGCGGCTGGCAAGGTCCTCTCGGAGTTTCTCGGTTGAGGGTTTCGGTGTTATGGTAAAGTAACAATACGACGGGTGCGGTGATACGGCGCGAGTTTCGCGTCGACCCTCGGTAGTACACGGGTGTTTTCCGCCCCCTCACGACATCGCCTCTTCGATATCCAGCGACTCCAGCTTCATGGCGACGCACTCGTCGTCGGCGACCACGGCGGCGACCACCTTCCCCGCCGCCAGCTCAGCCTGCAGTGGCCTGGGAACATATTGTTCTGATGATATCACGCTGAACCCCGCTTTCTCGTAGAACCCGACGGTGGACTTGAGCGTGAGCAGGCACAGCGTGGTCTCCTGCTTCAGAAGGGTCTCCGGGTCCTTCGCGTCGATCGAGTCCTCGATTAGCCTGTTGAGCAGCGCGGTCCCGACCCCTCGCCCGCGGTGCTCGGGCATCACGACGAGGCTGGCTAATTCCAGCAGCTGGCCGCGCCAGTTGGGCTCCAGGTTGAGAAACCGGACGACGTTCCCGACCAAGTCTCCTTTCCGTCGTCGACTCAAGGTTTCCCAGGGCTTGAGCTGCCCGAAACCCACCAGCTGTCCGCCCTCCTCCGCCACCACGAACCGCCTCGGGTCCAACCCGAGCGGGTTCATCTTTTCCTTGAGGATCGCGAACCTGATTGTGTTTGCGTCCGACTCGACGCCGCGCCTGAGGGTCAGGCCGGCGACGTCCGGGGATGAGCGGGACGTCGCGAATGAGCGGTGCGCGTGGCGATGGCCGACACGGGCGCCGCGGCGCGTCCGCCCCGCGAAGGGGACCGGTCCTCCGGCGACGCGAGCCGCCTGCATCGCGCCCGCGAGGGTTCTCTATGCAGTTGTGGATCGACAGTGGGGCCAATCACATCAACGCGTTTTCCTTCTGCTGACTGGATCATTTGTTGCATCGAGGTCCCCACAAGACGGTGCGGTGCGACTGGCAGTGACGACCGGCGGGGGACTCGAACGCCCGCGAATCTCGTCCATACCCCCATTCACGCGCAGCGTCGGCCTCGAGCGCTCGATACGTGCGGCGAAGTCGGAGGAGGAGGAGGAGGAGGAGTCGCCCTGGTCACCTCCAAAGAAATATCCGCGCTCGGATACGCGTTTATTCCCGCGTAAAAATAGGAGCGGCCGACGGAGTAGTATGAAGGCGGTCGCGGCGGCCACTCGGGTCGCGACCGCGCCCTTCGCGCGCCGAGACACGTTCAAGGGACCCGTCTCTCGTGGTCCGTCGAGCCCCGTGGTCGGTCCAGTCGCCTCGGTAAAGACGAGCCGCACGGGAAACATGGCGAAAAAACCAAACGTCGCCGCTCGGATGTTGAGTTTGGGAATGATGAGCTCAAGGGGTGACGAGAGCGGCAAGTTGCGCGCGTTCATCGACCCTGACGCCGCTACGAACGCACAGACCGTCACCGCGGGCGACATGTGGCGTCTCGCACAGGAGAAGAGATCCGCCGCGACGGCCCTCTCCAAGTTTGCCGCGACGTGCCAAGTCTTTTCAGCCTTCGCGCAGCTTTCGGCGGCGCACGAGGTGGAGGAGGCGTGGCGGGAGGTGGAGGACGCCGAAGAAGCCGCGCGAACGTTCCTCGCGCAAGAGATGGCTCCGCAGAACCCCGACGTGTGAGGGCAGGGTTAGCCGCCGCGTACGGTACACGATATAGTCGCGCATCGCGCATCATTCACACGACATTCACATCACGAGAGTTCACAACTTAACTTCGAGTTCACTTCACCACTTAACTTCAAGACTACGACTCCGTGAACGCCATCCAGTCCGGCTGCGTCGGCACCCACACCCGAAACACGCTCGCCCTGGTCACCTCCCAGCTCCGCAGGGTGGTCCCGTCGATCGGGATCCGTTCCTCGCTCGCGTTCGGCGACAAAGTGAGCGAAACCGCGAGTTGGTCCCGCCGCATCCGTAACTCGGGCCTCTCCTCCATTATAAGGTCCCGCAGCTGCTCCGTGCTCGCGCCCAGGGGTAGCCGGTTGAGCACGAACGACGTCGTCGATGACGGCCCGTCGCCGACACCCGCGGCGACGTCCACGTACACCCGGACGGCGACGTGCTCGAACTCGTCGAGGAGCGACTCCATGCTCGTGGCTTGCTGCGTGATCACCTTGGCCTTGGCCGCCTTCAAATCGCCAACCTTCGCGACCGAGTTACGATCAGGATGGTTCTTTATGGCGATCTTACGCAGGCTCTTGATGATGTTCGGGACGTTGTTGGGATCACACGGCGCGCCCGGGGAGGCGTACTGGACGAATCCCACGGCGGCGGTCGCGACGCAGAGCGCTGAGCAGAAGCCCGGGACGCACAGCTCCCCGGGCCCTGGTCCGAGGCGTAGCTGCGTGGTGTTCAGGCCCTCGCGCGGGACGTGTACCTTGGGCAGGAACGCCTTGAGGTTGTTCTTGAGCTCCTCCCTGGCGACGTCATCGGCGATGGGGGCGGCTTCCGTTGGACTCGACGGTTGCGACGCGTTCATCTGAACAGACGTCTCCGGCGGCGGGGTCGGGCTCGGAGACGCTCCTCGGTCGGTGGAGGACCAGGAGGCGTTCCGTTGCATTGGGGGCGGTGGTTGGTACTCCGGGGAGCAAAAGTCTTCCTCGGGCAGTGGCTCGCTTCGATTCCGCTGTACGAACGGCGCGGGCGGCGGCCTGACCTTGGCCACGGTTTCCTGCTCCTTTCGTCTGCGCTCTTCAGCCTCCTGAGCCTCCCTGCGCTGGCGCGCCGCGCGGGCCTGCTTGCGCTGCTCGTCGGCCTCGAGCTTCGATCGCAACACCGCGGATGACCTCTGCATCTCGTCAGCCTCGGACACCACCCGCCGGAGATCCGCGCTGTTGGGACCTCCCGGCGCGACCTCGTCGTCCGCGGCGGGCGGGCTCTCCGCCTCTTCCCGCGCGGGCTCTTGACGATGTTGATCTGAGGGAACCGAATCGCGGGTGCCGTCGGGTGCCCCGGCGGACCTGTTCGCCTCCTGCAGCGCGACCATGACGGAGTCGTACCTCAGGACGTTCGCCTGGTGCTCCCGCTCGGCGTGGTCGAGGATCTCCCGCGCGAAGTTGACGCGCACCTCGCTCATCCCCGCGTCCACGCTCGCCTGCTTCAACTCCTTCTCGAGCGCGGCGACCATCTCGCGATGGACCTCGAGGTCCGGCGGAACCATGGCGGGCGGGTTCTCGAAGGGCGGGGGCGGCGCGGAGGGTTCATCGGCCCTGCCGCGCGGAGGCGGCGCGGGGTACTGCGCGGCGTGCCCCCGGGTCATGGGCGCGCGGCTTTGACGCGCGCGGTTTGGTTTTGTTCGCGAAACGTCGTTCGTATCTTGTATGATTGTTACCCTACCTGGGGGATCACTCACAACCGCGGTCGCGTCGAGGCCTGGACTGCGCGCGAATGACTTCATCGATGACCTCGCTCGCGTCAATCGCACACCTCCGCGGTGCAGAGCGCGCCTCGGCTCCCCTCCGCTCGTCGCGTCGCGTCAATCTCCGCCGGCGCGTCAACACGAAGACAGTAACCCGGGCGGGGGCGATCGCGGAGGACTGGAGGGAGAAGGCCAAGCCCATCGCGCCCGGTGGCAACTACCCCGCCAAGGAGCATTGCTCCCAGTGCGGCCTCTGCGATACCTACTACATCGCGCACGTCAAGGACGCGTGCGCCTTCCTTGGCGACGGCATGTCCCGCATCGAGACCCTCGAACCAGCCGTGCACGGCCGGGGCCGCGACCTCAGCAACGACGAGATGCGACTCGGCGTCGTCGACGAGGTCTTCTACGCGAAACGAAACCAACCCGTGGAGGGTGCGCAGTGGACCGGAATCGTCACATCTATCGCCATCGAGATGCTCAAGAGTGGCAAGGTCGAGGGAGTGATCTGCGTCGCGTCGGATCCTGACAACGCCATGCACCCGAGGCCCATCTTGGCCACCACCGTTGATGAGATATTATCGTCCAGAGGGGTCAAACCCGCGCTGTCGCCGAACCTCTCGGTGCTCGCCGAGGTGGAAGCGCGTGGGCTGAAGAAGGTGCTGTTCATCGGCGTCGGGTGTGCGGTGCAGGCGCTGCGGGCGGTGGAGCCGTACCTCGGCCTGGATCAGCTGTACGTCATGGGAACCAACTGCACGGACAACGGGCGGAAAGAAACTTTGGGGAAATTTTTGGAAAACGCATCCGAGGACCCGGACACCGTCGTGCACTACGAGTTCATGCAGGACTACCAGGTGCACCTGAAGCACACGGACGGAAGCTTCGAGAAGGTTCCGTACTTTTGCCTCCCCGCGAACAAGCTCAAGGATGTCATCGCGCCGTCGTGCTACTCGTGCTTCGACTACGTAAACGGCCTCGCCGACATCGTCGTGGGCTACATGGGCACGCCTTACTACCACACGGACATGACAAAACACCCGCAGTACGTCACGGTGCGAAACGACAAGGGTAAAGAAATGTTCGACATGATCCGCGGTGCCTGCGACGTCACCCCCAGCGTGTCCAGCGGCGAACGTAAGCCGTTCGTCATGCAGACGGTCATCAGCGACGACGAGGCGACGTTGGGCCGCGGACCCGAAGAACCGGCGCCTATTCCAGTTGGAAAAGCAATCGCGTGGCTCCTGGAGAAGATCGGACCTAAAGGGAAAGAGTTCGGGATGTACTCGCTGGATTACCACACCATACGTAACTACATCTACGTCAAGCGCGCGTTCGGCGAGGAGCGCGCGAGGCAGCACGTGCCGGACTACGCCAGGCTGGTGGTTGACGAGTACAACGTCTACGGCGCCGTTGACGAGCGGCTCAAGCTGACGGGGACCGACTTCGTGGGCGAGTCTCTCCCGCGGCCGGTGCCGAGCGGGAGGGTACCGGCGCCCGGGGTGGGACCGGAGGAAGGGACGGGTGGTGGGGCGGTGGAGCTGCCGGAGTTTATGAAAGGGGTTGATCCGAGTATCGTCGGGGGCATCGTCGGGTTCCTACTGTTCACCACGTTGGCGACTCAGCTCATGTCTTGATTTTTTATGTAAGTTAAACAACACGATACTGTGGTCTACAGCCACGGGCACCAGCCCTCGTACATGGACGCGAGCCTATGCGCGTCCGTCGCCTCGGCGATGAGCCTGTCCACGTCCTGCTTCGCCGTGAGGGGCGTTTCACCCTTGGCGGCCGCTGGTGATCTAGGGAGCCCGGTTCCGAAGGTATCAGCATAATATATATCATACGGCACCTTCGGCGCGGGCGTGGCTTTCGCGGCGATTCTGAGCAATTCGACGAGCTTCGGTCGACCATCCAGCTTGGCCGCGACGACGGAGATGAGGCGCACGGCGGTGGGATGCCGCCCGCCGCGCCAGCGAGTCACATGCGCGGACCCACGGCGGCGGACAGTCGCGGCGGCGGCGATTGTCGCCGACGAAGCTCCGTCCTCGTCGTCGGAGGAATCCGCCGGTTGCTCAACCCTACGCGGTGGTTCGGTGTCGTCATCCCGCGGGTCCGCGGCGGTGAGGCCGAGGCCCGTGTGTTCCTTGATCTCGATCGATGCTCGCCTCGAGAGATTCTGCGCATTATCAAGCACGGCTCGGAGTAGCTTCGCCGTGGAAGACAAATTGAGATCGGCGGGATCGGCGGTGGCGAGATCGGCGAGATCGGCGAGATCGGCGGTGGCGTTCGCGAACCAGCGGATGGCGCTTGAGAATTCTTCTGAATAAGTAAAGCCGTGCTCTCTGCTGTGTTGCGCTTCCGTCAAGGCTTGATACGAGTAGTCCATGGCTTGTATGGCCATGTCTATGCATCTCTCGACCTTCTCCTCGAATTCTTTTAGCAGATACGAGGCTTCGTCGGCGCACATCTCTGCGTCGTCGATGTCAATCGCCTCTGCCAGATCCGTGGGTACCTTTGGAAACAGGGCGTTGAGCCCGTCGAGGTGTTTCCGGGTCTCTTCGATGAACCGCGCCACCGGAGTCCCTGGTGTACAAAGCGCGTTGCGTAAGTCCGTGGCGACATTTTCGAGCTCCCGAAGGTACCAAGGCGTGGACTTGGGCTCCATTTTGGCAGTTGGGTGAAAAGTCGACCCGGGAAAGCTCAAGTCACCGTGAACGCCATCGTGCCAAATGAAGGCCATGACGTCGATGTCGTCGACAATCGCGCGCCTCTTCTCATCCACGATTCGCTCCAGTTCCCGCGCCTTCTCCGCCTTCTCCGACGCCTCAGCGCGTGCCGCGGCCGCCGCCTCAGCCTTGGGACCCGCGGGCGCCATCGCCGTCTGCAGCACCTCCTCGCACGCCAAGATGACGTCCGTGACTGCCGACTCATACGTCTTCTCGAACCCGCCGGCGACTTCCGCGTTGGACCTCTTGGACCTCTGCGTTTGGACCTCGGTGACGTTCACCGGTTTCTTACCCTTCTTCTTGAAAGGGTTCTTGGCGATCCCACCGGCGGCGCGTATAGGATCCGGCTGCTCGTCGTCGTCGAGGCCGGCGTCGAAGGAAAAATCGAGGAAACCCTCGGGTAACAGCGTCTCCGCGGCGGCAGCCTCCCGCTCGGGCTCCCGTGACCGCTCGAAGGACTCCACGCCCTCGCACAGCTGTCGACACGTCGCCGCGCGTTGTTCCGAGTCCTTCAGGGCGCGGCTGCGGTCCTCGAGCGAGCGCGCCAACGTCTCCATGCGATCGCGGTCGGCCCACGGGCGGAAGTATTCGACAAAGGACCGTTCCACTGCGCCGGCTCGTTGCGCCCAGCTCCTCACCGCGATGTCCGCGGACGCGAGCTCGGCGGCGGCGGTGGCCACGTGGTCCAAGTGCTGGGTTCTCCAGCGCCTAGACGCGGTCGGTTCGGTCTCGAAACCCCACGCACCGTCCGAGCCCTGCTCCAGTCGCGACTCCAGGAGCCACTCGCAGCGGGATATCGCGCCGCTGGAGGTGGCGTGCCTTCGCTCGCGATCCGCCAGCTCAGCCTCGGCGGCGGAGCGACGAACGGCGTACACCGCCCTCGCCGCGGCGTCGAGCATCGTCCGAACGTCCTTACCCTTCGTGGCTCCTTCGAGCCTCGGCTCGCTGTTTTGGCCGCCGGTGGGGGCGACGCCGGAGAAGGTATTTTCGAGAGTATGCTCGACGACGTTGACGTTGATGATATCCGCCGCCTCCTCAGCCTCCTTGATCACCGTCGCCGCCACGTCCTCGAGCTTACCCCCGACCTCGTGCTCACCCTCGACGATGTTCTCCTCCCGCAGGTCACCCGACACGTTCGCGGCGCACGCGGCGAGTATCCGGGTCACGAGCTTGGACACGGCTTTCACGGCGTAGACGGGATGGATCCAACATCCGGCGTATTCCGGATCTGTATTTGGGCGCAACACGGTGTCGCAGCACACGTGCGCCAGCAGCGCTTCGGTGAGCGCCGGCATGTCCTGCGCGAGGGACTCGACGTGCGCCTTCAACTCAGCCGCCAACGCCTCGCCTTCTCTCCAGAATACCTCCACGTCGGTCACTCCGGAGTCGCGCCACTGCCGTTCCCTCAAGTCGTGAGCGCGGCGGTCCAACACCTGCGAGACTTGCGCAGCCTCCACGATGCGCATGCTGCGCATGGGGTCCACGGCCCGCGGGTCCAAGGCGATGGGAAGTATGTACCGCATCACCTTGTGCGGCAGCATCGCGGAGTCCATCGCCAAATCGACGAAAGTCTTTGGGGGAAGGAACCGGGTCAGCGAGTCCGCCTTTTCGTCGTATTCGTCCGAGTTGAAGACGGAATACATCGCCGCCGCCATCACCGCGGACTTCTCGCGGCGCGGCATCGCCATGAAACGCCCCTCCGTATCGTCATCGGCCGATTCATCGTCAGCCACCCGGGGTTCGGGTGACGGAGAGACGTCGTCGTCGTTCATCAGTTCCTCGATGTCGAGGTCGTCCTCGACGCGAAGGTTGGAAATTTCCCGCTCGAGGAGATCGTCGTCCTCGTCGCCGAGGCCGCCGAGCTCCTCGCCGTCTCCCTGCATGTCCCCGAAAAAACTCGACGACGGCGCGAACAACTCGTTCGATTCGTCGGGCGGCGAGTCCAATTCGTCGGGCAGCGAGTCCACCGTTTGAACCTCCGCTCGGCTTTCATCCCGGACGGGGGGACAGTCTATGTAGTGTTCGAGAAAGCCCAGCGTCGGTCCCTCGCCATCGGTGTACAACATTTCCGCATACATGCATTCCACCGTGGTGTCCCAGCGTCCGAGATACTCACGGGTACCACTGCGTGCGTATTTGGTATAAGCATCAGCGGCGGCTTTCGCCTGGGCTCTGAGCGCCGGCAGCTCGGTGGACTCGCGAGCGTGCCACGCTCCCGTCGCGGCGCAGTACTTGGTCCACGCGCGCTTACCGTCAGAGTCGGTGACCCTGGCGGCGTCGATGAGCTCGCCGAGTCGCTCGATGGCCTCGCCCGGTGCCTCGACGCGCACCTTCGCCGCCTCCTCCAGCGTATTCGCCCACACCGCCCTGCGATCCGACTCTGGGTAGGACGACGGAAGGTTGGCGACGACCCACTCGCGGTAACGTTCCAGCGATGACGTCGCCCGGTCCACCGCCTCGTCGCGCGCGGCGAGAAGCCTGGCGCCCTCGCCGTCGATCGCACCCGCGGCGGACTGCAGCTCCGGGCTCAACGCCAGCGACGCCGCCATGGGCGCCGCTCGGAGCATGGGCGCCCCGCCGGTGTCCTCCGTCGTCGTCGTCTTGTGTTTAAGCCGCACGAGTTCACCCGAGTCGGGAGCTAACCGGTCCAGCGCCCTTCGATGTCGGTCGGACCACTGCCTGGCATCCGCCGCCGCGCTGGCCAAACTGTCGATGGCGTCCCGTAAATTTAGTGAAGCCGCGGAGACGCCCGAAGCTGAAAACTCCTCAGCGTCCGACGCCCGCGCGGAAGCCGCCAGCGCGTCCCTCGCCTCCAACCTTGCCGTCTCCGCCTTCTCCGCAGCCTCCGCCGCGGCGATGACCGCGGCGCCGTCCTTTGTGACCTTCGTCTTCAGCGCCGCCAGGTGTTCGTGAAATTTTATGGAGAGGAGGAACGTCGCTGACCAGGAGGAACCGGGGGAGGAACCGAGGTCTGTCTCGGACCCTTCGGATCCCAGCGCGGCACTCGCGTCCTGGATCTTCCCGGCGAAGGATGCGAGGCCGTGCGCGAGCTCGAGGGCGGCGTGCTCCCGTGCCTCGTCGCCCCGCCGCGTGTGCTTCCCTCCCTTCTGTCCGGCGGCTCCGTCGTCGACCCATTCCATCAGCGGATCCCGCGTTAACAGCTCCAGCGACCCGAGCAGCGCCTGCCTCGCGGGCAGCCGCCTGAGCGCCACGAGCGTCGCCTCAGCGGCGCACCTGAACGGCCCGTACGTCTCCGTCGGGCCCAACGCGGCGACCCCCGCGGGTGTCAAACGAAACGGGACAACCTCGGGCACCTGTAAACAAAACACGAAGTCAGACGAATCGCCAACACAGGAAAAAAAAAAAAAACTCACCGGCAACGTCAACCCGCGGTCGAAGGAGACGTTGTAGTCGATGTGCACCACCGCCCCGGTCGTGAGGTTCACGAGGACGTTGTCCAGGTGCCTGTCGCCGAGGCCGATCAGGTGTCCGACCACGGACGCCGTCGCGACCGACCTCGCGTGACGAACCGACTTTTGCAGCCAAGCCGACGCCGTCGGCGCGCCGCACCACAGCTCCCGGTGCAGGTAGTCCTGGGGCACCTCGGCGCGCATCCGCTGCACGGTGTCGTGAAGGACGTCCTGGGGCCAGTCGCGGCGCTTGGCGGTGGCGAGCACCCCGGCGGCACGAAGTGCGGCGGATACCCTGTTGTAGAAGAGATCCAAGGGCCTGGTCGTCGCGGCCTCGGGGGGCTCGGGGGGACGCCACTCGGGGTCGGGGTCGGAGCCCGGCGGTGGAACCACTTTCGGTAGCGCGGCTGCCGCGCGGGTGCGTCGCTGCCACCCGGCGAAGATGGCGGACATCGGGGTCGCCTTCTCGACCCACTGGATCAAACCGCTGTTTCCCGCGAGGGGCGTGACGGAGTAGGTGGAGTATTCCAGGTTACGCTTTCGCGACTCGGGCTCCGACAGCAGCGCGGCGTTGACGACCGACCCGAATCGCATGAGGCGAGCGTCCAGCCTGAGGTCTTCGTTCCCCTTGAGCAAGAACACCCTGCGCGTACCGTCGGAGCCCAGGAGGGTGATGCGCTTGGGACGGGACTTCGTGGGGAGCACGGTGACGTCGGATCCGACGGAGACAATGTTGACGTCGCCGCCAAAGTCACCGGGCATCGGCGCCGCGAAGCCACCCGGGCGGCTCTCCAGTTTCGCCAGCGACGGAGACAGGTTCTTAAGTCGTAGCTCGCGTTTCCGCTGTAGGCCCCGCGCGAGCTGTACCATCTGCTCCTTCACCGCGCGCCATCCGTTGGACGGGTCGGACGCTACGGACCCCTTGAATTCATTCACGGCGTCGAGCAATCCTTCGCGGTATTTTTTGGCAAAAGACTTCACGTGGGGGGTGACAAACCCGGCTCCTGAGAGGGCGTCGCGGACCAGGCGATCGAGTTCTGCCACCGCGGGGCGCATCACGTCCTCGATCGGCTCCGAGGATTCGGCGATGGAGGCGATTCGGGAAGTCACGTCGCCGTGGAGATCCTGAAGCGACGTCAGCAACTCCTCGTCGTGCAACACGGCGAGGCGGCCCAGTTCGGACACCACGAGCGTGACGTCCGCGAACAGCCGCGGATCCGTGGCGCTCAGGGCCGACTTGACCTTCCCGATGGCCTCGAGCGCGCGGGAAGCGCTGGCGAAGCGCTCGCGCACCGCGGCGAGCGCCTCCGGGTTGGATCTAAATCCCCCAACCTCGAATCCTTCGCCGGCGGCGTCGGCTTCGTCGTCAGCCGCCGCGGCCGCCACCGCGATGGCATAGGACAACGCGCGCGGGTGTTCCTTGGCCATGCGCGTCAGCAGGTCCGTGGCGTTGTTTCGCACCGGTTCGATGTCCGAGTGGAGCATGGTAATCAACTCAGGGATACACTGACGCCAGTAAGCCGTCGGGATACTTCCGAGGATCTCCTTCATTCTGTCACTCTCGCCAATTTGTTGACTGTTTGCGAAGTTGAGGAGGCGTACCTTGGCGTGATACAGGTTCAAATCGCCACCACCTTCACCGGGCATCGGCTTCGAGCCCGGGAGACGGGTCTGGGATCTCGAGAAAGATCCAGCTTCACCATTTTCACCGCATTGGATGAGGAACCGGGCGTATGCGTGGGCAGCCTCGAGAAGGTAGGTGACTTCCTTCTCGTCCGCGCCGGGGTTAAGCGGAGTCGGCTCACCGCAAACTCCGTCGATGTCCTCGATACCCGCCGCAGAGATTGGATCTTTGTCGCGGCGGGTGCGGCGCTTCGGATCGTCCTCCTCGCGTCGGTGGAAATCATCGAGAAACCTGGCGTAATCGAGCGAAAATTCGAATTGAGAATATGCATGCAGTAGCTCACCATATGTTGGCTCCACACGCTTCTGCATATCCGCTGGCATGTGCTCCTCAAAAGTGTAAACCATTCTGATCAATTCTATGCCGAAGACGCCGTCTTTGCCGTAAAGATCGTCTGCCAAACTTTTGACGGTTCTCGACATTTCCTGTATGGAATCCGTAATCAAGGGTACGAGGTGCGCCTTGTCCGTCGGATCCGCAACCACGGCGCCGCCACCCCATTGACGAGGGAGGACCAGCGCGTTGAATGCAGACTGATACTGCTTACAGATAGACGCATACTGCTCATCTTTAGAGGCGCGTGTACCTTCCGCATCAGACTCGATGAAATCCAGCTTCTTCCTGCATTGTTGAACGAACTGGCCGAATTGGACGCAATCGGATTCCAGATCGAGCTCGGAAAGCTGTCCAACGCGTTTGAAGATCTTGCGGAAAACTTTGAAATTTCCCAGTCGTCCAGCACAGCGGGTCAGTTCCGCAACCAGCTCGGCCGAGAGCGTTAGCGACTCAAAAGCGACCTGCGACGAATGCTCCAGGATATCCGCGGCCTTGATTTGCGACCGGGCACCAATTTCTTCCTTGATACTGAGAGCATTCAGCACCCTGCAAAGCTTGATCCACGGCGTTAGGGTCGACACATCATATCTGCCACGTACCGCCCCAAATACTCTGCAATACTTCTCGTTCACGGCGGCGTAGACAGCGTCGGCGGCGGCAAGCTCGATGTGCAGAGCTTGGGTCACCGCGGGCGATCCCATCAGGTTGGACAATCGCAAGGGCTCCTGCATTCTCTTCATCGCAGTCTGCAACTGTTTTCTGGCCTCAACGATCCTCTCGGACTTATCAGGGGACTCGCCGACATCATGTACCAAGAGCTCCTCGAGAAGTCGGTGAGTTGCGTGATTAAGGACATCCACAGCCGCCGACGGTGAAGTGGCATGCTTCTCGGAAATCGCGAGCGGGGAGATTCGCTTGTCAAACTGGCCCGCATCAAAATTGGCCCAGGCTCCGAGCAACTCCGGTTTTGCACCAACATCCTTGAGCGCCGAGGCCAGCTCGCTGGATCCCGCTTTCTCGACATCTCGCTGAATCTTGCGAAGATCCTTTCGCCATTCCTCGAGACCATCCCAGTCACACACAGAGGCGTAGGCGTGCGTCAGGCGCTTCGCCGCGGCTCGCGCAGACGCGGGTCCAATCTTCTCCGGTGTCTCGAGCATGTGTCGGTACTTCTCGGCCGCCTGCTCGTGGCGTCCACCCGCCTCGAGCGCGGCTGCTCGAACCCAATCGAGGACACCCTCCGTGCTCGTCGTGAACGCATCATCGGAAGAAGGTGGGAGCCATACGTCGGCACCCGCGGGCCTCAGCCGGGGCTCGCACCAGTCCGCCAGGCCAATCAGCAGGTCCGGCTCACCGAATGACACCAACAGCGATGCCGCATCGCCAATCGCGCGGAAGACCAACGCCGCAGCGTCCTTCTCGGAGTCGGTGTCGTTCCCAGCTGACTTCCGCTCAAGGTCCTTCAACTTTTCCTGAGCTTCGTTCTTGTCGCGGTACGCCACTGACACCTCCTCCTTTGCATCCTTGACCTCATCCTTGAGCTCATCCACCTTCTCCTTCGCTTTGTCAATCTCTTGCTTCGACTTGTTCGCATTCATCCGCTCCGACACTGTCTGCCTCGCGCGTTCCAACCTCGCGGCACCCAGCCCGTAGCGCTTGTGAGCCTGGGTGAGACGGGCGTTGGCGTCGCTGACTGCGCTTTTTAGTTCGAGAATTCGGGCGGGAGCCTCGGCCCTGCGCCTCGCAGCTTTCTCCACGCGACGCTCTTGTGCCTTGATCGCGGCTTGGACTCGCGACAGTGCGATGTTTGCACCCATGGCGACGTTGCCGCAGCTCTTCGCGGCACCCAGCGAAGCTTCTTTGATTCGCCGCAGCCAGTCGACGCAAATGTGCTTGTTGCGCCTGAAGAAGCTCGCCGCTGACTTGCCGGGCGGGGGTAAGCTGAGTGTACCCTCATAGGCGTTGTACATCTGACGCTCGAGAGCATCGACGAACTCGAGAAGAAGCCATGTGGCCGTCATGCTCTGCGCATCGGTCCGCGATACATTTCTGGCACCCGCGACTGTCGGCGTCTGGTTACGCCGCACCTCTCCGAGGCTTCGCTCGATAAACGTCAGCGTTTCACTGGCGTTGCCGTAGTGTGTGCGGAGCCTCGCGCTGATGCACTGCCGCGCAGCCTCCTGCACGGCCCACCACATCGCCGCATCGTCGTGGGTGGAGATGTGGTCCAATGAGGCTGTGTCCATGTCGGAGTCCAGATCCCTCGGCGCGGGTGCTGATTCTTGCACCGGCGGCGTCTCCGACGCACCACGCATCGCGGCTCTATCCGCGGCGGCGGCGTTCAGAAGTGTTCCGCCAACCGACGTGAGCGACGCCGCCACGGGGTCCTGGCGCGTCGGCGGCGGCGCAACCTTCACCGCACGGTCGATCATCTTGCGGATAGTCGCGGGAGCCACCTTGGTCATGTCCTTGCTCGTCAAAGCATCCAAAATGCTCTTCAGGTCCTCTGACTGGAAATTGGCGCGCCTGGCCGCGACTGCGTAGTGTTTCAGCCAATACGGAGGAGTATGTAGGCATTCGCCCTCCCTCCAGGTGGCCGCAAGCGCCAGTGTAGGCAGCGCCTCGGCCCACTTTTCCCGGACTGCTTTGGACGCGTCGCCGATGCCATTCCTCGCATGTTCATAGACGTACTTGATACCCCTCATAGACGCCCACGATTTCGAGTCAACGGGGATGATGGCACGATCCACCAGGAGCTCGGTGGCTGCCATGCGCACTTTTGGTTCCTTGCTTGTGCATGCAAGCCTGCACACCACGCTGAAAATCTTCCGCGATTCTCGCAAGTAAACTTCCGCCGATGCCTTGTCCTCGAGGAGCATCCTGAGCGCTGCGATGGGCTTAGCATCCGCGGTGTCTGGATCCATGGCGGGCAGCAGAAGGGCCTCCGCGTTTGAGTCGCTGTAGCTGAATTTAGCGTTCACATACAGATCCATCTTCCATCTCAGAATGGAGAACCGGTCGAGTAGCACTGGTCGGCTCTTGAGGATCTGCTCAATAGCACCTGCTTGCAACACACCTTTTTTGTTTCCCGGGTTTCCCGGGAACCTGTCCGAAATAACGCAAAGTGCCTTCTTGACCGCGACTTCTGACTCTGTCCCGTCTGATCCCCTCCATAAGCAGATGTGCACATCGAGATCGAGCATGATGACGCGCTCCAACGCATCGACGTCAGGTTCCTTTGCTCTGTCCTTGCTCGTCTTCTTGAGGGCCCTGAGATCTCGTTGGAGCAAATGACCCGATGCATAGGCGACCATGTAGCGGAAAGTGTCATTAGAGCTTTTCGCTGCTCCCAGATATGCCTTCTTGCCAACCTCTGCACGCCCAGGGATGGGACTCAGTGCCGCAAACCGCAACGACTCAAAAACATCGACAAAAACATCGACAGTGATTGGGCGCTCAAAGATATCCTCGAAGTTAACGTTGTGAAATCTTAGACACGCGAGCATACCTTTGAAAGATGCCTGCACTTGCGGTTCGAGATTCTGATTCGACACTTGACATCCCTCAGCAGACCAAAAGAAAGTACGCCGGAACTCGTGTACGAAATCGAAGCAGTGCTCCTGCAGGAATTCCCATTTATCCTTGGTTTTCTTCGCCTTTTTCCCATCATATGCGTGATCGATATCCTTCTCCAACTGTGCAAGCTTACCTGCTGAGCCATCTGATCCGTTCAGCAGTCCGTCGAGTGAGGCTCCGACCGCATTGAAAGATCCCAAAAAGATATTCCAAAACGGGCTGTCTGGTGTTACTTCTTTGCTGTCCTTGAATGCCTTGAGGTAAACAACGTGTGACATCAGGTCATACGCAATAGATGTCGCTTCCTCCCAAGCAGTCTCTCCGATGTCACCCATGCAAGATCGGAAGCAATCGGAGGCGCAAAGCGGGTCGATTTTGTTTCCGGAACTCCTGTATGCGTCTGGTTCGATGCAGTACTGCTTCAGCCGATTCAGCACGTTGCATTGGTAAGCGCGTCGGTCCCCGTCGAGCAGACCGCTCCACTTGAATTTGAACTTGGAGAGTAGTTCATTCGCCTGGTCCCTGAGTTGCTTGGTTGTCCAACACATGTTGCATCGTGTACTACACGCCCAAGGGACGATCGCATTGACAAAATCTTCGAACTTGACCGCGTAGGTTTCCCGCCACGGCAAGTCAAACTCCTTTGTCGCGACGTTGATGCGCATCGACGGAAAGGTTTTTGACACGTCACCCGCGAGTACCGAGCCTTCGGCCATCCACTTCGCCGCGACATCGTCCAGGAAGAGCGATTTGATCGTTAAGGGCCTGGTCAGAATGGAGAACAGCCTGAACAAAGGCAGCATCAAATCGGTGTACATGAGCGGATCTCTCATCATCGACACGCATGACTTGAGCAGGCGAGGTATGCGCTCCCAGAGGATGTGCAGCATGTTCGAATGCCGAACGATGGAGGCGTCGTCGCCGTCCGCATCCACCGCTGCCTGAGCGTCGACGATGGCATCCATGAGCGGTGCGAGGCAAGCACAAGCAGCTTCGATGTAGAATTCCTTCTGGGTGATCTCGAATGGGTAAAGTTTTCGCTGACCCATACCTTCAACCCCGCTGAGCCGTCGTTCGATACCGGCGAAGATCACGTCGAAGAAGTGCATGTCGAAGTCCTCGCCGGTGATGATCACGTCGCCTGGTATCTCGCCCTCCCTGACCCGTCGGTCCGTCGTTCCCCACGCGACCATTCGAGCGGGCGTGTAGTCTTCCTCGACGTATCGCGCCAACGGTTTAGAAACCCTACCGTGTACGGTTCCGTTTTTTAACCCCGCCGGAGTCGGCACGCTCAGCTTCTCCGTGCGCGGGTTGAAGACGAGGCCGTGCTCCGCCAAGTGAGCCGCGAAGCCGCGTATGAGAGCGCATGCCGCCGTTCCCAACACCGCGGGCGCGAGCGTCCTGACCTCATCCACCCGGTCGTCGTGCAGGCCCGTGAGCCCCATGGCCAGGTCGTAAAAGTTAGTCAAGGATTCCGGGTGGGTCTTGGAGAAACTGTCGAGGAACATGTCCGGTCCCCCCGCGCCCTGGCACGCGGCGCCGATGGCCTTGAGCGCGGCGACGCGCTCAGCGGTGCCCTGCTTCGTGTCGAGGACGATGTCGAGGTCGGTCGTGGCCTTCTCCTGCGAGAGCTGCTTGGGTTCGATCGATCGGATGGGAATTCGCACCATCCTCCCGTCGCGGACGACGGTGATTGTCCCCGCGGCGGCGGCTTTGTTGCTCTCGCCCGGGTCCCTCTGGCGAACCCTGACGGCGACATCGCCCGGCGCGGCACCGGTGGCGGGCGCCCTGTTGGCGACGAACATCGTGGCCTGCACGAGCCCCCACGCGAGCTCACGCGCCTCGTCGGCGTCGAGGACCACCGGCACCTCGTCCTTGCCGAGCCGCCTCAGCTTGCTCGTCAGCGGATTGGTGAGGTACCTGTTGAAGAAGTGGCCGAGGAGGTACCGGCTGGCGCCCTGCGTGGGACTCCGTCGCGTCTTGGCGTCGGAGCCCATGAGCCACGGTTTGATCCCCACCTGCGCGGGCATGCCTTGCTGCGACGAGGCGAAGGCGTGGGGGTCGAGCGAAGGCATGTCCGCGTTGAACACGGCCATCGCACCGTACGCTCCTTTGCGATGGACGGGTCGGAAGACGTCGAGCATCACCCTGTGGTCCTGGTCGGTGTCGTTGACGGTGCAGATGAACACGGCGGTGTTTGTGGACTTGATGTAGTCCTCCATGATCCAGGCTCCGTCGGCGCCGATGCCGATCATGCGTTTGTCGCGAGCCTCTTTCGTGATGCGTTCCTTCGCGACGAAGACGAAGCCCCCGTCTATTGCGTCGGGTATCTCGCCGGGCGGGGGTTGGCCTCTGGTGGGCGTGGGCTGGGCGCCGCCCATGCCGCTATCGCCTCTACCAGGGTTTGATCCGCGGCCTCGGCCGCCTCGACCGCCCGTATCTCGGCGGTCTCGGTCTCGGCCTCGGCCTCTGCCCCCATCTTGGGGGCGGTTCTGGCCGGAGGGGGCCATCTGGGGGCGAGCCCTCCGTCCCTCACCGTGGGTGGGGAGTGGTCAGGTTGGTGTACTCAGCTCGTCATGGTGGGTGACGAGTGGTCGAGTCCGTGGACGCACGGGAGGCTGCTCAATTGAGAGCGGAACCTCGGCGTCGGGTGCTGTCGTGGTGTGGCCGGCGCCGAGCGATCGCCCCGAGAAACAACTTCTATCTGACACAGCTGGCACTCTGCGGATCGGACTCCTCGAGGTAATCTTTTCCGGATAGCGAGGGTACACTCGAGGGTGCGCCATGCTGTGTGGGCAGGCGCGTGCGCTGGTCACGCGGTCTCTACCGCGGGGTGGAGGAGATGTCCGCGCGAAGGGATACCGCGCGAGGGCACCACCCGTCGTCGCCAAGCGAAGCGCCAAGAAGAAGCAAGCCAGGAAGCTCGAAAAGAGGGACGAGGTGAAGGAGATGGAGGCGAACGCTGCGGAACGTAAAGCGCGCCTGGCCGCCGCCGAGGCGTACAGACCGCCCCCGCCTCCGCCACCCGCCGATCCAAACGACGCGAAGGACCGGATCACCCAGCGCGAGCGCGACTTCCAGACGGCGTTGACGCGCGTCGGCGAGGAGAAGGCCAAGGCACAGGCGAGCGACGCGTGGGATCCCTCCCGAGGGTACAAGCCTTTCGACGACGTCCAGGACGCCGTGTACGACCTGGCGCTCGCCAAGACGGCCGTGTACGAGTCACACCTCGAACTGGCACTGGCGTTGCTCACGCAGGCCAAGAAAGAGACGCCGTGCGCGCTGGATAAGTTCGATTGGGTGTACGGTAAGGGCGTGGCGGATGGCAACGAGCGGTGTCTCAGTTTCATGCTGGGGGCGCTGACCAAGTCCAACGTCGTCGCCGGCGTGTGCGAGGTGCTGTGGGTGGCGAACGAGTGCGGGGTGACGGGTGATGTGGATCCGAAGGCGATGAAGGGGGCGCTCGGGATGTTGGCGGATCTGGACGAGATGGGATTGCTCGACGAGAAGGACGCCGACGCGATGGCGCAAACCTTGGAAATCTTAGCCGAGCAAGCCGCAGCCGCTTAGCACAGGGCAAACAGGCTGAAAACAGCCGTAATTTATTCTAATTAGTGGCCTCTTACTGATTACCCATGTGCGGGTTCGTTGTTGTGTAGTGCTACTTGGAGCTGATGGAGGTGGGCGCCGGGTTCGGGTGTGATGAGGAGGCGATTTGGAAACCGGCTAGCTCAAAGTACGTGTGACGAGGGTGCGGCGGTGGGTGTTTTGATTGACGACGCGCTATCTATTTCTTACACTCCTTGCAGTGAGAGCGCTGACGACCATGCTCGCAGATTGATCCCCCACCGCACTCATTGCACTGAGTGCGCCGACGACCGTGCTCGCAGATTGATCCCCCACCGCACTCCTTGCATGTAGAGCGCTCACGACCGTGCTCGCAGATTGATCCCCCACCGCACTCCTTGCACCTAGAGCGCTGACGACCGTGCTCGCAGATTTGTGACCCGCCGCACTCCTTGCATTGCTTGCGCTGACGACCGTGCGGACAAGCGCTACACACCTTGCACCACGAGCGGTACTTAACCCCGTGCTCGCATGGCCCCTTTGTCCGAGGGGCTCTCTTCCGCTTCGCACCCTTTCCCTCGGAAGGCGTCGTTCCGTCTTCCCCATTTATCCCATCGTCGTCAGCGGGAGGCTCCACCTTGACATCGGGGACATCGTCGTCGGGCACTTCCTCCTTGACGGGTATGATAGGCTTGAGCAACCAGTGTGGGCGCCAGATGGTGGTCATGGTGGCGGCGATACAACTGCGCGGGTGAACAGTGACGGCAAGTTCGAGAAATATCGACCCGCCTTTGATGTGACTGTGATGACAGGTTTTGTGATAATTGACGTTTACACCACAGGTGACTAGTCAGGTCCGATTTGTAAATGACACGTCCCTGACTGTTTGCCACATCCCCCGGCTATAATGTAGCCCGGCTATAATCGGGAAAACCCGACAAAGGCGATCACAAAAAGCACACAAAAAGCGCGTTCGTTGCAGCCGCCACCACATTCAGGCATGACGCAAGCGCTTCAACCCGCCATGCTCGCCGCGCTTCACCACGGCACGTTCGCGCCGTCCGCGCGATCCCTTCGCGGTCGTCCCTCGGCGCGCGCGTCCACTCGCAGAACCACGCGCACGCGCGCGGCGGGCGGCTTCCGGGTCGTCGAGTACGGCGACGGCACCACCCCTCAGGACCGGGGCGAGTACCGACGCGACGACCGCTTCGACGACCGCGCGGGCGACGACTACGGCCGCCCGCGAGGAGGCCGGGGCGGCCGAGGCGGTCGAGGCGGACGCGGCGGCCGAGGCGGACGCGCGTTCGGCGGCGGAGGACGCGGCCCGCCCCGCCGCGACCGATACGATGACGACGACGACGACGGGAATTGGGACGAGCGCCGGGACCGAGGCTCGCTCCGCCAGAAGGGCCGCGGCGGGCGCGGCATCGACACCCAGCGCGGCTTCGGCGGCGATCGCGAACGGGACAGCTGGGGCGAGCGCGTCCGCCGAGACGATCGCGGCGGATACGACGACGGGTACCAGGATTCGAGGTCAGGATACGACAGACCACCGCCACGTCGCGACGATTACGACGAAGACGGAAGGGGAGGCTACGACGATGCACCACGACGCGGCGACCGCGGCTACGGCGGTGAGCGCCAATCCTACGGCGGTGAGCGCCAATCCTACGGCGGTGGACGCGGACGCGGCGGCGAGCGCCAATCCTACGGCAATGAGCGCCAATCCTACAGCGGCGGCGGTGGACGCGAACGCGGTTCGTACGGGATGCCATCCGACGGCCCCGACTCCGACGTTGTCAGCATCCAGTCCATGGGCCAGGAAGGCCGCGTCATCGGCAAGGGCGGGTCCATGGTGAACGAGCTCCAGGAACGCTTCCGGTGCAGGGTCAACGTTCGACGGGACCTCGGGGTTGTGGAGGTGAGCGGCGGCGACGTCGCCGCCGCGGAGGCTGAGATCCGGGGGATTATCGAGCGCGGGGTCACGTCCGACTTCGAGCGCGACGCCGGCCGCCCGTCGAGCTACGCGGCGGCCGGCGGGACCCCGCCGCGGTCAAGTCGGCCGCCGCCGCCGCCCCGCGGATCCCCCGGGCTGGCTCCCGACGACGACAACGACGACGGCTTCTGGGACGACGACGACGACGACGACGATTGGGTCCTCGAGGGCCTCGAGGATGAGCTCGACGACGCCGTCGCGTGGCAGGATGGCCGCGCGGGCGGTCGGGGTAAGTACGTCCCGGAGCAGATGGCCAAGTACGTCGACGGCGATTTTGAACCCATGGTGTACACGCGGGAACCCGACGACGAGGACGAGTACAACTTCTTCTCAGGCGCCAGGTTCGGACAACTCGGCGCCTCCGACGGTGTGACCGACGCGCTGAAGGAGATGGGGATCGAGCGCCCGTCGCACATTCAGAGCTTGAGCTACAGGGCGCTGATGGAGGACACCGCCGCGGATGAGGACCACGTGTTGCTCGCGGACCAGGCGGGCTCTGGCAAGACGCTCGCGTACCTCCTTCCCCTCTTACAACGACTCGCGAACACGGAGAAGGAGGAAGGACGGGCCAGGCCCATGCGCCCGCGGATGCTGGTGCTGGTGCCGACGTCTGAGCTGGCGGTGCAGGTGCTCGGCGTGATCCGCACGCTGTCCCGCGGGGGACTGCGGTGCCGCAGTCTGGCGGTGACGGGCGGGGAGAAGAACTCCCGGACGCAGATTGAAGTCATCCGAGAGGGGTGCGACGTCGTCGTAGGGACCCCGGGGCGAGTCGGTTGGCTCGTGGAGAGCGGTAAGCTGGACCCGGCAGACCTCCAGGCTGTGGTCATGGACGAGTGCGATGTTTTGTTGGGTGACTCGTTCGAGTTTGCCGAGCAGGTTGCGCCGCTGCGGGACGTCGCGCCCAAATCCACAAAGTTTGTCCTCGTCACCGCGACGATCCCGGAGGAGGTTCTCCGGCAACTTAACAAGTTCTTCGCGGGGGCGCTGCGGGTGGTGCAAGGCCCGGGTCTGCACCGCCCCGCCGCGGGTCTGCTCGAGAGGCTGGTGGACTGCTCGGGCGGTGACGTGGTGGACGATCAGAGCGGTTTCTGGCGCAAGTACGCGGCGCTGGAGCAGTTGCTAAACGCGGAGAAGGAAAAGGGCGAGAAGGACAGGTCCCAGCGCATGCTGCTCTTCTGCAACAAGATCGAGACGTGCAGGAAGATCGAGAATCTCCTGGTACGCGCGGACCGGAACCGCGAGGACCTGGTGCCGCTCCCGTACCACGCCGCGCTCACCCCCGAGCGACGCCGCGACTCCCTCGCCGAGTTTCTAACGCCGCCGAGAAACGGAGAGACGCCCCGGATGCTGGTGTGCACCGACCGCGCGAGCCGCGGCCTGGACGCGTCCGGCGTGTCGCACGTCGTCCTCTTCGACTTCCCCAGGGATCCGTCAGAGTACGTGCGCAGGGTCGGGCGGACCGCGCGAGGGGCGCTGGGTAAAGGGGAGGTTTCGGTGCTGGTGCTGGGAAGGCAGGTGAGGCTGGCTCGAGAGATCATGCGGAGGAACACGAGGGGCGACCCGGTGGAGTCCACGCCGCAGTTTTGAGCGGTGCGGTTAGTGTTAATTTTGGTTTGTAAATGGTGAGCGCAATGTTTCGTATTCATGGTCGTAATCTACAGCGGGGTGGGGCGGCGCGTCCACTGGATACGTCGTTCACAGATGTTTTCGCGCGTCGGTGCGTAAAGGATTGGATCACGTGTTCCAAACCCACGTGTTCCCAGTGTGAACAGGTGATCATGAACACGTGATGCGCTGGGATGCGCGAAAACATCTGTGTTCTGTGAGCACGATCGTATCTGATAGAACCCGGTTCAGTGAACACCCCCTATCCGGTGGACACGTCGCCCCACCTTGTGCCGCAGATCTCCTCACTTCTTCTTTGTCCACATCCAGTACGGGTTCCTGCACCCCTTCCGGCAGACAGGTGCGCAGTTGCAAACGGGGAGGTACGCGAGGTTGTTGAAGACGGCGTCACCCTTGCCCTCGTTGCGGTTCTTGCGGCAGTGATACTCCCTGCGTGGGTGGAGGATGCGGGGGACGGGGGATGAGCGCGTGGGATGTGCGTGGGTGGAGGATGCGGGGGACGGGCGATGAGCGCGTGGGATGCGCGTGGGTGGGTGGAGGATGCGGGGGACGGGCGATGAGGTCGTGGGATGCGCGTGGGTGGCGTCGGAAGTCCGAGGGGCGCTCATTGTGCGTTCCGAGGTTTGTGACAAGATCAAGATCGCGCGCGGGGGTCCAACGCACCAGAAGTTCTCCTGGATCTCCTCCTCGGCGGCCGCCTCCCAGATGGTGGGGCCGATCACGTCATCTTCTTCAATCTCGGTTGACATCTCGTGCGTCTCACGTGGGGCGCGCGGGTGGGTTGTGTGCCCGCTCTTCATTCATGGGCGTTTTTTTGGTGCTGTTGTTCGTGCATCCCGAGGAAATTTGGTGGCGGAGGGCAGGCAAACGAACAGACACGCTTTGTGGAGCCCACTTCCCGTACGCGCGATGAGCGCAGGTATGCCCCCCAAGGCCAGGCTGAAGGCGATGCTGAAGCGTCCTAACCCGTCGGTTCATGAGAGGGACCGCGAGGAGGACGAGATCCAGCGCCCGATGCCGGAAGCGAGCGACGAGGAATGGAGGCATCCACACACGAAGAACGAGATGGGCCGGGCGAGGTTGACCATGCTGAAGTGGGGAGAGACCGGGAAGCGGAAGCGACGGGAACCGGCGCGCGCGAGGGCGAGGCGAGGCGAGCTGAGGGTATCCATCCCGTTCAACCCGTTCAGTGCCACCCCAATAACGATCCTCTCGAGCGCGTGACGCGGCGCGGGGATAGATCGGAGTCTTGCGTGTAGTCTCGGTAGATTAGTCTCGGTCCCGGGAACCCAAAAAAAAAGATTGTTAGTTCGTCGATTGTAGGTCCGAGACGCACCTTTGTCGTGGATGATGCGCGCCGCGCGCTCGCGGCGGTGGTCCGCGCGCTCGATGAACGGGTTCACCGAGTTTACGCCCATTAGGGATAACGCCATTTTGGGTTTGGGTTCACGCTGGTGCAGGTGGTTCGCGGCGCGTGCGATGCTCTAGACTATTTTCACAACAAAGTCAAGCTTCCTTAGACTAATTTCTCTCTGGGGCGCGAGCCGCGGGCTCACTCCCTTTCCTCGATTCGTAACCCCAGCGCGTGCGCCTCCAGCGACTCCACGCTCCCCGTGCTAAGCGGCATGTCGCTGCTCGCGTTGCTCGCGTCGGTCACGGTGTTATCGTCGATTCCCTCCGCCGTCGTCCCATCCGCGCCGGACGATTCCGGAGCCTCGCGGATGGGCATGTACGTCACGTTCTCGACCCTCTGGAAAGTCACCATCGGCTTCCACGTGATGAGTTCCTCGCCGATCTCGTCGAACCCCGGGCGTTCGTGTGGGTCAGCGTGCCAGCACCGCGTTGCGAGCTGGATCAACGGCCTGAACGCGTTCTCCGCAAACTTGGGTCGTAAGTCGTGCTTGACCACGGCGGTGATGACGTCGACGGCGTCGATGCCCGAAAACGGTGACTCGCCTTGCGCCGCAATCTCCCACAGCAACACCGCGAAGGAGTAGACGTCCGTCGCCCTTGACATGTGCTTATCCTGCAGCAGCTCCGGGGCCATGTGCGACACCGTGCCGTTCATGACGTCCATCGGCACCCGGATCTGACCCGGACGCATCCGCCGAGCGATGCCTGTAAACAAAACACCATGTCATTCAAATTGCACATACGAGAATTAAAATAAACTTACCAAAATCGCCAATCTTAGCCGACCACCTGCAGTGCATCTCGCCGCTGGGGTGGAGCATGACGTTCGACGCCTTCAGGTCGTTGTGCACGACGCCGATGGAGTGCAGGTACGTCATGCCCTCCACCACCTGCGCGGCTATGCACAGCTGTGCGGCTGAGGACCTGACCTGCTTGGTAGCCGCCACCATGTTGGGCTGGCGCAGGATATCGCGAAGCGACCCGCCGATGCAAAACTCGGTGATGATGTACGTCTTCCAGTGCGTCAACGGCCCGAGATGCGACGTGTCAATGTTAGCATTGCGCTCGGACTTGGTATCCGGGTCGTCGTTCGACGGGCCGGTGTGATCCATGACGTGCGACACCACCATCCTGTGGCTGCACATCTGTTGAATCTCAACCTCCCGCGCCGCCGTCCTCGCCGTGTTCCTCAGCCGATCCTTGGCGCGTGCCTCGGGTGTGCGCTCGTCGTGGCTCGTGACGTCGTCGCGGGAGAACTCGAGCGAGTCCGGGGTCTCGCCCTCGGGGAGCGAGTAGGTCATCTGCTTGATGGCGACGGCGATTGAGAACCCGTCGTTGTTGAACGCGCCCCGGTAAACCTTGGCGAATCCACCCTCCGCGAAGGGCATGTCGTCGAGGTACACCACCCCCGGGACGTTCTCCTTGTCCACCGCGCGGGCCATGCGTCGCCGGCCTCGCATGGATCCACCGTCAGCGCCCGCGGATGTCTCCTCCCGGTCCTTCCGGTCCTTTCGGTCATTGCGCCGGACGTAGTCGGACCGAGGCATCACCCGGAGCTCCCTCGCACCCGCCGAAGCCTCGTCGCCAGAGTAGGAGTCCAGCGAGCTCCGTCGAGTTTGTCGAACTTCACCTGAGTCCACCTGGGCGGGCCCGGGCACCTGATCGGGCGAGTCCGGGCGCCGTGGGAGCGTCTCTGGAAGAAGGTCTTCGTGTTCAAGCGCGTTCCAGATGTCGTCCTGCGCCGTGAGGCCCTGGCACGCGACAACCTTAAACGCACGCCCGCCCGTTCCGTTGGGCACCGTCATCGAATCCGCGCGTTGCACCAGACCGAAGGAGTTCTGCCGCGCGGCGAGCATTTCCTTCAGGGACTCGATGCTACCGCCGGAGCTGAGCGAGAGGATGGACTTACCGCTGTTCTGTTTCATGGAAGACCCCGAGGAGTCATGATCCCTCAGGCTCCGCGGGTCGGGTCGCTGCCACTCGCCGCTTCGCCGTCTGTTCCCGTCGAAGCTGCCCCGCCTCTGCCCGTCGAAGCTGCCCCGTCTTGAGGCCGGTCCATCCACGCGGCCGGATTGCTCCATCTTCTCCATCGCGGCTTCCATGAGGTCCTTTTTGTTCCCGCCAGACCCGAATAGGCCCCAGCCGGAGCTGTTGCCGAAGAACCACGTCAGGCTCTTCTTCTTTTTCTTCTTCCTGTCCTTCTTCGCCGGAGAGTCGGCCGTCCACACATCCAAGTCGTCGAGCGGAACCCCCATCTGCATCTCGTCCATCGACTTCTTTTTGGCGGGGAGGGTCTCGCCGCCCCGCCCTCGGTCGCCCGATCGATCCGCGCCAACCTTCTTGTCGGTGAACCAGATGCCCTCCACAGACGGATCCCACGCGCCTTCTTTGCCTCCCCTAGCCCTTGGGGAGGTTGCCCCGTCGCCGCCCGCCGCGTCACCGCTCACCGTGCCCCCGTGCCCGGAGTCGTCGTTTTCGCTCTCGCCGCCGGCGACGAGATGCCCGGCTTCATCCGTCAGGGTCACCTCCACCTTGAAATCCTCCGCTTTCGGATCGGCGAAGGACTTTGCGTATATCTGCGATACCGTGGTGGTGCGGGTCGCCGATTTAGTGCGCGCCGCGAGCTTCGCCGCGAGATCCTCGTCGGCGCCGGTCGAGTCGGCCCTCGAGCTCCCCCCGATTTCCCCGCTCTCCCCTCCGCTCGTCGAGGGCGCGTGCTGCTTGGGTTCCGCCGCGCTCAACGACGCCCTCGAGTCTGATCCGCTCACGGTCGAGGGCCCCGCGTTCAAATCACCCGCTCGAGCGGCGTCCGACGTGAACTTGGGAACGGGAATAGCCACCGCGGCGCCGGGCTTGAATCTGTGGCATTTGATCTCCATCGTCTTGCCCGACGCGGCGCCGTACCCGCGCGGGATGTCGACGATGATGGTATCGCGCATGGGATCGAAGTCGTACGGAATAACCGTCTCTAGCGGCATGCCCTCGCGCTCGGTGTCCCGGTCCATCGCACTCCCGTCGCGCGGGAGCGCCTGCGCGATCACCTCCTCCAGGTCGAACTGCTGCGTCGACTGGTGCCTGTAGAAGCTCAGGCCCGGGTCGCGGCCCTCATCGAACCTGTCGTGGAACTCGTCCGTGGGCATCGTCTTGCCGACGTCCTCCATCGGGTTCTCATCCACCATCATGTCGGATTTCATCTCGCGCGAACCCCGGGAACCCTAACCCCGCCCCCCGCCAGGTCACTCTGCAGCGCGGGAAGATGTTACCAAAGCTGCAGACGCTGACGTTCGGTTGTTGGGAAACGGAATCGCGCCTCCCGACGTCCCCGTCGCGTGTTTTTTACAAACGCACGCGGCCGGATCGATCCGTCCCTGTGTGGGGCCGGATCGGAAGCGACAGGATCTCGCGGCGACCGCACCCGCGCCTCTCCCTCTGTGCGCCGAACCCCACATTCCCCGGCGTTGTTGTTTTCAGGGGAGGATATTTCAGAAAAAGTGCACGGATAAAGCTCACTTGATCAGGTTTTTCATGGTGAAAATCGCGTTATCCTCTGAGGTGAAAGTTCCTACAGCCCGAAATTCCAATTCCATTTGGATTTGTCCAATTCAATTTCCATTACTCCATGGTTATTTAGACATGGCTGGAAGAGTCCAGAAGCAGTGTGAAGAGCTCGACTCTCTTTTTCTCGAAATCCCGGAGAGGTCTTCGCAGCTTTCCGTGGGCACCCACCCTGCAGGTTTGGTTCAAACGACGAGCCGATCGCACATCATAGGGACCGTCGCACGCACCCTCACGAGATCGATAGACCACGATGAGCGTGCCGGAGACCACGCCCGAGCTCATCCTGCACCGCTGGCCCGGTCGATGGGCCCTCCCCTCGCTCTCCCCCGAGTGCGTCGCGGTGGAGTCGTACCTGCGCCTGGCGGGCCTCAGGTTCGCCGCCGAGGACTGCCGCACGCACTACGCATCCCCGTCGGGCGCGCTCCCCGCGCTGGACCAGAACCTGGACGTCGTCGGTGGATCCGTGGGGTCGGGCGAGACCAACAAGGATCCCACCGGCGCGCTCGCCAGGCACCGCATCCTCGACCACCTACGGCGCAAGGTCCGCGACGTTGACGCGCACCTCAGCCCCGGCGATGCCGCCACGCTCGCCGCGTACACCGCCCTCTGCGAGCACAAGCTCTCCGTCGCAACCGCGTGGTATCAGTGGATCGATAAGGACCGGTTCACGAAGCACACGCGACCCGCGTACGGCGCCGCCTTTCCCGCACCGCTGTCGCACGTCCTGCCCTGGATGTGGCGCAGAACACAGCTTTCCACGCTCGCGGCGCACGACGAAGATCGGGTTCGCGATGGGTTAAAACAAGCCTACGCGGCGCTAGTCGGGAAACTCGACGAAACCGGCGGGCCGTACCTCCTGGGTTCCAAGCCCACGAGCCTGGACGCCCTCGCGTTCGCGCACCTCGCGTACCACGCGAGGGCGCCGTGCATGGACGTCGCCAGGGGAATCATGAAGGCGTTCCCGAAACTCGTCGGGTACGTCGAGGCGATGGAACAATCTCTGTTCCCGAACGCGGACGGCGTCGGGGGCAAGGGGGGGGACGCGCCGGGCTCGCTGGATTCGTCGTCGTGGAGGGAGCCGCCGAGCGCGCATACCAGGGGCCGACGGAACTGGTGGGGCCGGCGCGAGTCCACCGACCCGGGTGCCGAGCAGGTCAAGCCGCTCACCGCGAAGGAGCGAAGGTTCAGGCGGCGGAGTCGATGGTCCGTGGCCATCGCGGCGGGCGCCATCGTGACGTACCTGTTCGCCGGGGACGTGGTGACGATCGCGATGGAGGGACTGGAGCAGGGTGAGGAGGAGGTTGGGGATGAGCGGGAGGGTGGGGATGAGGGTGACGACGACGACGACGGCGTCGAGCCCAACCACGACGAGGACGACGACTACGAGTCCGAGGAGGTTCTCGAGGAGTGACGATAACGCGTTTGGATTGACAAGAGCGTTCTTCATCGCGTCTCTTCTTCGCAGCTGTTCGACGTGACCTCGATCGTGCCGTCCAGCTTTTGCCATACCTTCGCCCTGCACACCGACGCGACGTCCCCTCTCATCGCCTGATACTCGACGTGAACCATCGTTCCTGCGAGATTTGGAATTGTGAAAGACGGGTCAGCACTCTACTCGGGGCTTTCTCGCGTATCGTCGGGTGTTGGTCGATCGTGGGTGACAACTCACCCGCGACGACCTGCGTGCGGGCCTCCAGCACGTCTCCCAGCGTGTACACCTCCTCGCCGTTCCCCCGCGCGTCGTTCAGCGCGTCCAGCGCCGCGAGGGCGTGTGCACGGTAGAGCGGCAACCGGGCGGCCTCTACCGGGGAGCCCACCCCGCCCGGCATCGAGCTCGGGGGTATCTCCTCCAGGGTTCGTTCCGTCGTGAACGTGGGCGTCGCGCTGACACCGAGCGGCAGCGATACGCACAGCAACGCCAGGAGCACGCCCCCGCGGATTCCGAAGGCCATGCCCGGGTGAGGAGGCGCCTCGTTGTGAGATTCTCGGAGTTGACAATCGAAAATATGTTATCGTCGATCCACAAGTCGAAGCGCACGGAGAGGGGGACACTCCACCACAGAGGCACCTCCGACGATGGACGAACGTGCAAGCCGGCGCGTGACGACGCTCGCCTCGCACTTGGCGTGCGGCGACCGCGCGAACGTGCATCGCAATCCCACCGCGGGGTTCGGGGATCTGTTCAAGCGCGACGCCATCGATGCGCCCAAAGGATCGGTCGTGCTCGCGCCGGACGTCGCGGATGCGCTGCGACGCGGGCTACCGGTGGTGGCGCTCGAATCCACGATCATCTCGCACGGCATGCCCTACCCCGATAACCTCACGATGGCGCGCGAGGTGGAGGCCATCGTCCGCGAACACGGCGCCACGCCCGCGACCATCGCCATCATCGACGGCGTACCGCGCGTCGGTCTCACCGACGACCAGCTCGTACAGCTCGCGTCCCTGGGCCCGTCCGCGCTCAAGGTGTCCCGGCGCGACGTCGCCCACTGCATCGCGAAGGGCGCGACGGGCGCCACCACGGTGAGCGCCACCATGCTCCTCGCGCACGCAGCCGGCATCTCCATCTTTGTCACCGGCGGTGTCGGCGGAGTACACCGCGAAGGCCATAACACGTTGGACGTCTCCGCGGACCTCACGGAGCTCGGCCGGACGCCCGTGTGCGTGGTGTGCGCCGGAGCCAAGAGCGTGTTGGACATACCGCGAACGTTGGAGTACCTGGAGACGCAAGGGGTCTGCGTGGCGGGCTTCGGCGTGGATGAATTTCCAGCGTTTTTTACCAGGAAAAGCGGGGTTCAGGCTCCGTGTCGGGTGGACACGCCGCGCGAGGCGGCCGCGGTGGTCAAGGCTGGGCGGGTGATGGGTTTGGGCGGGACGGTCCTCGCGGTTCCCATCCCGTCGGAGCACGAGGCGGACGGCGCGAGCTCGGAGCGGGCGATCGAGCGGGCGCTGGCGGAGGCAAACGAGAAGGGAATATCGGGAAACGCGTGCACTCCGTTTCTGTTAAAACGGATCCGGGAGCTCACGGGGGGTAAGAGCTTGGTTAGCAACGTGGCGCTGGTGAAGAACAACGCGAGGGTGGGCGCGCTGGTGGCGGTGGAGCTGGCGGGCCTGGACTCGCGGAACGAGGAACGGTGAGAGTCTCGAGGTGAGAGTCTCTCGAGTCTCGGTTATTCTCATCATTTGCGAAACTGACTTCATCGTAGTATCATCGTCGTACTCACGCGGCTGTGGGCACCTCGCTCTCCTTAGCCTCGGACTTGTCCCCGACCGCCTCCACCGGCTCGACAACCTCCGGGAGCAACATATCGATCGCCTCGTCACCGTCCTTCTCCGCGTCCTTCTCCACGTCGCCGTCAGCTGACTCAGCCTTCTCCGACTCGGCTTTCTCACCCCCGGATGTATTCGGTTTTTGCGTCGGCTTCGGCGTCGGCGTCGGTTTCACCACGGGCTCCATCCCGAGCACCGACCGAATCTCATCCCCCGTCAACGTCTCCCGCCGCAGCATCTCCGCGGATAACGTGTGCAGGTCGCCGGTGTGCTTGGTCAGTAACTTGGTCACCCGCGCGTGGCTATCGCGTAGGAGCGTGACCACCTCCTTGTCCACGAGCGCCTCCGTGGCCCTCCGGCCACCCTTGGACATCGAGTCCACGTGCACCGGGCCGACGAGTGAGGACAGCCCAACCTCACCGACCATGTACGTCGCCAGCCGCGTCGCCTGCTGCAGGTCGGAGAGCGCGCCGGTGGTCACCTCGTCGCGGCCGAAGATGAGCTCCTCGGCGACGCGGCCGCCCATGCAGACGTCGAGCCTGGCCAGGAGCTGCTTGCGGGTGATGGACGTCTCATCCTTGTCGGGGAGCTGCGTGACCATGCCGAGGGCGCTGCCGCGTGGGACGATGGTGGCCTTGTGGACCGGCATCGCGCCCGGGGTTCGCAGCGCGACGATGGCGTGGCCAGCCTCGTGGTACGCGGTGAGCCTCTTGCTCTCCTCGGTGAGCACCGCGGATTTTCGCTCGACGCCCATGATCACCCTATCTTTGGCCCATTCCATGAGCTCGGACGTGATCGTGGTCTCCCCCGTCACCGCCGCCTGCACGCACGCCATATTCACGAGGTTGGCCAGCTCGGCGCCGCTGAACCCGGCGGTCCCGCGCGCCAAAGACTCCACGTCCACGTCGGGTTCCACCGGCTTGTCCGCGAGGTAATGGGTCAAGATCTCGCGCCGGCCCCCGATGTCGGGGTTGGGAACGTGTACCAGGCGGTCGAACCGGCCCGGGCGGGTCAGCGCCGGATCCAGTTGCTCGGGAATGTTCGTCGCGGCGATGACGATGATCCCCTCGTTCTGCTCGAAGCCGTCCATCTCGGTCAACAACTGGTTCAAGGTCTTTCTGGACTGCGTCTCGAAAGCCTTGCGCGACGTGCCGACGGCGTCAATCTCGTCGATGAAGACGATGCACGGCGTCTTCTTCTTGGCGGCGCTGAAGAGCTGCCTCACTCGCTTGCTCCCCACGCCCACGAACATCTCCTCGAACTCGCTGCCCGCGCGGTAGAAGAACGGCACCCCGGCTTCGCCCGCGACGGCTCGAGCGAGCAGCGTCTTGCCCGTCCCCGGCGGCCCCGAGAGTAAGACACCTTTGGGTAGCTTACCGCCCAGCCTGGTGAACAGGTCGGGGTTCTTGAGGTACGCGACGATCTCCTGGAGCTCCTGCTTCGCCTCGTCGCACCCTTTGACGTCGTTGAACGTCTTGACCGACTTCTCGGAGAGGGCTTCTTTGTTGTACTCTTTCGGGTCGAAGGACGACTCCTTCTTCGCCGCCTGCGGGAGCGAGTGGGACTTTGCATCGCCCGGTAACATTCTGTTTGGGGTCTGATTAGATGCCGTCACGGAGGTTGTCCCGCCCTTGCTGGCGCTCACCTTGCCCGCGTACTGCTTCACGGCTCCCATCCCTCCCCACGCGCAGAGACCGAGGGTGACGTAAAACAAAAAGTTCACGAGGCCGTTGTCGCCGCCTTTGCCCGCCCCTGCTCCACCCCGTAGCGTTCCGCCCGCGCCGTCGGAGATGACCACGTGCAGCGGCGCCGCCGCGGATCGACCCATCGGCAGTTTCGCCACCTCCGGCTGGCCTTTGCTCCTGTTGGACAAATCTCGGAGGAAAACCGGAAGTTCGGACTTGTCCGCTTGCACCGTCGCGACGCTCTCCATGACCCGCTCGACCGCCTCGTCACCGCTCAGCCGCAGGTTCTTGTCCTTCATCACCTCAACCGACATCATGGATATCTGCGACTTGGGCGGCATCTGAACGTCGAACTGCTCGAGCTTGTCGAGCTTGGCCATGCTGTTGAGGTACGCAACGACGGACCCGGGGCCCGACGCAAAGTCACGTTCCTCGAACCTCTTGATGACGTCGTCGTACCGCTTGGACGTGTACAGCTCGCGCATTAATGTGTCCTGCTTGACGAAGTTGCCCGGTGACGCGTCGGCGGCTTCGTAGAGGCCGTCGAGGTGCCGAGCCTGCGCGTTGGCGGGGATGGAGACGAACCAGTCCCTCACGCCTTTGGGTACCAGTCTGGCGAACGGGCTGGCGGTCGGTGACGCGTTCGCATCGTCCGCCGAGTCCTTCGAGCCCTTCGAGACGGAATCCTCGGGGGAGGAATCCTCGGAGACTTCATCCACCGCGTCGGATGCTTGCTTCGAGTCTCCCGATCCCGCCCCGGTTTTCTCACTCTCAGATCCCTCGCCAACCTCGGCGTCGGCGTCGGACTCGCGGATGAGGTTGAGCGGGTCGAAGTCGCCGATCGCGGATGCGGACTCGGCCTCGAGGTCATCATCCTTGCCCGCGCGGACCCTCACGAGCCTCCTGCCGGGCATCGACGATCCGAACCTGGCCCCATCGCACACGCCGGTGACCACGGATTGGGACGAACCCTGGAGGCAGATCTGACCCGGCTTCATCGCGGGGCCGCTGCATCTGCGGGATGAAGCCGCGCGCGCGGACGCCCGCCGCCGCGCGAGCGAGGACGCCGCGGGGGCGGCCGCTAGCGTGCCGCACGTAGCCGCGCT
>Ga0209630_10000862_pt1 | contig 34269 bp, 38 predicted proteins | sample COG_01_FD_184745 | JGI IMG/M metagenome (GOLD analysis project Ga0209630, IMG submission 184745) | Pelagic Microbial community sample from North Sea - COGITO 998_met_01 (SPAdes) (version 2) | ecosystem: Environmental > Aquatic > Marine > Neritic zone/Coastal water | place: Helgoland, sampling... | reverse complement strand
AGTCTTTTCAGCTCTAACAATAAACTGTCCTTCCCATTTTACTTTTTTCTTTTTTATAGATAATTCGTAAACCATATCTCTAAAATGTTTCATTGAACCATTAACCAATGAATCAGAAAATGCTATCTTTTCAGATTTAGTATGTTCAGCAACACTATGTATTTCATCAGCAATTTTCTTACCTGATTTCCATCTAAATTTTGGCCAGATACTTGCAACATCACAGAAAGTACAATTTCTAACACAACCTCTAGAACCAGATATTATAAATCTGCCATATTTGTGTTCCTTTATTACATCTGAATAATCTGGTGGTGGCAAATCTTCTATGTTTTCTATCTGTTTCGGTGGTCTTCCGTTAATACCAGGATAATCAAAATTCCCTTTTAGAAATTCTTGTACAGCATATTCTCCTTCTCCTACTATAAAATTTTTAGAAGGCCATTTTATATCAACACCTGATCCTCCGTAAAAAGCATTATCATATTTTTCTCCTAATTTTAAACCATCTTCTTTTTGCATAAAAGAAAATACAGATATACCTAACCATCTAAATTTATATTTTGCAATTTCTTTGTGTATATTTTCTAAAGTATCTAATTGATTACCATCTATAACTTTAATTTTAAATCCTAATGGTTCTAAATACCCTTTTAAAAAAGAAGGACCAGGTGCAGGTTTACCTTTGTCCATTCCTGGTAATGATGTTATGACACAATCATATAGTGTATTATCCATTAGTAGGGTAGTCCTCCTACAATATGAGTACGATTATATATTGAACAATTTAATGCTGTGTGCATTTTTCTAGTGTCTATTACATACGCCTCTCCTGTGGCTGGTATGTGTATTCTATCGTTATCTAATAATAAGAAACAATGTTCATTTGTTACTATTGGTATATGTAATCTTTGTGTTAAGTCATTATGCCAAAGGTAACATGCTTTAGGTTTCATTCTCATTAATCTTGTTCTAGTAAGTTTATGTTCTTCCATTATACTATTAATGTAAGGTATATCAAATAAAGGAACAGTGTATGTGTGTTCGTTACTATCTATATCGTACCCTTTACCAGTTCCTTCTTCAGGATTCATATCTTTAGAATAACCTTGTAGATATAATTGTTTATTATAATCTGGTAAAGTTTCTAACTCTTTTTTAATTTTTTCTAAATTGTATTGAAATTTAATCATTACCTTTTATTTATGACACTTATAAATAGTGGTATAACATTGACTTTTTGTTTAAAATATGACATAATAAACAGTATGAATAGAGTAAATATAGTATGTACTAGTAAACCCGGTGACGGCCTTTTAAGATATAGTTATGAACATTGTTGTGCCTTAAACTCTCTAGGTATTAAAGCACAATTAATCATTATTCCTAATCCAAAACATACTAAAGAAGACTATATAAAATCAATAACAGATCAGTATAAGACTTATCAAAAAGTAATCTTTGATGATTACACTCCTTCTAAAAATGAAATTACTTTGGTGTTAGGAAGAAGTATGGTCACTCTAGCGTATTTGGATAGAAGAAACTATACTGAAAATCAACTATTCACTTTACACTTACTCTTTAGAGAAAAACTTATATCTGTGTATTCAGAAAACCATGTGGAACAATATCCTATGGCGTTAGAATACTTTACATCTAAAAGAGTTTATGACCTATGTGATTTTGATGTATATCCTAATGGTGTAGGAACACAATATGAAAAGATAATTAACTTTGATGAGTACAAACCTATAACAACTGATATACAATACAAACATCTATTTTTAGGAACAAACGAAACATACTACAAAGAGATAGAGAAACATATACACAAATATCCAGATCATGGTATTGTAACTTACAATGAGAAGTGGATTAATCCTAAGTTAAACAATATATTTGCGCCTATTGAAAACATACTAGGTAAATTTGAAACATATGTTTATACAAAACCCAATTTTGATCCAGCGCCTAGATTATTTGTAGAGTTTAAATGGTTAGGTAAAAATGTAGAATATGTAAGAGATAAAAATATTAAAGATGGTGGTATGGTATATTGGAACAGACCTTTGCCTTCAAATAAGACATATAAAAACAATATAAATATACTTGTAAGTTTAATAAAGAGTATATGATGAGAAAAATATTATTGGCAAGTGGTTGTAGTAATACAGATGAAAATTTTTATAGTGAATTTCATCCACAACTAGACACATCTTGGCCAAAATGGCCAGAATTACTAGCAAAAAAACTAGATATGAATTATGTTAATCTTGGTAAATCGGGAGCTGGTAATGAATATATCTATACCTCACTTTTAAATTACATTGCAAGAAATGACACCTCTAGTATAGGTCTTGTTATACCTGCTTGGTCACAATGCCAAAGAAAGGATTATCAATCTGGTTGGCATGGTCGTTGGACAAACGATAGAATTGAAAGCAAAGGTGATGTGTTTTGGTGGACAAGAAAAAGTTTAGACTACTATGTAAGTTTTCAAATATTATGTGAAAGATATAATTTAAATTATTTACAAGTACAGATGTTAGACCTATATCAAGACTGGTTTAATGGTTTAAAACCTAGGTATGATGATAAAAATTATTCACCAACTTTTAGATACACATATCCTGGTGATGTAGAAAAGGATAATAGAAAAATTTTAAAGATTATAAGTCAATATGAAAACCTAATTAATACTAAAAGATTTATAGGGTGGCCATTATCAAATGAATTGGGGGGTTTTAGTCTTCAAAAAAAATTCATTATTCATAAAGAAAAAACAATGATTTCTGAATTAGACAGTCATCCAAATAAATTAGGTCAGGAAAAGATTATGGAGTTTATTTATGGACAGTTGGCATAAAGATTACTTACTAAACAAAGAAGAATACCTAAAACTTTTTGATACTACTATGCAAAAAGAACAGGAAACAAATGTCGAATTCCTAGAGAGAAGTCTTACTAAACTAACAGGAAGAAACTATGCTGTTGTTTGTAGTAACGGAACAGACGCCTTACATTTCTCATTAATCAGTCTAGGTATCAAACCAGGTGATGAAGTTATTACGACAAACTTCTCTTGGATATCTACAGCGTCATGTATATCAATGGTTGGTGCCACTCCTGTGTTTTGTGATATTGATATATCGTCTTATCACTTGTCACTTGACAGTATAAAGAATATGTATTCGAATAAAACAAAAGCAGTTGTATATCCACATCTATTCGGTAACATGTCAGAAACAAAAAATATAATAGATTTTTGTAAAGAAAAGAATATCGCATTTGTAGAAGACGCTGCTCAATCAATAGGTGCCAGTTTGAATGATGTAAAGGCAGGATCAATTGGCGATATCAGTACATTAAGTTTCAATGCTAATAAAGTTATCGCTGGTATCTCTGGTGGTGGCGCTGTATTAACAGACAATAAACTACACGCTGAAACAATTAGAAAATTAAGAAAACATGGTAACAATGAAATGTTAGGTTATAACTCTAAAATGTCATTGATGAATGCCACGTTTATAGATCATAGATTAAAAAAGATAAATGAATATCAAACAAAAAGACAAGCAATTGCTAAAAAGTATGATGAACAATTAAAAGATTATGTGATTATTCAACCAACAACAAATGGTCTTAATCATAACTATCACAAGTATGTTATCAGATTACCAAACAGAGAAATTAGAAATGAGTTAAAAGATAAACTTAACGCAAAGGTTCATTACGATAAACCTCTATCAGAGAATATAATGTATAACTCTATCTATCACCGAACAGATAGTATGTATAACTCTAAAACAACAAGTGATACTATATTGACTTTACCTATTGATCCTTTTATGACAGACGCCGAGATCAGTAAGGTTGTTAATATAATTCTTATTGTATTAGACCATGAAGAAACTAAATTCTTAAACAACATGAAGAAACTGATAGGCGATGATTATATAGATGAAAGTCTAATCAGTGAAACCACTGAACCAATCTATGACTATATAATAGAGAAGTGTTTTCAAACACCAAGTTATGTTGAAGAAGTAACCTTTAACGATCCTAAAAAAATAAAGATCGCATTTAATAAATTTTATGAAAAGCTTAGAAGAAATACAAAATAACTATTTGGCGATAGACTTTTTTATGTCTATGTCCTGTAACAAGGACTGTCATTACTGTACAAGTTATACTTTAGAGATGAGAAACCTTACTGTCGATATGGATTTCTTAAAGAAGACGTTAGAGTTCCTAAAAGATTATAAGGTTAGAGTTAATCTATTAGGTGGTGAGCCCGGTTTAATTAAAAATTTAGATGAAGTAATTAATGAGATTAAGAAGTATCCTAATTTTGTTTGTTCAGTATTATCTAATTCATTTGTAAGAAAGAGATATCCTCATATACTAGAAGACAAGGATATACTATATGTTGAACACAATATATTGGATTGGTATGAAGATGAGGTTAAGAAATTAGGTAACTTTGATTTTGTTCCTGAAAATGATATGAATAATTATAACGTAGTAGTTAGAACACCAAACTATTATGCCTTCAATCACCTGTATCCTGAAATAGTAAAAAAACTAGATCATAAGAATACTATGTGGAAAGCATTTAATGGTAGATCAAAACATTTTACAGACTTAGTACAGGCGGCCGAGATTGATCGTAAGATGTGTGCTTCTTTTCCTATGGTACCAGTTATAGATTTTGAGAAAAAACATATTGTTCATTGTAGTAAAAAGTTTGCTAACAATACTGAACTATCTAAGACATTTGATTTAACACAAGAGAATGTGGATAAGATGATGAACTTTCAACTATTCAAATACGAAAGTTATTGTGTAACTTGTACAGAATGGGTACAACCAAAAGGGCATTTTCCAATGAGAAAATATGCAGGATTATTAAATGAGTAAAATATATTCAGTAGCATTAAACTTACATGATCATAACACATATGATGGTGTATGGCATAATCAAAGAGAACGAGAAACTAGATTTAAACATAATCTACCCTATCATACTGAAGCGTATGCTCATCAATCAGATATACTTAATCCAGCAGACTATCGTTTAAATAATAAGTTTGTAAAAGAATATTTTAAAAAGAGAGATGGCGTTCTAGCATTCACTTATACTTATGGTGGTATCAGAATGTGTAAAAATATATTACCACAAGATATATTTGATTATGAACCTAAAAAACTATGGGATTATTATTACAAAGATGGTTTATATTTTATAGATCATCATCAATCTCACGCCACTTACGCCTTTCTTAATTCAGGTTTTGAACAATCAGATATACTAGCAATTGATGGTATAGGATCAAAATTTAGATGTGTGTTTTTTGATAAAGATAAAAACTTAATTGATTTATCTGATAAGTTACCTATTGGCTGGTTATGGAATCATATGTCTAACTTGACTGGTTTTGGAACTTTAGGTGCAAGTAAATTGATGGGTAAAGTTGGATATGGTCAGTTTAGTCAATATTATTATAATGTGTTTGAGATTATACTTGATGGTCCTATTACAGAAAAGAAACAAAAACATTTTAAAGAGATAGACCTATCAAATATAGATGATCTAGCATTTACATTACAAAAATTTACAATAGATAAAATAAAAAAGTATGTATACCCGTTAAAGAGTTGTGATAATCTTTGTATTGCAGGCGGTGTTGCTTATAATGGATATATGAACGAAGAATTTACAAAACATTATAATAATGTATTTGTGCCACCTGCTGTGGGTGATGAAGGACAGGCAATAGGCACATATCAACATGCTGACTACATATTAAATAATAATATACATAAATCAGAAACATTTGCTGGTAAAGAATATGAATATAATGAAGGTGAACAAGTGAATTATAAAGAAGTTGCACAAGCGATTGCTGATGGTAAAATAGTAGGATGGTTTCAAGGCAAATCTGAAAGTGGTAATCGTGCATTAGGTAATAGAAGTATATTGGCCGATCCTCGTAACCCTAATATAAAAGATATTATTAATCATACTATAAAGATGAGAGAAGACTTTAGACCTTTTGCACCTGCTGTATTAGAAGAACATTACAAAGAATATTTTGATACAAGATTGCCTAGTCCATATATGAGTAGAATATGTAAAGTTAAAACTGATAAAGTTCCTGGCGTTACACATGTTGATAATACAGCTAGAATACAAACGGTAAACAAAGAACAAAACAATAAACTATATGAATTGATAAGAGAGTTTTATGTAATTACGGGTGTACCAATGTTACTGAATACAAGTTTTAATTGTCAAGAACCTATTGTAGAAACACCTGAACATGCATTAAGAACATTTAAAAGAACAGCGTTAGACCTGTTAATAATTAATGATTGGATAATACGAAAATGAATTACTTTGATACATTAGAAAATAAAAGAAAACATGTTAGAAAATATCATTTAGATAAAATACCAGAAAAAGAAAAAATAGAAAAAGCGTTATATAAAGCATGGAAAACTACACCAGGTAAAAACAATGCAATGGCATATCAAGCACTTGTTTGGGGACCTGATAAAAAATTTGAGAAATATGCCATACACCGATTATGTATAATAAATCATATAGACGCTGAACTTGAAGCAGTAAAACTAAAAAGAATGTGGAAAACACAAGAAGGTGTTCCTAATCCTTATTATGAACATATACAATTTAATCCATATTTAATTACTATACATAGTAGAATTGCAACTCCTAATAAGTTTTATCAAAGACAAGTTGAAAAAGGACATTATTACGACCAAGCATATGATATTGAAAAGATAATAGATTCTGTGGCTGTTGAAGCAGGATTGTTTGTAGGTAATTTAGGATATTATTTACTAGAAGAAGGATTAGACATATCTTACAATTCTTGTTTTAAAAGAGAAGTAAAAGATTGGCATAAAGTTGGTTTAACTATGATTGACCAAAGACCTATAACAATGATAAGTTGTGGTTATGCTAAAAGATATAGAGAAGAAGATATAAAAGATAATCTTAAAGAAGGTGAGGATGTAAAACCTGAAATGAATGAAATAGTAAAATGGATATAGATTTACAATTATTTAAAAACATAATGGCAGAGGCCAGACATAGTGATGATCTTTTGGATTCATATAGTCCTAATCAGTTTAGAACTAAAGAAAGATTAATCAATCATATAAAAAAACTAAACATTGTTGATAAGAATAGTAAAATTGTTATTATGGGTGGTTGGTATGGTAGTATATTAATTCCAGCATTTAAAGAGTGTAAGGAGATTACTCTTATTGACAAAGATAATGAAGTTGTAAGTATAGCTAAAAATAGATTGTTTCCACATTATAAAAATGTAAAATTTATTAGTGGTGATGTATTTGAAGATTTTAGAGATTGTTTTATAGATTGTGATTTGTTTATCAACACTTCTTGTGAACATATGCCTTCAATGAAAGAATGGGGTCCAGCTCCTACCTATAAAAATCCTTGGTGGGATAGAGTATCACCAACACATTTTGCCTTTACTTCAAACAACATGTTAGAGATACCAGGACATATTAATTGTGTTAATAATATAGAACAATTTAAAAAACAATTACCAGATAACGCAAAAGTTTTAGTTGAAGATGAAGTCACAGACGAAAGAGGAACAAGATTTTTATTAGTAGGTAAGATATGAAAAGAGTAATATACAGCTTGTATGTTGATGTGCCAGCAAAAGAACATTATGGTAACTCTAAAAACAAACACGATACAAAAGAAAAGGCTTCTATAACTGTTAATGCTTTTAAAAAACATTACGATAGATTGGTTGAAGTTAAACAATGGTATGCTAAAAGATGTGATGTAGATTTTCTAATGTTTGAGTATGACGAACAATACAAAACATTTGAACAAAACTTCTTAAAAGACTTTCCTATGTTTACTGGTTATGAAGTTATTAACTTCTATAAAATACACTTACTTAATGAACTATCAAAGACTTATGATGAAATATTATACCTAGACTTTGATGTAATACCTTTAACAGATGAGTCTTTCTTTGATGTATGGGACTTGTCTAAAGGCATTTGTGTATATAATAATAACAGTCATGTAATTAAAGATGTAACTGTTGCCCAAAGTATTAGAAGTCCATCAGCGAAATATTTTAATTGTCACGCTATGTTATATGATCAAGGTTTAAAACCTATAAATGATGTTGTCAATACAGGTATCATTGGAGCATGTAAAGAAGATATTATAAAATTAGATTTCTTTGGTGGATTTAAAGACACGATTGATCTAATGACAAAATTAAGAAAAGACACCAGTGGGTTATATCCACAAAACATTATTGATATGTTTAGATACGATAATGAAACTATCTTCTCATATAAGAAACAAATAAACAATGTATCTATTCAATGGTTAGATGATGAGTGGCATTACTTCCTAGATAGACAAAAATTTATACCTAAAGAAGTTAAGTTAGTACATTGTATTTGTAAAGACTTTGATTTAGTTTGGAGAAAATATGCTTAAGATATGTACTGTATATTTCAAAGGTTTCTACACACCCGACTATGTAAGTAAATTATATAGAAGTCTAAAGAGAAACAGTACAGTACCTTTTGAGTTTATATGTTTGAGTGATACTAATGATATCGAGGCAGATGTTATATTACCTTACAACCATCATAGTGATATAAAGAAACACTGGCATAAGTTAAAGTTTTTTAGTCCTCAATTTGGAGGTCAAAAACCTGGTGATGATATTATCATAATGGACATTGATCAAGTTATTGTAGGTAACGTAGATGAACTATTAGGGCATTCTGTTAAAGAAAATGAATTAGTTTCTTATGGCCAGTGGTGGGATAATAAAGGTATAAAACTAAACGGTGGTTTCTATAAGTTTAAATCAGGTAGTCTAAAAAGTATATGGGACGACTTCTCGTTAAATCCACACTTTTGGCAATTGAATTATTACAATAAAGGTATTGTACATCACAAATACTATGGAGAACAAAACTATGTTAATTGGAAAGTACAACAACATAATATAAAATTAACACTAACACCTAGAGAGTGGATAGGCAGACACACAGATAATACTATGGATAATGTTGAATTAAATAAGATATATTCAAAGAAGTTTAATACAGACTATATGATACTTGATGATGTAAATGAAAAGATTAAAGTTGTTCATTTTACAGGTGTTGGAAAAACTATTCATCAATATAATAACAATTTCATAAAGGAAAACTGGAAATGACAATCACTAAATATGAAAAAGGCATGAGAAACTACATGAATGAAACTTATGATTGGGATGAAGAACATAAAATTTTAGAAAAAATTACTAGATGTCAGAGAAACTGGGATTATAAAAAATTTGAAGATGATAAAATTGAAAATAAAGAAAGACATGTAGAAGAATTATTATATGTTGCTCAAAATACTCCTAGCAAACAGTATGAATCACATTTTGATTTATATTATACATGGGATAGAAAAGTAATACAAGAAATATCCAGATATACTTGGGGCAATACCCATAGAAGAAATCCACCATCAACATGGAGAAACACACAAGCAAATGCTAGTATTTACATTATATGGGTAGCTAAAGAACCTGACACACAATTAAACTGTAACGCTGATGGTTCTTTAAAACCAAATTCACACCATGAAAGATGGATAAATTCTTATTGTAGTATTGGCATATCTTTAGGATTAACTATGAGAGCTGCAGTTAAAATGGGATATGTTACTGGACCAAATAAAAGTCATAATGATATAAACGGAAATGACTTTTGGGGAAAAAAATTAGGAATTTTAGATGATATAGATAAAGGTATTAAGAAAGTAGCCTATGGTTTAGGTGTAGGTTATCCAAATGAAAACCGACCACGTTGGGAACAAGATGATACTGAACTTTTATTAGGCGCAGGTAATGGAAGTAGAATTACTTTAACTGGTCAAGAAGTACATCCTCGAACAGGAATGAAAATGAGAAAGGCATTACAAGTCAATATAAAGGGTAATGAAAATAAGACAATGCTTGATCCATACGGTGTTAAACATATTATTCCTGAAACTGCTGATACAAAAATAAATTCTTCAGTATATAAAAGAAATATAAAGGTAACTGAAATTAAATGATTCCTTTTAATGAAAGAATCCTTAATATAGACGCAGGTCCTAAATGTACATTAGAATGCTCTGCTTGTGCTAGACAAAGATTTAGAGAACAAGGTAAAAAAATACCTGGTAAAGATTTAACTCCAGAACAATTTAAAAAAATAATTAAATACTTCAAACATGTTTCTTTTTGTGGTACCTTTTCTGATCCTATTTTTAATATACATTTTATTGATATATTAAAAATATGTAAAGAAGAAAATATAAAAACCGAAGTACATACTGCTGCTACACATAAAAAAGAAAATTGGTGGCAAAAAGCATTTTTAGCAAACACAGACGCTAATTGGATTTTTGGTATAGATGGTTTACCTAAAGATAGTCATAAGTATAGAAAGAATCAAGATGGTGAATTTTTATTTGATATGATGTTATTAAACAAATATTTAGGAATGAGACCTGAATGGCAATATATTGTTTTTGATTATAATAAAGATGATATTGAAACGGCTAAAAAAATTGCCAAACAACACAAGTTAAAATTTATGTTAATAACATCTAAAAGACCTGTATCAAAAAATATTAACAATGTTGAACTAGAAGAAGCTAAAGACGGAAAAATAGGTTGGAAAAATAGTGATAAAAAAACTGACGGAGAAAATTCTAATAACTCTTATGCTTCAATAGATTATTCTATTGGAGAATGGACTTCAAGACCTATGAGTAAAGTTGAAGATAAAAAAAATAAAACAAATACATTAAAACCAAAATGCCTTTTGACTAATAGAGATTTATCTTATTCAGTTACAGGACACATATTACCTTGTTGTTGGGTAAATACTAGTTTTAATGATACACATATTAAACCTTTATTTAAAGATAATTTACATATTGAAAACAATAATTCTGTTGAAGAAATTTTAGATAAAGATGAGTGGAAAAAATTTATAGATGTATTAGAAAATAGTTCAGATGAAAATCTTCCTAAAGTATGTAAAAAGTATTGTAATGTTGATGTAGAGCGAAATGTTGAAAACGAAAGAAAGTTATATGAGAATCATTTGTTGTAGATTTGGTAATAAGTTTACTCAATGGCACGTTGATAACTTAAAACATATGATAGATGTATATTCTGGTCTAAAGTATGATAGTTTTGAAGTTATAGAAGACGACCTATATGGTAACTGGTTTAACAAGTTTCAAATGTATAATAGATATAGAGATGGTGAAAACTTATACTTTGATTTAGATATGGTAATACATGATAAGTTACCTAATTTAATTAGAAAAAACTTTACATTACTAGATGATACATGGTGGAGAGAGCCTGCTCATACACCTTTAAACTCATCTATTGTATCATGGACAGGAGATGTATCTTATATATGGGATAAATTTAAAAAATATGATGAATATTATATAAAAACATATACAAGAGGAAGTGATGAATGGTATTATAAAAATATTAAATATGAAACATATGATAAAATTTGTCCTTCAATAAAAAATTACATTTATAGAAGACCACCAAGAGTAAGTATTTGTACATTAGGTCAAATGCACCATCTCCAAGAAAAAGGTTGGACAGGTTGGTATAGTGATTATTTTATTCCTTACAAATAATCTTTAAAGCATTTAATAATATTTCAGCTTTACTTTTTGATTGTCTTATATTTTTTTTCAATTCAATATTTTCCGAATCTCTTATATCTTCGACTTCAAATAATGCAATTTTTAAAGCAAACAAATGATCTTCATTACTTTCATCCTCTACAATTACCTTTAACATATTTGTAAAATATTCTCCATTATTGATATTGTCTGAAATTAGACCATCTCTTTTTGCAATTCTAATCACCTCTTCTTCATATTCACGTCTTTCGTCTTTCTTTTTCTGATAAGTGTTCTCATGTAGTTGATCTAATGATATATTTTTTATAAGTATTCTATACTGCTCGTTATTTTCATCAAATGGTGTTATTTCAGTAAACACACTTTTTTGATCCTGTGATCTAAGAACCATTTCTATATTTTTTTTTTCATTATCTATGAAATAAGCATTAATTAAATTGCCTTTTAAAAATTCTTCAGTTAACATTTTTGTTTTCCCTTGTGTAATATATTCATATTAAGATTTGTTTATTCTTAAATAATATGTATTTATAGTTGCAGCTGATCCGTTAGGAAATTCTTGTGCTCTGTAATCATCTGTATTTACAAATCTTGTTTGGTAATTACCAGAACCATTTAATCTTGTATCACCCATACCAGAACCTCTTGTATTACCTGAACCTGAAGTTCCTATATTATAACTGATTGAATAACCATCACTTGACGATGCAGCCGTATATCTAATCCATTCTTGTACTAAGGATTCCCATGTTGTAGGTAAAAATTCTTGTAAATGGTTACCTGATGTAATAAACATTGGATTAACATAAGAAGTATCTGAACCATTTACTCTATACAAATAATAACTTGTAATGGTTGTTGGTTGATCTAGTGTTTCAGAAATACCACCTGCAGTATAAGCACTTGTATTTGCTCTTGTATCAGAAAAAATAGCTGTAGATGAAACTCTAGTTGAACCAGAGACAGATGTTGAAGATGAAATATGATAAGTACCTGCCTGTTGAGTTGTTGTAGATCCAGCTGACAATAAATCTATTGCAGGATGTAAAAAAGTATCTTTTACATCTTGTAGTGTCATAGCTTGCATGTTACCACCTGATGTATAATACACAGGCCATGTTTTGCCTGTATCTGTTGTAGGTGTTACTGTAGTTGTTGATTGATCAACTTTGTCATAAGTAACTGTTACAGTACCAGGTTCTGCTGTTTCAGACTCAGTTGGAAATCTATCTGCTCTACTAGAAGATGCACCAGCCTTTTTTCTTGTATCTGTGATTGAACTTAAACTACCACCTGATGATACTACTGATAAAGCGACACTTGGATTTAAAGAATATTGATATACAATTTGATCTACAATACCATCTATCTCACTGGATGACATTTGTTTTAAATTACCACTGTCATTTTTTAAAGGTGTTCTTACTGCCATAGTATCTCCATTTTATAAATTTTTTATATTTATGCTCCTGCACCATAGATTGTTTTAACAACCACACCAGAAGAATTTATTATTTGTAATGTTGCAACAGATTTTAATTGATCTTGGCCTATAGCATCATCTGCCATATTAGACTCTCCTACTGTATCACTATCTATCATGGTACCAGTGACAACACCTGAACTTCCTGTTGTTACAATTGTCCCTGTTTCATCTGGTAATGTTAATGTGTTATCGGCAGTTGGATCTGTTAAAGTTAAAGTTGTTTCAAAGTCATTATCTGTTGTACCTTCAAAGGATATATTATAACCTGCATTTAAATTTATATCTGAGCCAAATTTCACTATACCTGTTGAGTTAATTATATTAGTATTAGCTGCTGATGGATTTAAAGTAGTAGAGCCAGCTACAACTGAACCACTAACAGTAATATTATCGTTTAAGGTAATAGTATCACTATTTGAAGAACTAATAGTATTACTACTTATTTGAAGTGTACCAAAAGTGTGTGATGTACCACTTACTGATATGTCGTCAGTTAAAGAAATTGTTAAAGTATCAGATACCGAAACAACAGCATTTATATTTGTTGAACCATCAACATGTAGAGTTTGTCCCGCAGCTATTTGTTGTATTGTTGAACTTGAATCTTCTAAAAAAAATCCTGTTCCAGCAGTCACAGCGGCTGATAATTCATTAACAGCACCAATTACTGAAGTTGCTGTAAGAGAAGAATCTAATGTTCCAATATCACCAAAATCATTTTCTGATAATGCGTTAAACTGTAATCTTAAATCTTCTAAAGTGTCTGTGGTTGTTATTGTTCTTGCAGCCATTTATTTTTTTATAACCTTTTCTAACATTTTTTTTATTTCATACAATTCTATTTTTAAACTATTTATCTCTTTTACAGCGTGTCTAAATTGATCTATATTTTTAACTCTCGCATTTTTTCTTGTCATATAAAGTTGATATTCAGTTTTATCAGTGTTTACAATTGCGTTAGAACTTTTATCTCTAACTAAATGTGTATAACCTTCAACTTTAATATAAGACATACTATACCGCCAAAGCAATTCCTCTAAAGTCTTTTAGTCTTGCAGTATATGAGGAATTAGTTCCTCTAAATACAATTTTAATTTGAAACGTAGTAAAATCATGTATATCACTTGCACTAAATTTATAATCTTTAAAATCGGTATCTAAAACTTGATCTCCTTGAGACGGTGCAACTGAACTATCTGATGAACCATCTGTATTGAACGGAGTAAATTCTATATCTTGTATTCTTCTTGTTTCATCACCACCACTCACTCTATAATATACTTTGATAGATGATGTAGATCGTACACTCGCAGCCACTCTTATTTCAAGTGCCTTAGAAACGTTTGCAAGATTAATAGATTTTGTTATATAAGAACCAGCAGATGAACCACCTTGTATTGCAGTATCATCAACATAATTTACTGTATTTGTAATTTTTGCAACAACTTTAGCACCACTTGCTGGCGCACTTGTCATAGTTAATGTAGGACCAGAAACTGTAAAGTCAACAACAGGAGATAATTTTTGTCCTGATTTTGTTACTGATAAAATATGAACATCATCAGGAGTACCTGATAAAGTAAACGCAGTTGTTGATCCATCACCTGTGAATGTATTTGTAGAACTTACAGTTGGATTATTTAATCTATTTGATATTGCAAATACATTAACACGTTTTAAATCAATAACAGGAGAAAGATTAGCATTTGTTGAACTGAATATTAAATTTGTTACAAATGATTTACTTCCATTTAATGTTGACTGATTTGTTTCATTAATTTCACTTGCAACCAGTTTTGGTTCAGTAAAGTAAATGTTATCTCCTAATACAACAGATTGAGTTGAACTTTCACCTGCCAATATAAATGGTGTTTCTGTTCCATGAACAGATTTACCAGTTGTTGTTCTAATATTAGATGTTAAAGTAGTACCTGGATGTATTACATGTCCTATTTGAAGTTGTAATACATCAAACTGTCTATTTTGTGTAGCTGTTACAGTAGAACCGCCTATATCACCTGTAGCAGTAGCAGTACCAGTTGTTGTAATATCATAACTATCTAAAGTTATATTTTTAATACTTGTATATGTTCCGTTTATAGGATTTATAGATGTATCAATACCATTAAAAGTACCTGAAGCTAAACCTGTTATTGTTACATTATCACTTGTACTATGTAATCCATGGTTTTTGTGAAAAATTCTAATTGTAGAAGAACCGTTAAATGTTCTAATAGGATTATTATCAAGTGTTTTACTAGGTAATGTTTCATTTGAAAGTGTTAAAGTACCAGAAGAACTAGTATCGAAAACTGCTTTATTTAAAGTAAATTTTAAATCTTCCATTTGTTCAGCAGACCATGTACGATTGTTTGCTGACTTGAATAGCACACCAGTTGCAGGTTGATTAGATACTGTTCTATTACCATCTAGTGTTGTTTCACCCAATCTAGCAACGTAAACTGTATAATCTTTTGAGTCTGAATATAAGACTAAACAATATTCAATACCTTCTTGTAAGTAAACAGGAGAGTCAAATGTAAATGTAGTTGCAGTTGAACCATCTGTACTTGTATTAATAGAATTTGGATTTAAATATTTTCTAGCAAATGGTAATAATGTTTCACTAGGATAACCATTTTCCATTCTTCTAATTTCAGCTCTTACTGGAATTGTAGATGATTTAGTTGCAAAGAAAGCATCAACCGAAGTTACGAATATACCATCTTCACTATCAACTACAAATGATTGTGCCAATGGATCACCACCACCACCACCACCATTACCATTACCACCTCTTGTACCAACAACTCTACTTGCCGTTCTAGTTGTTCTTCTAGTTGATGTTGTAGATGTTCTTACCGTTCTAGCTTCTCTTGTTGAAACTATAGCTTCTTGTACTGTTTCTAATAAACCTTTTGCATCATAATCAGCTTCTGCTGATGTAGCAACTGCTGTTCTATCTGTACTGTTTGTAGATGAACTTGTTAATCTGAATACTCTTTTACCTGTTCTCCATCTTGGATTTCCTGTTGTATTAGGATTAGGTATTTCAAATGTACCTGTAGCAGAACCATTTACATCTGTTTCAATATTATCACCAGCATTACCACCTGTTGGTGCAACATAACTTGTTACATTTTGTTCATCAAAGAAAGGATAAATTCTTGCATTAGGTCTCATACCTTGAGCAGTAAAGTTGATTGTTCTACTTCTAATAAAGGGAACAAACGCAACAGATATAACTCTATTACCTAAACTTTGTCTAACTGTTTGTGGCACTATAGTTGTTCTTACACCACTTCTTGTTTGAACAACATCTCTACTTGTTGTAGAAACTAAACTATTACCTTGCCATCTTTGTGATGTTCTAGCATTTCCTGACCATTGATCTTGCCATTCATTCCATTCAGTACCTACAGGTATTTCTGTTGTACTAGTATTACTTAATCCTCTTTCTCTAGCAAGATTATCAAAAGTACCATTAACGTTTACAACTAATTCAGGAGCTGTTCTTGTTTCTTTCCATTCATCAACTGGTGGATCTAATGTAATATCTCCAATCCAATCAAATATAAAGAAAGGATTTAAATTTTCTGTTTTTGTTGCATATGGTTGTTCAATAAAACTTGTTTCTGTATAAGGTAGAGTTATAACATCACCAGTTTTTTGATAGTTTGCAGCTGTTCTATCTGCTGCTACTAGTGTAGTTAAATCGTTATCTATTTCCTCTAACTCAACAACATCCTCGTTAAATAATGTTCTTGCCTCACCTCGAGCTCTATCAATTGAGAGCTTGTAGTCATTATTACCTACATCGCCAACATTGTGACCTGTAAAGTTATCAACTACAAAACCATTTTTAAATCTATCAAAACCATCAGCATCTTGTATTTGTAGTGATTGGGCATCAGCCTCTAATAGAGAAAGTTGAGTATAGTATTCTATGTTTTTAATTCTGTTTTCTAAAGCACCTATATCTCTCATTGTAAATCGTTTATTATCTTCTTTAGTTATAGTTACTTCATCTGTATTTAAAGTATAACTTGGAATATTTAAAGTTGCAAGTAATAGGTGACCATCTAGGTTACCAGGTTCTAAAGGATTTAATGCAGAAGCGCCTTTTACAACTTTTAAATCAGCTTCTCTTGTTATAAAAATTTTGTCTATTCTATTTAAATAAAATTCTAAATCTGAAGTTATATCTGAACCAAATTGTGGTACATCAATACGTGATGCACCTACTCCATCATAGGATCTATCGTTTGATCCACTATCAATTGTTGATGCATCATCAACTCTTGGTCTAAAGTCTAATGTATCTCTTAATTGATATGTTTGGCCAGTTGTATCAGACGTATAACTTGGTATATCTTCATAGTTAATTACTCCTGAATATGAATCCACATCAAAATAATCGCCGGTACCATGTGAGAAATAATCAAAAGAAATATATAATTCTCCTGTAGGAACGATAGCACCTGGTTTCAATTTAATTCTTCCAATGTCATAAAAGTTATCTCTTTGACCATTATCTAAGTCAAATCTATCTGTAATATCTGTATCTGAACTATCAGCAACTGAACCAAAACCACTTGACATGTAAATATTATTTAATTTAAAAATATCTGCCTTCTTTAAATTAATGATACCACTTTGAATTTCTGTATCAGATACGCCATCATTATGGGTGTCTAAAATGGAAGCTTCATTTAAAGATTTATTTTTTGAACCTGCAATCGTTCTACTTACTGTGGCAATTATTTTGATTGTGTGCCCAGCAAAATCAGCACCAAAATCCAGTTTTAATGTTTTACCAACAGGCGAACCTTGTAAAGTGAATATTGCGTCACCTTCGTGGTTACTGCCAGATAGGTTTAATACATCACCAACTGAACCTGTTGAAGAACCACCACCCGCTAACGTAATAGAAACTGAAAAATCTTTATCGGACAAAGATACGAAAGTTTCATCTGATCCAGCTGTTATTGTTTCATCACCGTTTGGTGATAATGTAGCAGTAAACTGTCTTCTTACGTTAAAGTTTGTATCAGTTTGTCCTAAATTTGATGTAGTTTTTAATGTTTTAACTGTTGTATATGGTAAAGGAAACACCAAAATATTGTTATCAGGATTTGTAAGTTTTGCTCTTTTTTTTGTTAAAACAGCAGCAGTTGATATGTCTGAACTACCCACAACACTATCTAAAGTTGCTTCTGTTTGTGAAATAATATTTTTAATGATTTTTGTAACTGTTGATCCTGTATCATTTGTAAATGAAATTGAATCTCCTATTTTTAAATCTACATTAAAGTTTGTACCTTTACCTAATAATTGTGATGAACTATTTGCAATGGTTACGTTACCTACAATTGTTTCATTAGTACCATATGTATTATTTAAAGTTGTGTCAGCTGTGTAAGTAGGTGAACCTGCCATGCCAATTTGTTTAATTGCTGTATTGTCAACAATTTTAACACCTTTTCTACCAATTGTGTCTGCTTGAATAGTTGCAGTGTTACTTGAAGTTTGACCAACTATAGTTTCACTAGCACTAAACTCTCCTTGTACATTTAACAATACAACAACACCATGTGTTATTGTTGGTGCTGATGTGAACGTTGTTACGTTTTGTGCAGTTGTTCCATTTGAACCATATAATTCAAAAGTATTTGTAGTTGCATTTCTAACTGTATAAGTTCCTTCAGTATATGCTGACGCATCTATTTCAAAATTACCACCAGATACATTTATTTGTTGACCATCTACAAAACCGTGAGAATTTAAAGTTACAATACCTGGACTTGCAACAGATATTGAAGTTACAGCAGAACTTTTTATTGCAGAAATAGATTGAACTATACCAGTTGCACCTGAAGTTGTTCCTGAAACAATTTCACCTGTTGTAAATGAAGTTGCCTCAATCGTATTAAGATGTGTAAATAATTCTACATCAAAAATATAATGTTTCCAATTTGATGATGTAGAAAAAATATCGTCTGTTTCTGAACCCGTTACAAATTCAAACCCTCTACTTTTTGCTCTGCCAATTTGAGGTACAGTTACACCTAAAGTTGATTGTTCAGTACCACGTGATCCTGTTTTTGTATCATATAAATTAATTGTTTTAAAGGCCTCTACAGTACCAGAAACAAATCCAACATCTGGAGAACCGTAAACATTATCAACTACAAAGTAGTTGTCTAAATTAAATCTTGTTTTATTATTGTTCGCAGTATCAAAATCTCTTGCTTTATCTACATCAACATATTTTGTAGCGATAGTTTCAGCCTCAAATCCTTTTACATATGCTTTAAAAGGTGAAACACCAATTGCAAGTTTAGTTGAATCACCACCGTTAGACTCAGTATAAATTCCTCTATTATTATTTTCATCATCTAAATGTTCTCTTACATCAAAATCTGGATTACTTAAAGTGTAATCACCAGATTCGTCAAACGTTCTTCTAGCAAGTGTTTCTTCTAATACAGCATATTCAGTATTTCTTACTGCTGATTTTATGACACCATTTTCAACTCTAGCAATTTCAAAAAAGTTACTGTCTTCAGTGGATGATAAAGTTTTCTTTGCTAATGTAAGTGTAATTTTTAATCTGTGAGCTCCAGGTGCATTTGCATTTGAACTACCTTGAGCATTATCGTTAAGTGAACTGTCATCACCAGGTGATGTAAATGCTTCAGTAACACTTAATCCAATTCTGTATGATGGTGTACTTGTATATTTGTCTAATACAAGTGTTGATGATACAACTTTTACAAAAAATCCATTTATGTAATACACACCTTCTTGTATTCCTGCAGCTGAACCTGTTGCAGCCGTATCAACTACAGCAGTAGGAGTGCCAGTACCATCTGATGTAATATTTTCACCATCAGCAAAAATTGTGTCTGTTTTATTTGTACCTGTTTTATTATATTTTACAAATAAAGTATCAGGATCAGTACCATCTGTTGCTGAAACACCAACAACTTCAGCGACAACACCTGAAGTGTCTCCTGTAATTGTAGTGTTATTATAGTCATCAATTGAACTTGCTGATTTTGAAGTTAATTTAATAGCATAATAACTTGTATCAATAGAAACTTGACCAGGAATAACCATTGCACCCTGTTTGAAAATATGATCACTTACTCTTTCAATTTGATTTTGTAAGATTGTTTGTGATTGTGTTAATTCTCTCGCTTGAACAGCAAATGCAGGTCTAAAAAGAATTCTATGAAAATTCTTACTTTCAGTAAAATCATCAAAATATGGACTGACATTAAAATCAGTTTTTGCTGGCATAGTCTTTCACTCCTATTAAAATTCAATTATCAATTTAATATTTTCTGTCTGATCAGTAGCTCTCAAAATTGGTGCTCTGTTCTCAACATATAATATATCACCAGTATCAGCATCTAATTCACTTGCTGAATAACCTGATGTAAATGAAGCACCGTTTACATTATTTGTAAATCCTGTATCAGGAGTACCAGTAGCACTTGAACCTTGTCCAGTAATTACACTTGTACCTGAAAAGGCTGTAATATCACCATTACTGTCAGCACCTTCGTCATTAAATCTTGTTTGTATATAATATAAAATTCTGTTTGTAGCATCCCACTCAACTACTTTACCTACGGCACCTGTTGATACCTGATTTATTTCTTCATCACTAGTAAATGTACCAGGAGTTGGAGAAGCAGCAAATCTTATTGCCTTTGTTCCTCTTAGTGTAGTTGCAGACGCAGACGATCCACTTGAATTTGGATCTCTAATTAATGCGACTCTTCTAAAATCATTTTCAGCACTTACATCTGAACCAGAACCTGCCTCAACACCTTCAAAGTTAGTGTTTAACATTACATAAAAACCACCTAACTCTTTAACAGCATTTGATCCATGACCACCTTTTGGTGAAATAATTACATCCAATTCAGCACCTGTACCAGTACCACCAGCATTTGTACCAGCAATAATATCTGCGTTAGTAATATAAGCCAAAGTATAACCACTTCCCGCTGTTGTAACTGATACTGAAGAAACAGCACCTGAGTCTAGTACAACAGAAGCAACGCCAGATGAACCATCTCCTCTGATTGGTACACCTGTAATTGTACCAGAACTTGCACCACCCGATACTGTATATCCTGTGCCAACTGTTTTAACAGTTACAATATCTAACGCACCATTAACAGCCGCAGATATAACTGAAGATTGACCTGAACCAGCATTTGAATTTGTTGTTACTGCCATAAAGTCTGTAGATAAAAAACTAGTTCCTTGAGAAGCAGTCAAAGTATACATATATTTCCATTTATATCCATCACCTGTCTCTAAAATAGCAGTTGAAGTTAGCGTAGGTTCTACAGTTGAAGTAGCACCTGAATTATTATCTAAACACTTATAAACGTGATTGTTGCTGTTTTTAACATAAAAAGTAGCATCATATAAATTTGATGCACCACTTGTTGAAGTTTTAACAGTTGTTGTTCCTGTAATTCTTTTTCCGTAATCATTTCTGTACATGTCATACACTGTACCTGTTGTCCAATTTCTTCTAGGCATAACAAACGATATATCAGATGATGTAATTTTTTTAGCAGCAATTGCATCATCAAAGTGATAAAATTCCTCTGTTACGTCATCTACAGGTAAGATAGGAGCACTATCTGTACCTTCGTTTTCTGTTCTTCCATCTGGTCTTGTTGAAGTTCCATATGCTTGAGGTCTACCTATAATTAGATAGTAATTATTAGCTGAACTTTCTGAAAATGACTCATGGAATTGTTCAGAGTTGTGTATTCTAAATTTGTTTGTTATAATTGCTGGCATTTTTGTTCCTTACTTATATTTATAATCATTTTTACGATCCCGACCCATAAAGTGTTTTTACAACTGATCCTGATGAATCCAGTATTTGTAAATTTACAGCACTGTTAAGTTGAGTTGAAGTAATACTACCATCAGTTACGGCAAATGTTATTTGATTACTTCCTACAGTAGATGTTATGGCAGTTCCTCCTGTCAATATAACCGCTTCCCCCAACGAAACTGTATCTTCAGCAGAAGAGTCGTCTCTAAATGTTAATGAAGAATTTGCCAAATTAGCATTAGTTATTCCTGCAGAGCCAGATAAATTACTATTTGTTATATTAGATAGTGTATTATCTGATGCATTTATTGATTTATTTGTAAATGTAGTCGTACTTGATGCGGATACACTTGAAGCATTAGTATCAATATAAGATTTAATAGCTTTAGCTGAAGCTAATGTATCGTCACTAGCAGATACACTACTTAAATCGGTATCTAGTACACCAGATTTTAAATTATCAACTTCAATGTTAGATACTGTATTGTTGTCCACATCAATACTTTTATTTGTTAAAGTTTGGGAATCACTTGTTGAAACTAACGTTGCATCTGAAACAGCAGTATTAAATTCTGCCAATGTACCAGTAATTGTATTATCGGTTAAATCAATACTTTTATTTGTTAAAGTTTGGGAATCACTTGTTGAAACTAACGTTGCATCTGAAACAGCAGTATTAAATTCTGCCAATGTACCAGTAATTGTATTATCGGTTAAATCAACACTTTTATTTGTTAACGTATGTGTTCCAGTTTCTGTAACAAAAGTTCCTGATGTTAAGTTCGTACCATCCCCTAAGGCAGTGTAAATTTCATTAAAATTGTCGTTAATTAAATCTCCACCATCACGTAACGGTGTACCTGTACCATCGTTACCACTTGAACCAATGTTTATTGTTTGTTTTGCCATAATTTCTGTTCTTTCTATTATTTATAATCTATTTTCATACTCTTAAAAAGATGATCCTTCGTCAAATGTGTCTGTATTACCATCAAAGGTTGTTGATGTATTATCAAATGTTGTAGCTCCAATGTTTGATATTTCAGTAGGCATAGCAATATATGTTCTTAAATTTTTTTGTGCTAACTCACCCCATGTTATTACTTGCCCATTATATCTATTTCCAGATTTAAAAGACAATGTACCTGTTAATCTATGATTATTTAGATGAGCAAATGTTAGAGGTGTAATACCTTTTACCGTTCCTGTATGAGTTACTCCTGAATAAAATCTCCAAAACATGTTTAAATTATTCATTCTTGGACCTGCATACGCTGTACCATAATTTGATCTATCGTTTCTTATATCATACTTAGGCGTAGAAACAAGTTTAAAGTTTTGAGTTGATCTTAATGTGACATCTCTAGTATTTGTTTCAAAGTGATTTGATGTTGCTGGATCTAAATCTGCAGCTGTACCTAAAGCAGGATTTACTCTTAATGTAGTGTTGTCTGTTAGTGTACCAAGTTTTCTTCTCAATATGGTTGAAAAAATAGTTTTTAAAACCATAAAGATTTCTTCAGTTACACTAGAATTAATTCCAGTCACATCTCTTAATCTTGCGTTAGCAATTGATTCTAAAGTAAACTCTCCTTGAAAATAAAATCCTGATGGATGTAAAGTTTGAGTATATGAATTTCTCCATTCTGATATTGATCTACCAACACTAACAATATATGAATAGTCTTGGTAAAGTAAACTGTCTTGTATTTTCATAGAAGACTCTGAAGTAAATCCATCTTCATTTATAAAACTACCATCAGTATCAATAACTGAACTTACAGTTGCTGTAGCGTTTGCCTGATCAACTTTAACAATTGTAGCTGTTTGTAAAGAAGAACTACCTGTAATGATTGTATCTTCAGCAAATGTACCAGATGCGTTTATAAGTTTTAAAACATTTGTATCCGAATCAAGTGATAAAACTGTCGCTGTTATTAATGTTGATGAAGCATCTTCTCCTGTAATAGTTTCTCCTTCAGTAAAAGTGCCTGTTCTATTTTTTAGTAACAAATTTGATGGTAGTGTTAATGTTGGTGATGGAGATAAGTTATGGTCAAATCCGTACTCAACATTTTTAATTTGTAAAACTCTTCCTATTTCTGATCCATATGCATATATAAATGCACCGTTTCCAGATGAAGACGTTATTGTTAAACTTGGTAAAGATATATAACCATTTCCATTTTCAATAATTCTAATGTCAGTTATATCCCCTAACCCACTTTCTTGCACTACTTTATTACCTGTATAAATGTCTCCTTTTACAGTCTCATCCTCTAAAATTATATGATCTTCGATACTGTCTTCTGGAGTAAATCCACCGTTAACAACAGCAACTTTAGCAGAAGCATTTCCTAAACTAAAGTTAACAACATCACCAACCTCATAATTAGTTCCACCATCATCAACAATAATTTCATCTATAGAACCTGAACCAATTGTATCAACTTGAATTATTGCTCCTGTTCCACCACCCGATAAAGAAACTTTATCGTTTGAGCTGTAAAGTGAACCATCGTTAGTAACTATTATGTCGTTAATTAGACCTGTAATAGTTAATGTGATTAAAACATCTTCATCGGTATTATTTGTACCAGTAATATTTTGACCAACAACAAAAGTTTCATTTGTTGTATCTGAATTTAATACTATTTCTACAATTTGTTCTCCTGCAATACTATATTTGGTTACACTTTCAACAATGGCTGTTGCCTTATTAACATTAACATCCGAAATAATATTTTTTTGTGTAATTAATTGGCCAACTAACGTTGAGGGATTATTATTACCAACTTCTTTACATCTTAAAACTTTTTGAGTGCTCCATTTACCATCAGATACTTTTAAAATATTTTCTTTTGGATATCTTATTTGTGAATTTTCATTAAATAAAAGTTTAAAAAATATTTCACTTGCACGTTTAGTACCTTTTGCTCTATATAATGATTTTATATTTTTTATTAATTTTCTTTTGTCTACACTTGAACTTAAATTATCAGGAATAGATTGTAAAAATGCATTTCTAAATTTTGTTAAAAAATTTTGTATTACTTTATCAGGATCAGAATAATTTAAAAGTTGTTGTATTGAGTTAACAGGATTTACAGTGTATGAAACTATATTAGCTTCAGCACCAGAAGTGCTACCTATAATTTTTTCACCCTCTATAAATTTATTTTGATCTTGTACAAAAAGTCTTGAGCCGTCATCAATATCTTCAACTAATATGGTTGTAGTGGCACCTGATGTTTGACCAGTTATAATTTCACCATTTATAAAATCACCATAACTTGTGTCTTCTAAAAGTATTCTATCTTCACTATCATCACTTTGTTGATTAGATCCATTTAGTTTTAAAAAACTTCTTGTGTCTGTTAAAGTTTCTAGTTGAATATGATCTGGATCACCAATATTTGTTAAAGTAATTTCTGCACATTCTAAAAATGTATAATATTGTTTAATAAACTCTAAAAAATATGGATGATCTTCAAGCACAAAATCTGGTGCTTGAAATTTTATTAGATTAGATATTTTATCTTTAAAGTTTGACATTTCTAATAACTTGATGTGGTTGTGTAACCAACACCAGCATTACTAGAACCGCCAGCCAACGTATCAGCCGTGACCGCAATTGTGCTATTTGCCACATCTATATTTAAAATTTGATTTCTAACAGGCACAATATCGTTTGAATTAGGAGTTACCGTAATCTCTACAACTGTAGAAGTTGACCCTCTAATATCTTCTATTGATACTATGTCAATAGAGTTAATATCAATTTGACCAGTTGAATAATTGATTGTACCAGCAGTAGTATCTACATATGTTCTTACTGAACCAACAAGATAATATCTTCTTAAATTTCCTGCACCATCTTCATCAAAAAACATTGTGTTAGAATTGCCTGCAACTTTAAAGCCTGTGGAACTTAAAACACCACCTGCTGATGCATTATGACCTGAATGAGGATTGTAAATAGGATTAGAAAAATATATTTTATAATTTGAAGAACTACCAATAGTTGGTGTAAATGTTTTTCTAATTTTTAATGTTGTAATGTTAGACAAAATACTTTGATCAGAATTATCAATGACCTCTAACACTTTTGAATATCTAAAAATATCTTCAAACTGACTTAAATTATTTGTAGTATAATTTGTCAAAGAATTTGTAATATCGGTTTTTAAAGTTGAAGCAGTTTTAGATGTAGTTTTAGCATCGTATCTTACTGTTGATGTTAGTAAAATATCTATTGTCTGTGGATCAACAATCACAGGTGTGACTGATGCCACTGAATATTTTTTTAAACTATTTACTAAATTATCTTTTGTTGTATTAGTTAACGTAGAACCTGATTTTGCTTTTATTGATAGATAAACTCTACCGTAAATTGGTATCTCAGCATCTTCACCACCCCAAGCACTTACAGATTGTGTATTCGCATATAATTCTCTTATTTTGGTTTTGTAATCTTCTATTGTTACAGCTCTATCCTGTGACGCATAAGACTTAGGTGCATTAAACTTAATACTTTCATTTGATTGTGGTTCTGAACCGTTAGCTGCATTTGTGTTTGTAGTAACTGTTACATCACTAAAACCACCAATATTGCCAGACAATGAAAATGAAGAGGCGCCATTTGCAGCCGTTTTATTTGTTACAATATATTTTAATATTATAATGTTACCATCATCTAAAGATTTACCAATCACGCCGTCACCAAAATATATTTCAAATTTACCATCTGAAGCTTCTTGTAAAAAATAAACTTTTGATGTATTATCTAATTCTGTTATTGATGTTGCCTTTGTATAAGTTTTAGATGTAGTGTCCACTGAACTGTTTTGAACTGTTACCGATAGTGTGCTTGTATCAGCATTAGCAGATTGAATAATAAATTTTTGATCTACATCGGAAGTATCTACTGTATATTGATAAGTTACATATGTACCTTCATATACTTTTAAGTTTTGAAAAGTATAAACACCATCAGTTGGTGTTATTGTAGTTGAGTCTGTAGTTACAAAATTATATGATGTACCATCTATACTAGTTGTGAACTGTGCACCTGCATTTATCGTTAATGAGCTACCAGTAGCACCATTTACAGTTACATTAAGATCAGCGTAAGGTGCTCTAGCAGAATTAGGAGTATAACCTAAAGCCTTTGCTAAAGACACAATACTATCTCTTAAATCAGCTGTATCTATAAACATTTCATTTGCTAAAATGTTTGCGTTATAAGATAGGTAATGTGTGTTGTAAGCTAATAAATCCAATAATACAGCCATACCAGAACCTTCAAAGTCATAATCTTTAAATTGATTTTGATTTGAAAGAAATCTTTTTAAGTTTGCTTTGATAGCATCAAAGTTTAATTGTGATATGTTTAGTTTATGTGAGGACATATTATCTTAGCCTTTGTAAAAATTCTGTTATTGTTACTGGTTCAGGAGTATTAACTACGTAAAATGAAATTGTAACTCTATATTGATTTTTATCAATTTCGTCCTGAACTATAACTTGGTTTAAAACTGCTCTAGGTTCAAAATTTTCAATTACCTCTTCAATTCTATCCTGCAATAAAACAGCATTTAAAGGAGTGATTGTTTCAAATAATAAACCTCGTATTGAACTTCCTATTTCTGGATGAAAAGGTCTCTCAAAACGATTTGTTAAAATCAAATTTCTAACACTTCTTTTTACAGCTTCAATATCAGTTAATCTCGCAACATCTTTTGTAGCAGGATTTTTAGTAAAATTCAAATTTAAGTCTGAATAGATTCTATTAGACCTACTTGAATTGTTTGTGTTTGAAGCATCGTACCTAGACATACAACTATTTATATCTATCCTGCAGAAACATTGGGAGAACTACCAGTCATTGCACCAGCATCAACACTATCACCCACCCTCGCAATGGGTAAACCCACAACACGTACTGTTGAAGAACCAACATTTACATTTGCTACATGTGGTGCACATGGGGGAGATGGTGGAAACGGATGTGAAACTGTAGAATCGGTTTTTCTTGCAACTAAAATACTGTTTACTCGTACAGTTGATTGACCAGGTGTATCTAAAGTAGTTGATCCAGCACAACCGTGGCCTGTTGATAAAAAATCACCCTTTCTACACACTTTCGGCATTTTTATTTACCTTGACTATTGTAAACTTTAAAGGATCTTTTTTTATGTTTGTTCATGGAACTCTTTTTTACACGTTTACTTGTACCTTGTGATGTTTTTTTAGGCATTCTTTCGTGTGCCACATACGATTTTGATATTTTTGCCATTATCTACCTATTTTCTTTTTTCTACCAAGTGGTAGTTGTATTGAACTTACAATTTTTTTACCCTTTTTACTAATATATTCATATCCAATCAGTTGATTCTTAAAATTTTCTTGGATTGACTTAACAGCCTTCTTAAAACTTGTATTTTCTTTTTTTTCTTCTTGTCCTGATTCGTTCCAAAACAGAAATTCACGCATTTTTGCCATAATTACCTCAATTTTTAGTTAATTTATACTATTTATAACGGTTTTTGTTCTTCTTTTGTTCTAAACACACCAGAATACCGACTAGCCACGGAAGAATCGGACAAATATTCCATTTTTTTGTTGATTTTTATGTAAAAATACGGTATATTAATAGTATGAACAACAAAAAAACAAAGGACAACATTATGAAAAAAGTTTTAGAATATATGACAATCGGAATGTCAGTTATCGGTACGTTTTGTATGATCGGTGCTGTCGGTTCTATAGAAGTTGACAAATACTTACAAGGAGGATCAATGGCAATGTTAGGAATCGTTAGTTTTATCCTTGCCTTATATTCACAAATTTTATATTCAGAGGAGAAATAACACTATGAACAAAACAACAAACTTAAATCTTTCAATTGTAAGAAATGTTGCTTACAATAAAATTAAAAAAATGCAATCAACAATAAAAGATGTTATTGAAGTTGATGATGAGCTTTTAAAGATGATTGATATAAACATGAAAAATGCTATTAATAAAATAATATATGATTATAGAGTTTATAAACAAACTGGTATAATGAAAGTTAAATAAGGAGAAATACACTATGAATATAACTAAATTTAATGAAATGATGAGTACCATGACTATTAAAGATTTAAATAGTATGAAAGATATGATTAACAATACTATAAAAGACAAAGTTAAAAACTCTATGATTGTTGGTCAAAAAGTTAACATTGTACAAAAGACTAAAAAAACACCTGGTGTAATTAAAAAGATTATGCAATCGAAATGTTTAGTACAATGTAATATTACAACTTATAGAGTACCAATGACTATGTTGGAGGCTGCATAATGAATAATAAACAATTAAAAACTGCAATTAAAAAACTTGAAAAAAGACTTGCTTATGGAAACAAATTACTTAAAACAAAATCTTTATTTCAAGTAATACAAATAATGAAAACTAAAAAGGATATATAACACTATGACTATGGTAACACAAACTGCAAAAACACTTGATGACGGAATTACAAATCTAATGGCTGGTGCTAAATCAGACTATATTAAATGGTCAACTATGGGTGGCAAAGAATTAACTGGCTATTCTAAAGAACAAGTTGATAATTGGAATATTAATATATCTATAAGACCTGGTAAAAAATATATTAAAGTTGTAAGAGAAAACGGCGTATTTTGTTTTATCGTAAAAGAAGACTTTAAACATTTTAAAAAAGGTGACATATTAAAGGCTGCTGGTTTTAATGCACCTGCTTTAAACTCACCAAGAGGAAACGTATTAACAGGTAACTACCCAATTCAATGGACAGGACCTTTATATTTAAAATAACAACAAAGGAGTTATATTATGACAAATGAACAATTAAGAAAAGAGATTATTGAAGTTGCAAAAAAAACAGGTGCTACTGATGTAAATATAGTTTGCGGTACTTTGTTTTGTAAATTTAATAATAGTATTGCTAATACAATGTCTGATAATCTTAAAACAGTATTACAGAAATTTTTTGATAAAAAGAAACCATATGACACATTGGTTAAAATGTCAGGTGCATTGCCTGATAACGAATATGCCTATGACTTTATGCCTGTTGTAGATTTCAGATTAAACGAATACGGAATTTAACCTAAACCATTATTTGTAAACAAGTCAGGTTCACCACCTGGATCAACAAATGTTGAGCCATCTTTAAACTTCCATATAATTTTTTTTTGTTCTACATTTACATCAATATCTTCTACATTATCACATTCTTTCATTTTGTAATCAATTAATAAATGTATTCGATCCACATTTGAACGATTATAGACAGCATGCATTTTACCTGTGTTATTTAATTCGTAAATGTTTCCTTGCTCTAAATGCTTAACTTCATTGTCAATTTCAAACACACATTCTTTATGAGTTACAATTGGAATGTGTATACGGTGAGCGTAATGAAATCCTAATTGAGCATCTTTATGAGGATAGATATTTGAGCCTGCTGGCATTTTTACAAGTATAGCACTTACAATATTACCATATTTAAAATAGGCTTGTAGATTTTTATCTAAATTATCTATTTCTACTTTAAACTTATCGTATTCGGAATGATATGTAAAATTCTTTTTTGATAACACAGCCAGACCAATGACCTTATTCCATATTAATGGTATTGTATGTGTTTCTCTATGAACAGGATGTATTCTTTGACGTTTATCGTATTTTGTCCAGTCTTGGAGTGTGTAACTTTCACAGACCTTTTTTATTGAGGATACATCCATTGTACCTAAATGTTTGTAGTTAAAATCTTTCATAACAATATTTATATATACTACTATGAAAAGAATATTATTTGTACATATACCTAAAACAGCAGGTACAAGTATATGGCAGTGGTTAAAAGATAACAATTTGGAAAACTGGAAAAGAAACAGTAATCTACACCATGAATCTATTAGTGAACTTAAAAGCCTAAATGATACAACAAACACATTTTCTTTTGCTGTAGTACGAAATCCTTATACACGTATTATAAGTTATTGGCATCATGCCATTAATCAAAGACTTTTAAATAAACTAGATAACTGTTATCCAACTTTGATTGATTTTTTAAATGCAATTGTAGACCATAAACCATCGCCAACTACACCTTATATGATCTATGATCAAGCACACTATGTATGCGAAAATAATAAAATTGCAATTAATAAAGTATATAAATTTGAAAAGTTAATAGAACTGCAAAACGATTTAAATATACCTAAACTAACTAACGCAAGAAAACAAAACTATCATACACATCTATTTACAAATAAAGAAATAGCTCTTATACAAAATATATACGCTAACGATTTTAAACTTTTTAATTACTCAATTATTCCGCCGCACAGTTCACACTAAAATACCTCGAAGTTAAGCGAAAAAATTTTTAAAGTATATCTAACGTTCCAAGTATCATACAAACTATAACATAGCTTATATAACCTAATAACATATAACCTAATATCTTCTCCCAAAAACTAAACACTAAACGTTTGTTCCTAAGCCACTTAATGTGTTTTGAAATAGATTATTAAGTATACTAATATATTCGTATAATTCTTTTATATCCGTAATAATCATTAAATTTAATATTAACGATAAACACGATAATATAACTGCCATATAAATTAATATCTTCATATACTAAAACTCTCCCCACAACCACAGCTGCTTTTACTATTAGGATTCGTAATGACAAACTCAGCCTTAAAAGTATCTTCTACCCAATCTAAAGTAGTACCTAATAAGTACAACTCAAACATACGATCAATTAACAATATATCCTTAACAATAATATCTGTACGTTGCTCTTCATTACCAAATGACCAGATGTACTCAAAGCCTGCACATCCCCCACCTTTAACACCCAATCTCACATAACGAGAATTATTCTTATCTGCTATGTAAGTTAATCGTTTGATTGCGTTTTCTGTTAGCTCTAGCATGGTTCTTTTGGTTTCAACATAACTATGTATAATACTTCGTATCCCTATGAAAAGTAATAATCTCTAAAACTCCTTAGAGATAGCCATGTTAGGTTGTTCTTTACAGTCTTCGACCGCGGATGCGATATCATTTACATTACATCTAATAGACACTTTAACACAACCGACTAATAGCACAAAAAATAGCACGCAAAAAATTTTCATATATGAAGCTACAAAAGCCGTCCTAGTTGACCGTGATATATTCATATGTTACTTACTACTTTTATAGATTACAAAGCCTAGCCAGTTTTAATACTAGTTAAGGTCTATTGTAGACCCTCTATGTTGTACTGCACCTGTTGTGTTATCTGTGGTTGATCCGTCTACGTTTACTGTACGATTACCCTCTACTGTCATGGTATAGTTACCACCCACTTTGACGTTGTAATCCCCAGCAGCATTGACGTTTACTTTACCTTGTTTTGTTACAAGGTTGATGTCGCCTGTGTCTACTTGTATGTTAATATTAGCATTAGGCCCTATCTGTATATCGTAGGAATTATTTGCTTGGCCGTCTTTGTTGATGTATATCTTATGACGGCCACCTATTGTAATGTCTGAATGGCCATCGATACTTACTTTGTTATCTGTAGAGGTTAACATATATTGTGTACCTTTTACAATGTCAATACGGTCGCCATTTGGATTGTATTCAGTTGATGTGCCTGTCTTATGAGCAAGGTATATTCTTTCTGCGGCCGTTGTATCATCAAATTCTAGTATATGGCCACTTTCTGATTCGTATACGTGATTGTAGGGATACTGCGAAGCGTATGCAATTTCTGGTTGATCCCATGTATCTGTATCACTTGCACTTATTGTGGCCCCATCTGCGGCCGTAACTATATCAAAATCTGCTGTAGCAATACCTGTAATACGAGAGGCAGTTCTGGCCGTAAGAGATGCAGCCTCTTTGTCTGCGTCATTTACTGCTAATCTATTTGTATCTGGTTCATTAGCAAACTTAGGAAATATTTTATTTGGATCATTAAATCCCCCTTCGGCGGCCAAGTTAATAGGACGACCTGGCAAACTCCCTATTATCACTGGCTCCTGTAGATAATGATCTCTAAAGAAACCAAACACCCAAGACCCTTCAACAAGGCCTGTGGGACTATGACCTATGCCAGATATGCCAGAAGATGTAACAGGTAGTACGGGACTGGCCCATGGTAGATCAGCAGTAGGCAAAACTTGTTTGTCCTCTGTGTGATAACCAAGGCATCTAACTCGTATACGGCCTGTGTAAGTAGGGTCATCTCTGTCTTCGACCACACCAACAAACCACTGAAACCCGTCTTGTCCTATAAAGTTTTTGTAACTCATATAAAATTCCTATAAATGACCGTATTTAAAGCGGTCACCTCCCTATATTTATCCGTATTTAAATAATCTGCGTAGGCAACCGCGGTGCGTAGCACTAATCTAGGCCACCTGTTAATACCTCTTTGTTTCATTGACTTATTGAGTATTTTATCTATCATATTTGTTCAAATTGTCTTTGGTCCTTTAGATTATGTAATTATTAGTTCTATTCTTACATTCTTTGTACATTTGCTCTATTGTGACCTTTCTTATGGCCATAACCTTTATCAAAAAATTTTTTCTAAACTCGCAATAAACTTTGAGCATTCTCTAAACCTTCTCTATGTTTTCTAGTATTCTGAGTCATCATACAAATTTATTGGTTTACCCTCGTCTGTTGTATCAAACGTTGTGGGTGTTGTTTTGTCTTGTAATGATCTACCATATGTCTCTTTAACGCAAGTAATAACACTTGTATGATATGGTTTATCAAAATTGAAATTATGTCTAATACCTGTTATTATCCAACGACCACTATGTAGTTTATCATTGTCTGTAAGTGTCATACCTCTTTTATCTCGGCCTGATCTAGGTATATTTACTTTGATAATATGACCTATATTTAAATGTGTATTGCCTGGCACTGTTAACTGCAATTCTAGTGTATTAAACAGTTCTAATGCACTTTGTCGTCTTTGTACATACTCTTCGGTTCTATACCCTTTAGCGGCGTTTACGTTGTGTATATTTGCGGTGTTTGACTGCAACATAAGTCTACTATCAGAATAATCAGATAGATACTTGTACGCCGTT
>Ga0209630_10000860_pt1 | contig 34349 bp, 25 predicted proteins | sample COG_01_FD_184745 | JGI IMG/M metagenome (GOLD analysis project Ga0209630, IMG submission 184745) | Pelagic Microbial community sample from North Sea - COGITO 998_met_01 (SPAdes) (version 2) | ecosystem: Environmental > Aquatic > Marine > Neritic zone/Coastal water | place: Helgoland, sampling... | reverse complement strand
TTTCCATATACCCAATAAAAAAAGCCAGACCAATAAACACTGGTCTGGCCTCTGCAATTAATGCATAAACAACTAAAAAGAATTAATCTTTAGTGAGTTGATCAAGAATAAATGCTACTGAACGAGCAGAATCGTCGTTCGCTGGAATTCCATAAGCTACAGAAGTTGGATCACAATTTGAATCAAGTAACGTAATTGTTGGAATATTTAATTTCTCACATTCTAACACAGCATTACGCTCATGTGGTTGTCCAACAATAACAACTAAATCTGGTAACCCTTTTAATTCGCGAAGCCCACCAAAAAATTTCTCAAGACGTTCACGTTCTTTTGTTAACGTTAAAATATCTTTTTTAGTGAATCCTTTCTTTGGAACTGCTGTTTCTAATTGAATATCTAAACGTGCTAACTTTTCAAGACACATTGTCATAGTTGTCCAGTTAGTTAAAAGTCCACCCACCCAACGTGTATTTACGTAGTGTGCTCCTGACTTTTTAGCTACTTCTTCAATTAATGGTGCGATCGCTGGACGAGTTCCAACAAAAATTACATTTTTCGCAGATTTAAAAGCAATACGCGCTTTTTCAAGCTCGCCTACTGTCTGTACCACGTCTAAAATATGAATTCCATTTTTCTCTTCATAAATATAAGGAGCCATTTTCGGGTTCCAACGACGTGATTGGTGTCCAAAGTGAACACCTGCTTCAAGCATAGATTGTAACATATTCGTTAATTTTTAAAATTTTTCAAGTTTTATAAACATTCACATAGTTGTAGGGGAGTATAGCATAGATTAAAGTTAATACAAACCTGTTCCTGCAGGAATTAAACGGCCTAAAATAACGTTTTCTTTTAAACCAGTTAACCAATCAATTTGACCCTCTAATGCAGCTTTCGATAAGACACGCTTTGTTTCTTGGAAACTAGCTGCTGAAATAAAACTTTCAGCCATTAATGCTGCACGTGTAATACCCAATAAAATTGGGCGGTATTTAACACCTGCAAAAAATCCATTGTGTTCAAGTTGACCAATTCGACGAATATCTACAATATCTCCTGGTAATAAACCAGTTTTACCTGGATCAACTACTACAACATGCGTTGTCATTTGACGAACAATGATCTCAACGTGTTTATCGCCAATATAAACCCCTTGAGATTGGTAAACCTCTTGAACTTCTTGAACTAAAAATTGACGAATTTTTTGAAAACTTAATTCGCACCCTTCTCGTAATCCGTAAATTTTACCATACTGAGAGAATAATGTAGAAAGTTTTGCATGCATACTCGAAAGAACTTTATGCTGAGGCTCACGTGCTTCTAATAATTCGTCTACTTTTGGTAAACCTTGAACAATATCACCAGCGGTTGATTCTGAAGATACTAAGGTTCCAAGCACACTATTCGCTTGAACTAAACTACCATGTTGAACTGTTAGCTTTGAACCAGGTACAATTAAATATGGTTGCACTGCACGTACTAATACCTGATTAGTATTTATAAAATGCAGTTGCCCAGAAATTGGAATACGTGTTTCATTTGTTAATTGGTCTTCAATACGCGCGTAATCCCCGAGTTTTAAAGTTAAATCTGCGACATTTGAGTTAAACGCAGCCTGATCTTTCGAAGTGACCACACAATTAGTTGCGCGAACTTCCCCAAAATCAGAAAAAGGTGAAAACGATTTATCCACTTTTTTAGTGACTGTTGTAACGGCAGTATAGTTAGATGTAACGGGCATTAAGTTACCGTTCACAAAAGATGGTTTAAAACTTTGAATAGTAAGATTTGTAGGATTCGGGAAAAAATTTGATTTTTTTCGAGTACTAATCGCAAAATTATGTAACTGTAAAAGGCGCTTAGGCTCTTCAATGACAACATTCTGTAAGAAAAGACTATTTACAAAAATACTTGTTAATGGATTAAACTTTTCTAAAAGCACACTTACTGATGAAACTACTGATGAATTTACTCCGGGTTTCAGACATGAAACTTCATATTGTTCTTTCATGACACGGAACAACTTAAAATTATTTGGTGGCAATTTTTCAGTAACTTCTAGTTGTTGAAAAGCTAAATGCTTCACTTTAAATCCTAAAGTTGGATGAACCCCTGATTTAATTACACACGGTTTCGAAGAGACTTCGTTTGAGACAGTTTTATTTAATTCTAAATAATAAGATCGAACAAAATTTAAATGTTCCGAAGATAATCGTCGGTGTTTACCAAGTTGAAATTGTTTTAAAATAACACGATCATTTAATGTGAAATTTTCTAGTAAATTGCTCTTGGGTGCCACCATTGAGAAATTTAAATTATAAAAATCACTTAATGGGTTTTGTTGAGTTTTAGGATAACGAGTTTCATCACGATGGATCGGGTGAAGTGCAGTTTTGATGTTATCTCCCTGAATCAATAAATTCGATTGAAAAAGCGTTCCTCCTAATAACCACATTTCAGAATAATTTAAAGCTGACTTTAAAAACTTAGATTTAGCTGATTTTAACGAATTCTGAAGTTGGGGAACAAAAATTTGACCTGAGCGATCTGCAAAAAACTCTTTCTGCACATTGTCAGCACCTGAATCAAACTGTTCAAATTTACGTTTTGTCTCAACTCGAGAAAGTTCAGCCAAACTTTGGTGTGCTAAAATCTGCTGGCCCGGAGAAATATATAATAAAGTAAACGCTGGGAACTCTAAAACAGAAGATTCGACAGAATTTTTAATTTTTACTCGAAGAGATTCAAAAGTTAAAAAAGCGATTTCCCCGTATTTTGAAAGAACTTTACGTCCACGTACTTTTTTACTATAAAAAAGAATTCCACCATGAGGCGCATAAACTTTTTCGGTAGCTTCTCCAGCGAACACACCACCTGTGTGGAAAGTACGCATTGTTAATTGAGTACCAGGTTCCCCAATTGATTGCGCTGCTAATACTCCAACGGCTTCACCTAATTGAACTAATTTTTGTTGAGCTAAATTCCAACCATAACAAAGTTGACAGACAGCATGAAAATTACAAGTTAAGGGTGAACGGATCGTTAAAGTTGGCTGTTTTACTAATTTCAATGCTAAAGCTGGAGAAATATCTTGATTTTTATAACCGATAATTCGACCTGTCTCGACATCAATAACATTTTCAAAAAGTACTCGTCCAATTAACTGGGAATCAATTTGTTTTGGATTTGGCACAATGCGTAATCCTTGTGTTGTTTGACAATCAACTTGTTGAATAATAACACTTTGGGCTACGTCTACTAATCGACGTGTTAAATAACCAGAGCTTGCTGTACGTAAAGCCGTATCTACTAAACCTTTACGGGCCCCATAGCAAGAAATCATATATTCAGTTACAGTGAGTCCTTCACGAAAATTTCGACGAATTGGGAAATCTAAAATTTGACCTTGAGGGTCTGCCATTAAACCTCGCATTCCAACTAATTGACGTACTTGTGAGATATTTCCTCGAGCACCAGAAAATGCCATCATATAAACTGGGTTGAAAATATCAGTAGAACGGAAATACTTTACAACTTCAGTTTTCAAAGTATCGTTAGTTGTATTCCAAATATCAAGTGCTTTTTCAAGCCGTTGAACAGAAGTAATTTGACCACGTTTTAAACGTAAATCATTCTCATAAATATCATTTTCAGCATTTTGTAAAAACGCTGATTTAATTGGTGGGATAGATAAATCATCAATTCCTAATGAAATTCCAGCATGTGTAGCATAATGAAATCCCATTGTTTTTAATTGATCAATTAAACGGGTTGTTTTTTCAGTTCCGTAATTCAAAAGTACCCATTTAATCAGACGTTTCATCTCACCTTTATCTACAGTTCGATTAGAAAAAAAGGTTTTCATAAATTAAATTGTTAAAAAGAATACGTCCTGGAGTTGTGCGAATATAAAAAGATGAAGCTTGGAAGGACGATTGAATATTATAAGTTTGTGAGGCTGAAGCAGTAAAAGCATGATCTGAACGCTCATCTGATTCAGTTACAGACTCAGGTACAAACGAAACACTTGATTGCATTGCAAAGGTGTCATAAACCGTTGTGATATGACCAGAAGGTTGCACAATAATTTGTAATGGATCAGGAGTCTCTGTTTGAATATACGATGACCAACGAAGCCAAATCATTTCATGTAAGTCAACTTTATTAATTTCATACGCATGAAGCACACTTTGGAAAGTATTATAAATTGCATTAGATTGCACTAATCCAGCAGAGTTAGGACTTAACTCTGAATTTGATAATTGTACAATTTTACTTTTCTGGCTAATAACTGGTTTTAAAGTTGTTAAATAATAAAACCCAAGAATCATATCTTGACTTGGAAGAATACTCGGTTCACCAGTAGCAGGGGATAACCAGTTATGCGTTGCTAGCATTAATAAACGTGCCTCGGCTTGTGCTTCGAGCCCTAATGGAACGTGTACTGCCATTTGGTCTCCATCAAAGTCAGCATTAAAAGCTGGGCAAACTAATGGATGTAATTGAATAGCGCGACCAGATAACAAGATTGGCTCAAACGCCTGGATTCCTAAACGGTGTAATGTCGGTGCACGGTTTAATAAAACCGGGTGTCCTAAAACTACATTATCTAAAATATCCCACACCATTTGTGGACGACGCTGTAATAAATTTTTAGCAGCACGAATATTTTTTACACCAGACTCTTCCAATAACGCACGGATAACAAAAGGTTGAAATAATTCTAGTGCCATTTCACGGGGTAAACCACATTGGTGCAAACGTAATTTTGGACCCACAACAATTACCGAACGACCAGAATAATCAACGCGTTTACCTAATAAATTTTGACGGAAACGACCATGTTTACCTTCAATAATAGAAGTTAACGATTTAAAGGCTTTACGATTAGGTCGTTGGGCTGGTTTTTCTAATCGACCATTATCAATAATGGAATCAGCCGCTTCTTGTAATAGACATAAATCGTGACGAATTAATAAATCTGGTAAAAACTCTTCATCAAAAAGTGTTAAAAATTTTTCAAAACGAATTTTACGGTAAATTAGACGACGATATAAATCATTTAAATCCGAAGTTGCAAATCGGCCACTAGACATTTGAATCATCGGACGTAAATCTGGTGGCAACACTGGAAAAATTGATAAAATCATCCACTCTGGTCGTAAACCTTTACGAGCTAACGAACGGACAAATTCTAATCGTCGAGCATATGTTTTTACTTCAATTGTAATTCCATAATTCTTTTGATCAGTTCGTCCAAGTAATTTAGCCTTTTTACGACGTTTATGACGTTTACGTAAAGATTTTGCAGCCAACTTTTTCTTTTCGATGGCGTTCTTTAATTTACGTGCTAACATTCGTTGTAAAAAAACTAAGTCAAGACGCATTAACAATTCTTGTAAAGCTTCTGCACCACAATTTTCAATTGTTTTAATCTGTAATGGCATTTTAGTCCCTTGCGAATTCCAAGGTGCAGCTTTGTCATTAATAGAATCAAGATCACCAGCAAAATATGGGTGCATGGGTTCCCAGTGATTTACAAACCACTGAACCCCCCCATGTAAACAATAATTTTGTGTTCCTAATTTGGAAGCTGTATAGGTTTGAAAATGGACTGTTTCATCAATCTCTTGACTGCGCATATTTAAAACTGACGCTAAAACATTGGGGTTATTACGGAAATACCACATATGCGCAACAGGTTTTTTCAAAGAAATACAACCCATACGATAACGACGAACCTTTGAATTCGTCGGTTCTACTCCACATGAAGGACACACTTCGATTAATGCTTGAGTTGCATCTAACTCAGCATTTCGTTTTTGTACTGTCAGACGATTAAAATTAACCGGAGCAATTACTTTACGACGTTTGGTTTTCCCACATGAACATTCGCCATTTGAGGTTGAACCAAAAATACGTTCGCAAAATAAACCACCACGTTCAGGTTTAAATGTCCGATAGTTAATAGTATCAGCTTTACTGATTTCTCCAACTACTTCACCAGTTGGTAAAATACGTTGCGACCAACGTTTAATTTCACTAGGTGAAGCGAGTTGGAGTTGAACGTACTCAATACTCATAACCTTATAATAATATAAAAAATAATTAAAAATTAATACGAGCAATACTCATATCAAGACATAATCCACGTAATTCAGATACAAGAACTTTAAATGATTCTGGAATTCCAGGTTTTGGTAATAAAGTTCCACGAATCATCGACATAAACGCACGATTTCGTCCAATCATATCATCGGATTTAATTGTTAAAAGTTCTTGTAAGACATAGGCAGCTCCAAATCCTTCAAGTGCCCAAACTTCCATTTCTCCTAAACGCTGCCCCCCTTTCTTCGAACGACCACCTAAAGGCTGTTGAGTTACTAATGAATAAGGCCCAGTTGAACGCGCGTGAATCTTATCATCAACTAAGTGAACAAGTTTTAAAATATACGGATATCCGACAGTAACTGGTTGATCAAAACTTAAACCGGTACGTCCGTCAAAAACAATACTCTTTCCAGGCGAATTTGGTTTAAATAACCATTTCTGTTGAGTTAATAAACGTGATTTATATAAATAATGATAAACAAAACCACGAGATACTTCAGCCCCATGCATTTCATCAAATGGTAAAACTTTAAAGTTTTGTTTTAATGTATGTGCAGCTAACCCAAGTAAACATTCAAAAATCTGCCCAACGTTCATACGAGACGGTACACCTAATGGATTTAATACCATGTCAAGGGACTTCCCACTTTGTAAGTAAGGCATATCAGCACGAGGTAAAATATTAGACACAATACCTTTATTTCCGTGACGTCCCGCAACTTTATCACCTACCTGTAAACGACGTTTTTCAACAAGATACACATATACCGAACCAGTGGATTCAATACTTTCTTCTTCCAAATTAGTAGTTTGACGCTGAAATTCATAACGAACATCCAGAATACGCCCACTAACACCACTCGAAAGACAATAAGATGTATTTTTAGTATTTCGAGCAACACCACCAAAAATAGCACGTAATAAACGACCTTCTGGTGTATTTTCAGATTCCGGTTGCGGGGAAATTTTACCGACTAAAACATCTCCGGCCTCAACCCATGTCCCAATTTTTACAATCCCATAATCATCTAAGTATTGATTACGATCAACTTGCTTCGTAAAATATTCTTGTCCTTCGCGTAAACGCGCAGTAGAAATTTCGTAACGCCCGATATGAATTGAAGTAAATACATCATCAAAGACTAAACGTTCGCTGACGAGAACCGCATCTTCAAAGTTATAACCTTCCCACGGCATATAACCAATTAAGATATTTCGCCCTAACGATAATTCTCCATTCGACGTTGTAGCATTATCAGCCAAGCAGTCCCCCGCTTCAACCCAAGTATTGGCTTTAACAATTGGAGAATGATTTAAACACGTATCTTGATTTGAACGTTGGTATGTTGTTAACCAAATCGTATTATGTTTAAAATTCTCACTTGCAAACATATCTTCAGCAGTCAAACCTTTAAAATCTAATAAGTTTGTATCTTTTATAACTGGCGTGAAGTAATCAATACGTTGCCCATCAACATATGAAATATAACTATTCTGTTTAGCAATAATTGTAGATCCAATATCACGAGTAACATGTGCTTCCAAACCGGTCCCAACAAATGGTCGTTCTGATTTAAGTAACGAAACTGCCTGACGTTGCATATTTGAACCCATTAAAGCACGGTTCGCATCATCATGTTCTAAGAACGGAATTAATGATGTTGCAATGGACATGAATTGAATTGGGCAAAGTCCTAAGAAATTAATTTCTTTTACTGTGCTTTCTGTAAATTGACTTTGATTTCGAGTTGGAATGCGGAATTGTGCTAAGTCAACGTCTCCCTGTGCAACTACTGTGTCTTCTTCATAAAAAGCACTTAATAAAAAGAAACCATTACGATCGGGTTCATTTGTTTCCTTAATTAATTTATAGTAAGGGCTCTCTAAAAAACCACTTTTATTAATTTGAGTAAACGTAGCAATAGATCCAACTAAACCAGCATTCTTACCTTCGGGTGTTTCAATTGGACAAATACGCCCATAATAACTTGGGTGAATACCACGGACAATTAAACCAGCACGGTCACGGTGTAATCCACCGGGTCCTAATGAACTTAAACGTCGTTTATGAGTAATTTCAGCAAGTGGATTAGTTTGGTCCATAAATTGAGACAATTGATTTGAACCAAAAAATTCTTGGAAAACAGCCGATAAAACTTGCGTACGAATTAACGAATTTAAAGAGCCTAATGCACCAGGTGTTTTTCGTAAAATATTTTCATCACTAATACGATTATAAATAACCCGTTCTAAACGATTTAAACCTAAACGAAATTGTGTTTGAATTAATTCTCCAGCTAAACGAGCACGTCGATTTTTTAAATGATCGATATCATCCAAAAATTGAGTTTCTCCACTTTCACAACGTAATAAATAATCTAAAGCTGCTAATGCATCTTGAGGTGTTAAAGTTAAATGTTTCGATTTTGGACGCATACGAAATTTTTGATTTACACGTTGACGTCCAACCGCACTTAAACTATAACGGCGCGGATTAAAAAATTGATTAAATAGAAATTTACGACCACGTAATACAGTAGCAGGTCGGTTTGGAAATAAACGCGACATTAATAAAAGGGTCGCTTCATCATTTGTCGGATTAGAGCCCACTTCTTTAAAAGTAGGATCTAATAAATCTGGGTATTTTAAAGCACCAATAATCGTATCTAACGAAAAACCTAATGCCTGAAGAAATAATGTAACTGGAACTTTACGTAAATTATCAATATGTGCAAAAACAACACCCTTTTTATCAGTTTCAAAACGTAACCATGATCCGTATGCGGATAAGAAACTAACTAAATGTGTACGATTTCCTTGTTTATCAAATTGTGCTTTTAAATAAACACCAGGACAACGAACAATTTGGTGTACAATCACACGTGGTGACCCATTTAAAATGAATGTCCCGTGTTCAGTCATTAAAGGTAAATCACAAAAAGCAACAGGAAATGTTGCATCTAAATTTAAATATTTAGAGTAGACATGCACTGGAACAATCAATGAACTTTTGTAAGTTCCGAGTTTTTGTACAGCTTCTTGAGGAGTATGTTGTGGCTTTTTAAAATAAAAATGTTTTGAATGAAAAGCCACTGAAATAAAACGATCAGTTGGTCGTTTCGAGGCGCTTCCTAAACTTTGTCCCACAATGGGTGAGAAGAAATCAAGTTCTTCACGAATTCCCGTTTGTAAAAAATAACGAAAACTTTCACGTTGTGAATCTAAAAAATTTGGAAGAGCTGAATTTTGTCGAAACAGCGTCATACTAAATTATCCCCGAGTTAATAAAAATAATAAATTTTTAAAGTTATAAAATAAATTAATATTGAAAAGATCAATAAAATACGCTAATCTGTAAGTATGTCTGATTATTACTAGTCAGTGGCGGTGTAGCCAAGTGGTAAGGCAGAGGACTGCAAATCCTTTATCCCCCAGTTCGAATCTGGGCACCGCCTAATAAATAATTTATTTTAATTATAGAAAAAGAAAAATCGTCGATCAAAATAAATTTGAACGATTTTAAATGAGTAAAGCTCAACTGAAGTTAGCTTACTTAATCAGTTAAAACTCTAAAGTTATAAAAAAATCTTTTTGTGTGCCTACTTTGTCCGAAAGTATATCTATTAGTGCTGCTTCTTTTCAGTTCTGGCACGGTTCAAAAAATGTTTTTCGACAAAAGTAGGACTACTAAATAGTATATTTCTTATATAAATAAAAGCAAGTAATCGATGCTAAAATTGAGTTTTTTATTTGTTTTTTTTTATAACAAATAAAAAACTCAATATATTAGCAATTAATCTTACTTAAGAATTGTAGATACTACTCCAGCACCAACTGTACGACCACCTTCACGAATTGCAAAACGCATTCCGTTTTCAATAGCAATTGGTTGAATAAGTTCTACTACCATTTTTACACGGTCTCCAGGCATTACCATTGTTGCCTCATCACCATCATCAGAGATGAAAGACTCAATTTTTCCTGTTACATCTGTTGTACGTACATAAAATTGTGGACGGTATCCAGGGAAGAATGGAGTGTGACGTCCACCTTCTTCTTTTTTAAGTACATAAACTTGTGCTTCAAACTTAGTGTGTGGGGTAATTGTTCCTGGCTTTGCAAGTACCATTCCACGCTCGATATCATCTTTCTGCATACCACGAAGAAGTACACCAACGTTATCACCAGCTACAGATTCATCAAGAGTTTTCTGGAACATCTCTAACCCTGTTACCGTTGCAGTACGAGTGTCAACGTATCCAATAATCTCAATGTTATCACCAACTTTAACTGTTCCACGCTCTACACGTCCAGTTGCTACTGTTCCACGACCAGTAATTGAGAATACGTCCTCAACAGCCATAAGGAAAGTCTTCTCTGTTTCACGAGCTGGAGTTGGGATGTACTCATCAACGTTATCCATTAATGAGAAAATCTTGTCTACCCACTTGTCATCACCATCTTTAATCTGAGGGTTTGAAGTGAGTGCTTCTAATGCAAGAAGTGCTGAACCAGCAATTACTGGAATATCATCTCCAGGGAAGTCATAGTTTGAGAGAGTCTCACGAATCTCCATATCTACGAGCTCAAGTAATTCTGCATCATCTACTTGGTCTTCTTTGTTTAAGAAAACAACAATGTTTGGTACACCTACTTGCTTAGCAAGAAGGATGTGTTCTTTTGTTTGTGGCATTGGTCCATCAGCACCAGATACTACAAGAATAGCTCCATCCATCTGTGCCGCACCTGTAATCATATTTTTTACATAGTCCGCGTGTCCTGGACAGTCTACGTGTGCGTAGTGACGAGTAGCAGTTTCGTACTCTACGTGCGCAGTGTTAATAGTAATACCACGTGCCTTCTCTTCCGGTGAAGAGTCAATCTCGTCATATTTCTTACCAGTAGTTCCACCACGAGCTGCCATAGCCATAGTAATTGCTGCTGTAAGAGTTGTCTTACCGTGGTCTACGTGTCCAATTGTTCCGATGTTTACGTGCGGTTTTGTACGCTCAAACTTTTCGCGTGCCATAAATTTAAAAATGTAAAAAACTTTTGATTTTGGCTTTTGTTTTTATAGATTTTTTTTAAATTAAAATGTAGTAGCCTAATTATAATTATCGGCTACTACATAAAGAAATTAGAAACGGAAATGAGCGAATGCTTTGTTAGCTTCCGCCATACGGTGTGTTTCCTCACGACGACGAATTGCTGCACCTGTATTATTAGATGCATCAATAATTTCTGCCGAAAGTTTTGACACCATGTTGCGACCTGAACGGCCACGAGCTGCAATTAATAACCAACGAAGCGCTAATGCAGTTCCACGATCAGCTTTTACTTCAAGTGGAACTTGGAGAGTTGCCCCACCAATACGACGTGATTTAACTTCAACTTTAGGAGTAATGTTTAATACTGCTTGACGTAACACTTCAAGTGGATCTTGAGATGTTGTTTCTGCAATATTCTTCATTGCCGAATAAAAAATGTTGTAAGCGATACTTTTCTTCCCCTTCTTTAAAAGGTGGCTTACTAATAAGCTTACAAGACGGCTTTGGTAAACTGGATCCGGTGCAACCGGACGTTTTTTTGCTACACTTCGACGTGACATAACGAAAAATTATAAATAAGTTTAGAAAAACCCTTGAAAGGGAGGAAATTAACTCTTCGGACGTTTTACACCATACTTTGAACGGCTCTGTAAACGATCTTTTACACCAGCAGTATCAAGTGAACCACGAACAATGTGGTAACGAACACCAGGAAGGTCTTTTACACGACCTCCACGTACTAATACAACTGAGTGTTCTTGTAAATTGTGTCCAATCCCTGGAATGTAAGCAGTAACTTCAATTCCAGTTGTTAAACGTACACGTGCTACTTTACGTAATGCCGAGTTCGGCTTTTTTGGAGTAGTTGTGTACACACGAGTACAAATCCCACGACGCTGTGGGCATGATTTTAATGCAGGAGACTTAGTTTTAGTCTCACATTTAATTCGTTGAGAACGAATAAGTTGTTGAATCGTAGGCATAATTGTAAAAATTATTCTTTATAAAGGAATTGTAAGAACCCAAGAATACGAGCTTGTTTAATAGCTTTAGCAAGTTGACGTTGCTCCTTCGCTGTAACACCAGTTAAACGGCGTGGAAGAATCTTACCCTGTTCCGTAATAAAACGACGTAAGAGATCAACGTTCTTGTAACTAATAATCTCTCCCGCATGAATTGGTGACGTACGTTGACGTGTAAAGTTCATAGGTAAAAATATAAAATAATTTAAAAGTCAAAAAAATGAAAATTTTTAACAAACCTTCAAACTAAACATGAAGATATTTTAAAAATTTAAAGTCTAAGAAGATTTTTTTATATGAATTGAACCATAAATCGCTCATAAAAGCAAGGTAGTTTTCTTGAAAAGCTATTTAAAAGATTATTTTAGTATATTTAAATAAAATACCCCCAAGGGAATTCGAATCCCTGTTACTTCCGTGAAAGGGAAATGTCCTAGGCCTCTAGACGATGGGGGCATACAGTTATGAAATAAATTTCACTTATAGTATAAAATGTGGAAAGAAAACCTGTCAATAGTTTTTTCAAAAAATCCTGGAAAACGAATAAAGGATTATATTATTATGCCTTAAAGAGGACTCGAACCTCCACGCCTTACGGCACTAGTTCCTAAGACTAGTGTGTCTACCATTCCACCATTAAGGCACTAATATAATTAAAATTCGCCCAATCAAAGACGAATACTTCCGTTAACGACCAGTAGTTTGAAGCCAGTTCTGAGCTTCACTATAATTTAATGGAGCAAGACGAATCGCTTCTTTCCAATACTCAGCCGCTTTTTCAAAGAGCGTTTCCGAATCAGGGATGTTTCCTGCTGCTAAAGCTTGTTCACCGCGATAATGATAAATTACAGCGATATTATTTAACGCTTGCGGTAACGAAGGATTACGATCTAATGCTTGATAATAATATTCAAGAGCTTTAGTATGCTCTCCATTACTCGTGTGAATAAGGCCAATATTATAAAAAATAAAACTACGATCATAAGGGTCAACCTCTAGACGCATAGCTTGGGCATAGTTTTGTAATGCTTCAGCATACTCACCCTCGGCTTGTGCGGACATTCCATCGCGGTAATATACAAAAGCTTCCTTTTCATTACGAGTTGTCGGTAATACTTTCAATAAAATATCGGCAACCACTGTAAAGGTTTTGTCGATAAAGTTATCATTTTTTTGAGAACGTGGCATAAAGTAAATTGTATTCTAAGATATTCAAAGAAAGCGAGAAAAACAAAAAGTATTGAAAACAAATTCGTTTTGATTCATTTTTTCTGAAATGCTAAACTTTCTTTACTTTAGTAATATTATACTACAAGAATTGAAAATATACATAAATTTCAGGAGAGTAAAATGGCTCGATACCGTGGACCCCGCGTGAAAATTGTGCGTCGTCTTGGAGAATTACCAGGATTAACGTCAAAAATCCCAAACCGTAACTACCCGGCTGGACAGCATGGACCATCATCAGGGATGGCAAAAATGTCACAATACCGTGTACGTTTACAAGAAAAACAAAAGTTACGTTACAACTATGGAGTAAGTGAAAAACAATTACTTAGTTATGTACGACGTGCTCGTCGTATGAAAGGACCAACTGGAGAATTATTACTTCAGATGCTTGAAATGCGTCTTGACTGTATTGTATACCGACTTGGTTTCGCACCAACAATTCGTGCAGCACGTCAATATGTATCGCACGGTTTAGTAACAGTAAATGGGCAAGCAGTAACAATTCCAAGTTACCACTGTACTGCCGGAGAAGTAATTAAAAGTACTTCAGCACCAATCGTTGAACACTGCAAAACATACGGTGGTGAAATTCCATCACACGTTTCAGTAGACAAAAATAATGCGACTGGAAAAGTAGAACGTAATGTAACACGTTCACAAATTGCATTAACAATTAATGAGTTATTAATTATTGAGTACTACTCACGTAAATAATTAATAATTATTTTTGAAAAGGTTTGTAGATCGATGGGTCTACAAACCTTTTCATGATATAATAATAAATAGAAAAACTTTAAACTTATATTGGGGAATAGCTGTGAACAATGAAATTTATTGATACACAGCTATAAATTTGAAAAAATTAATCTTCATGCTCTTCAAAAGGATCGCGTAACTCTTTTGATGGTGGCCCAAAACCAATGTAAATGGAATAACCAGTTACACTAATTAATAAACACCAAAGAAAAACGCCGTAAAAAAATGCGGGAGTGTCCATAAGTTAAATAAATTTTTTTGTAAATTTAGTTATATTTTAAAGTAGAAAGTCAAAAAATACAAATAGATTACATAGTTATATTATGGCAGCAAACGATTCAAAACTTGCCGGTACTGGTAAAGTAACAGCTTTAGGAACAGCATTACGCCCACTTAACTCAGAGTACGGTAAAGTAGCTCCAGGGTGGGGGACAACTGTATTAATGTCTGTATTCATTGGTTTATTCGCAGTATTTATTGTAATTCTTCTTGAGATTTACAACAAGTCATTACTCCTCGACAACGTAGGTGTAAACTGGCTTTCAAGTACTGGTCTTTAATCAATTAAGCAGTAATAGTTTAATTCATTAAAATACTAGCAACTGGCAATTAATTTTTAATTGCCAGTTGTAGAACTACGTTCCGGGTGGGATTCGAACCTACACATCACAACTTAGAAGGTTGGTGCCCTATCCATTAGGCGACCGGAACAAGAAAAAATATTAAAGATACTCCAAAGACTACCAAATTAAAATTGCAGCCTCCTGTCGGATTTGAACCGACGACCCTCGCATTACAAATACGATGCTCTAGCCACTGAGCTAAGGAGGCATAATTGCTCCCAGTATAGGAAATAGCTGTGAAAGATTCAAGTAATTTTTTCAAAGAACAATAGTAGACGTGAGTTTTACATTCTGATAATATAAAAATGGAAGATTTAAGCTTTCAAATCCTCAGTAGCTCAGTGGTAGAGCAATCGGCTGTTAACCGATTGGTCATAGGTTCAAATCCTATCTGGGGAGTTAAAAATAATACCGCCATGTTGTTTAGTAATGAACTTCTTATATGTTATAATGTTGAATAATGATAGCAAAATGTTATTTTAGCCATTTGCTCTAAACACTAAAAATTATATTTTAACCTTGAAAACTTTTATCATCCAAGAAAAAGTAGCTTTAAACAAGACTTCTTGTTTAGAATAAACATTTATCTTAATACATTACTATGAATCAGGAAACTAACGATCCCAACAACTTTAAAAAAGTTGATGTTACAAGCTCTGAATTTATTAAGAACCTCAACAACGGACAATCTGATCCAGGGATTGTAAAGATTTTAACAACTCGTGAATATTGGGAAACAGAGGGAACAACTTTAACTGATGAAGAATTAGCGGAACGTGTTAAAAACTGGGTACCATATGATCCAGACGCAGCAAACTATGTTAAATTATTAGACCGTTTTAAATTAGACCGTATTAAAGCAGAAATTCGTTTTTTAGTTCAAACCAATCATTTAAAACGAATCAAAGTAAAACAATTCTTCCTTTTTCGAGGGCAAGTAGGGGACGCCTACGAAAAATTTCTTAAAATTTCAAGCCGTGGGCGTGCGACCAACTTACTTGAAGTAGTTCAATGGAACGTTCAATACTGGCCAAAACACATTCAATATTATGGAATTTCAACACTCGCCAACTATTATCTTCGTGTTTTAGATTATCGCCGTGTATTTCAAATTGTAATTGTTGCCATGACAGTTGGAGCGGGAACAACTCGCTTTTTCTATCTTGAAAACGCAGCAAAAAATCGAACAAGCTACGTTGCCTCAGGTAAAGATTTTTGCATTGAACCAAAATTCGACGATGAGCAACGCACACTCGTTAAAGCATCATTCGGTAAAGAAACACCTTTCTTTATCGATAAACCAATTCTCGAAAACTTTAGTTATTCAGACTTAACAGAATTAACTCCACGTGAAACTTTCAGTCGACCAAGTGTAGAATATCCCTTCATTGGAGAGGTAATTGAAAATCCAGAAGAATGGGAATACCCTTCAATCCCAAATTCTGAAGTATGTGCGGAAGCAACACAGGGAGAATTACGAGCAATGAACAAAGTGCTCGAACTTACGAATCGCCATTATTTTATGCCATTTGTAGAGGAGGGTGCGATTACTATCGAACAAGCACGTGATCTTGCTGTGTTTGAACGTCTCCAAGCCGTTCCTGCCCCTGACGAAACAGAAACAAGTTTTTATAACCGTGACTATTTCTTAGAAACAGATGAAATGAAAAACTTTTCACCAAGCGGGATTAGTGGTGGAACACACTCACATTGGAAAACAATGCTCCCACAAATGCAATTCCCGAACACGGAATTTGACGATATTCTCCCACTTTTTGAAAACGAGCTCACAAATATTAAACCATTACAATTACGCCAGGTAGTTCAAGATGCTCGTCTTGAACGTACAATCGGTAAATTTGTATCCGGAACATACTTCGATGACTCGGAAATTGACGATGAATTTGAAACGGATGTTGACATTGAGATCAATAACGAACTCGAAGAAGATTTTGAAGAAGGGTTAAATGACTATGATTTAATTGAAGATAGTTTTGAAAACAATTCTGAGGACGATGATCAGGAAAACGTTATCAATGCTGGTGATGAGGATTTAGAGAAATCTAATGAATCCAACAATAATGAAGATAACTTCATTAGTAATGAAGTTGAAACCGTAAATCCAAGCATCGAAACAAACAACAATCTTGAGAATAACTTTAACAACGTACCAGTAACTGAAGGACCGGTAAATTCGGAATTCGAATTATGGGAAAAGGCGTATTTAGGAATGGTAAATCCGAAAAAGAATGGAATCGTAGATCCTACAAAGCATGAAGAACGAATGTATGAAGTCCTTGGACAGCAGGTAATGGAAGAACGAACTCTCGAGTCTGACGCTGATATTGGCGGTGTAAGTGCTCCAATTCAATTAAAGCGTTTCGAGGAGACCAATACAGAGAAAGAATTCAAAGATGTTGAAGTAGGTGGTAACTTACTTTGGGGAGTATTTGTTTGGGTCGCTTTTTATCACTTATATCGATTCCGACTTTATTTCATTTACAGCGTACGTAAACGACCAGAACCAGTATTATTTACGCGACTTGATCACCTTGGACGTCTTCCAGGTAAAGTTCATATGCATGAAGTAATGGGGGTTGACGGTGGACTTGAATCAATTGATAAACTGTTTGCCGGCCTTCAGCGTGCTCGAGGGATGGGGGTTTTCGTCCCAACTGTTCTCCACTCAGTGTGGGAAGCAGTTATTAGCCCATTAATTCCGTCTGAAGTAGACACCTGGTTATTAAAGCAACGTAACACTGTGACGACAAAACTTTTAATGCGCAATATTCAGAAAACAGAATTTTTACGCCCAGAGCCAAGTTTAGCAGAATCGGTGTTATTGTCCCCGCAATCAAAAAATCGTTATGAACCACGTTTCAAAATTGTACAAAAGACTATCACAGCGTTAAATGAAAAACTTGAAACATTGGATGACGAGAATTCACTTGAAATTTCAACTTTAGAACGTCAACTTACAGTACAGCGCTCTAAAATTAGTCACATTAAAGAATTAAAGAATATTTTACCCTTTATGAATGTAAAATCTCTTTTAAAACTCGGTTTAAAGGGACTTACATTAATTGAAAATGAATTATCGAATACACCTCTTATTGCTGCAGTCCAACCAGGTCGTTATGGTCTTCATAATTTACCAAAAGGTATGTTAATTGTGGGGGATGCAGGAAATGGTCGTAGTTTTTTAGCACGTGCAATTGCAAGTGAAAGTCGTTTACCGTTTTTTAAAACTGAAAGTACTCGTTTCATGGATCCCAAATTTGGAGTAATGCGTCTTATGTCATTATTCCGTCGTGTTCGTAACGAAGCACCAGGGATTTTATATATCCGAGATATTGATTTAATTACAGTTGATCGTGAACGTACAAATAGTCCTGAATTAATTCAATTAACAACTCAATTTTTAATTTGTTTTGATGGGTACTATATTGGTTCTGAAACACGCCCAACACAACGTAAAATTTTTACGTTAGGTTCAGTGTCGGAATTAGAACGTATGGATCCAGCATGTTTACGTTCTGGTCGTTTTGAGTGGATTGTAAATTTACGTAAACCAACGCTTGGAGAACGCAAATTTTTATTCCTTAATAATGCCTCAAAGGGTCCTGTGAAAGTTGAGAATAATATTGCATGGAATTATTTCACCTTAATGACCGAAGGCTTCACAAATGGGGAAGTAGTTACTATCGTTAATAATTCAAAATTAAAAGCAATTCGTGAGAATACTTTTATGCATACAAATGAATCATTAAGCGAAGGTTTAAGTAGCATTTTTGCATTACATGAAAACACAACCGTTCAGGATACAATTGTAGGTGGTTTCTTTGATCGTCTTCACAAAGACCAATTAGAAAATCCACAAAGTTCTACATATGTTTCACCGACAAGTACAAAACACATTCCATTTCGAACAAAATGTATCCATTTATTAACAAGTGTTAAGAATTGGCCAAAAGAAAAACCAGTAACTAATCAAACTGTTCTTACAATGCAAAATATTGGAACAAGTATTCAGCCAAAACCATCGATGTACTCACAAAGTTTAATGAGTGGGTTATTAGATTTAATGGCGGAACTTGCGTTTGTAAAACAATTAAACCGTTGTACGCCAGGAAATTCACTTGTAGCACAAGGTACATATTATGGACATGTTGCTTTAATGCTTAATAAAACAGTGTTAGAAATTTATACATGTCACCGTTTTGATCAATTCGTAAACCCTGGTGAACGCGCTAGTAAAGTAATTCAAATGTTAGCAGGAACGAACGATTGGCAATCATTAAATGCAACAACGTTATCAAAGTTACATAAACGTACTAAGGCAATGCGTGCATGGTACCGTGCTCGTCCATTCATGGAACGAAAAGTAGCGACTCGCTTTACATATAATCGACGTGCCCGTATTCCAGGTTACCAAGGTACTGTTTTGACCTCACAGTATGCGTTCATGAAAAAGCAATTTAAAGCACGTTTACGTGAATTAACCTTTGTTCAACGTCCAGAATATTCGATGCTTGCAAGCCTTCGAGGTACATACGGTACACGTGGGTTCCAAACTCGACTTCAACGACCAGTAACGGGTCCAATCGTACAAATGAATGAAGAAATGTTAAAGCTTCGTCTTTAATTAATTATATTCATTCGAAACTATGGGTGATTTTCTCGGAATCACCCATAGAAAAAAATTTCTCATTTAGTCCCTATATTTTTTTGCGATATAGAGTGAGAAAGATATAATATAAACGAGCATCGTGGATAATAATTATTAAATTATTAGACGAGAGCTTTCAAAGAAATGTTGAGGATTTCATATGTCAGGTTCTACAGGAGAACGTCCTTTTAGTGACATCGTTACTAGTATCCGTTACTGGGTAATTCACAGTGTTACAATTCCATCGCTCTTTATTGCAGGATGGCTTTTTGTAAGTACTGGTTTAGCATACGACGTATTTGGAACACCACGTCCAAACGAGTATTTTACGGAAGAGCGTCAAGAGCTTCCTTTAATTTCAGACCGTTACGGTGTACTCGCTCAGCTTGATGAGTTCGTACCAAACTAAAAAATTTATTTAAATAATGTACCCTAAACTTTGAAGTTTTAGAGTGCATTAAATAAATTGACAGAAATGCATCAAAATAAAATTGATGCAGCTAATCTAGCCCTATTTTTTTATGTCAGTTAAAACATATCCAATTTTTACATTCCGTTGGCTCGCAGTTCACGCGTTAGCTGTTCCAACTGTGTTTTTCCTTGGGTCAATCACAGCAATGCAATTCATTCAGCGTTAATTCAGGAGAAAATTGTATGACAAACCCAAACCCAAACAAGCAAACTGTTGAGTTAAACCGTACTAGTCTCTACTGGGGTTTACTTCTCATTTTCGTACTCGCAGTTCTTTTTTCAAGCTACATTTTTAACTAATTCTGACTTGTAGGAAACACATTTTATGTCTAACACAACAACAGGACGAATCCCATTATGGTTCGTAGGAATGGTAGGAGGACTTGCAGCGCTTGGACTTTTATCTATCTTCTTTTATGGTTCTTATGTAGGACTTGGATCTTCTCTTTAATTTAAGAGAGTATCTCCAAATTCTAATAGTCTGGGCGAGTTCTCTACTTGCCCAGTTTAAAATTTTGTTTTGAAAATATTCGCCTAATCGTGCATTAATACGTTTTTATGTATTAACAATACACTAATGATCTTTTTATTCATTAGTTAATCGGACCTTTAATATGAGTAAAGTATATAACTGGTTTAACGAGCGTCTTGAAATTCAATCAATTGCAGACGACGTTACAAGTAAATACGTACCACCACACGTAAACATTTTTTACTGTTTAGGTGGAATTACACTTACATGTTTCCTTGTACAAGTTGCAACAGGATTCGCAATGACTTTCTACTACCGCCCGACTGTAACTGAAGCTTTCGCATCTGTACAGTTCATTATGACAGACGTAAACTTTGGATGGCTTATCCGTTCAGTACACCGTTGGTCAGCAAGTATGATGGTATTAATGATGATTCTTCACGTATTCCGTGTATACCTTACTGGTGGATTCAAAAAGCCACGTGAGCTTACATGGGTAACTGGAGTAATTCTTTCAGTAATTACTGTATCATTCGGAGTAACTGGATATTCACTTCCTTGGGACCAAGTTGGTTACTGGGCAGTAAAAATTGTAACTGGTGTACCAGATGCAATTCCAGTAATTGGTGGATTTGTAGTTGAGCTTCTTCGTGGAAGCGTAGGAGTAGGACAGCCAACTCTTACACGTTTCTACAGTTTACACACATTCGTACTTCCACTTCTTGCGGCAGTATTTATGCTTATGCACTTCCTTATGATCCGTAAGCAAGGAATTTCAGGACCTCTTTAATGGATTAAAGAGTCATTTTGAAATTATTTGGGGCTAATCAACTTAGCCCCAAAATAAAAAATATAATTGTAATCTTCAGATAAACTAGTTATTATAGAAATAAATCTTATACAGGGGTCAGTAACTCAGTGGTAGAGTATTCGGCTTTTAACCGATTAGCCGTGGGTTCGAATCCCACCTGACCCAATTTTAAATAATCTATGTTATACTATGAATGAATTAATTTGATTCATTCGTTTGTTTATCTACAAACCTAATTTCTGAATTTTTACCAATTATTAATTAACTTTACTATGTCTCACGCAGTAAAAATTTACGATACATGTATCGGATGTACACAATGTGTACGTGCTTGTCCAACTGATGTTCTTGAAATGGTACCTTGGGATGGATGTAAAGCTGGGCAAATTGCTTCAGCACCACGAACAGAAGATTGTGTAGGATGTAAGCGTTGTGAAGCAGCGTGTCCTACTGACTTCTTAAGTGTACGTGTTTACCTTGGATCAGAAACAACTCGTAGTATGGGGCTTGCATACTAATTCCTAGTTAATTAATTAACTTGAAAGCCTTTGTTAATAATGAGAAATTATTAGCAAAGGATAAAACCACCAGTATAGGATAGTAATTATTAAAAATTATTTTTCTACTTTTCTTAAACCGAATATACAAATTTTTATTTTTATTTTTGATTTAATAACTAAAATTATCTCAAAAAAATACTTTTTTAGCTAAAAATTATGACAGCTCTTAAGACAGAACAGAACATCGGTCGTATTACACAAATTATTGGACCAGTTATTGATGCAGTTTTCCCTCCAAACAAGATGCCAAACATCTACAACTCAGTTGTAATTGAAGGAAAAAACGAAGTAGGTGATCCAATTAAGTGTGTAGCGGAAGTACAACAACTCCTTGGAGATAACGTTGTTCGTGCAGTATCAATGAGTGCTACTGATGGTTTAATGCGTGGTATGACTGTAGTAGATACAGGAAACGCACTTGCAGTACCAGTAGGTAAAAACACTCTCGGACGTATTTTTAACGTTCTTGGTGAGCCAGTAGACGAACTTGGTGGTGTAGATATGGCTGAAGGGACTCTCCCAATTCACCGTCCAGCACCTGCATTCGTAGACCTTGATACAAACCTTTCAATTTTCGAGACTGGTATTAAAGTAGTAGACCTTCTTGCACCTTACCGTCGTGGTGGTAAAATTGGTCTCTTCGGAGGAGCTGGAGTTGGTAAGACAGTTTTAATTATGGAACTCATCAACAACATTGCGAAGGCACACGGTGGTGTATCTGTATTCGCAGGTGTAGGTGAGCGTACTCGTGAAGGAAACGACCTTTACCAAGAAATGTGTGAGTCAAAAGTAATTGACACAGCAAACCTTAAAAACTCTAAGGTAGCACTTGTATACGGACAGATGAACGAGCCTCCAGGAGCACGTATGCGTGTAGGACTTACAGCTTTAACTATGGCTGAGTACTTCCGTGACGTAAACAACCAAGACGTACTTCTTTTCGTAGACAACATTTTCCGTTTTGTACAAGCAGGTTCTGAAGTATCTGCACTTTTAGGACGTATGCCATCAGCAGTAGGTTACCAGCCTACACTTAGTACTGAAATGGGATCACTCCAAGAGCGTATTACATCAACTAAGACTGGTTCAATTACATCAATCCAAGCAGTATACGTACCAGCGGATGACCTTACTGACCCAGCACCAGCAACTACATTCGCTCACTTAGATGCAACTACTGTACTTTCACGTAACTTAGCAGCAAAAGGAATTTACCCAGCAGTAGACCCACTTGACTCAACTTCAACTATGCTCCAGCCATGGATTCTTGGAGATGATCACTACGATACTGCACAAGGTGTTAAGCAAACGTTACAGCGTTACAAAGAGCTCCAGGATATTATTGCAATTTTAGGACTCGACGAGCTTTCTGAAGAAGACCGTTTAACTGTAGCGCGTGCTCGTAAAGTAGAGCGTTTCCTTTCTCAGCCATTCTTCGTAGCTGAAGTATTTACAGGTTCACCTGGTAAGTACGTAAGTCTTGCAGAATCAATCCAAGGATTTAAGATGATTTTAGGTGGAGAGTTAGATGATCTTCCTGAGCAGGCATTCTACCTTGTAGGAAACATTGATGAAGCAGTAGAAAAGGCTTCAAAGTTATAAATTGATTAAATTCAGTTCAACTGAAATTAGATTTAATTTATAAAAATTTGTAAGAGGAAAAAAACATGGAAGTTTGCATTGTAAAACCAGATCGAATCTTCTTTAAAGAAGACGCAGAAGAGTTACTTCTCCCAACAAACACTGGGTACATTGGAATTCTTGAAGAACACGCCCCATTAGTAACAGGATTAGACAACGGAGTACTTGCAATTCGTCAAGGAACTACGTGGCGTTTCCTCGCACTTTTAGGTGGATTCGGAGTGATTAAAGAAGGACGCGTAAACATTCTTTGCCGTGATATTGAAGAAGCGTCAGAAATTAACTTAGAAGAAGCAGAAACGTTAGCAGCAACAGCTAAAGACGGTATGACTAAGTCAGACTCTAAGAAAGGTTATATTGAGAACCAATTAAAATTTGATCGTGAAACAGCACGTATCGCAGCTGCAAAGATGTGGAAAAACTCAGCAGGTGGTGCACCTGTATTTGGAAGCTAAGCCTTAAATTATATTTGAGATCAAACCGTAAAAATACGGTTAATTCAGCAACCTATTAATTAGGGGGCATTGCGCCCCCTAATATAGAATGTATTAGTAATAATAACCATTATAAATAAAAACAGTTAAACAGCAGCCGTTTCAGTTGTAGCTACTAAATCAACTAAACCATACTCACGGGCTTCACGAGCAGATAAATATTTATCACGATCTAAATCATTAGCAATTGTTGATAACGATTGACCAGTTAAATCAACATATAAACGACCAATTAATCGACGAAGACGTACAATTTCTTCTTTTTCAAGAACAACTTCAGAAGCTTGACCTTCCATACCACCTTGTGGCTGGTGAATCATTACTCTACAATGCGGTAATGCAATACGACTTCCACGCTCACCACCAGCTAAAATAAATGATGCCATAGAAGCAGCAAATCCAATACCAATAGTAGTTACAGAAGCTTGAACATAGTTCATGATATCAAAAACAGAAAGACCAGCTGTTACAGAACCCCCTGGTGAGTTAATGTATAAAAATAATGAACGACTAGCATCTTCAGCACTTAAGTAAAGCATAATACCGTTTAATTGGTTAGCTAACTCATCATCAAGCCCAGAACCTAAAAATAAAACACGTTCACGGTATAAACGGTTGTACAAGTCAACCCATTGTGGTGTAGCTTCACCGGGTAAACGGTAAGCCACTTTTGGTACTCCAATTGGCATAAATTGAAAACTAGACTCCAATCTTTAAATAATGAATATAAAATATAAATTTTTTGATACTGTCTAATAAGTTTAACATAGACATGTATTATATGGCATATATTAACACAAAATAATATCTATAAGAACTAAATTTTAGTAGAGATGGACAAAATGAAAAATCTTATTATAATTAAGGTAATAAATATTATAGTGAGAACGTTCTTTATGGCAGTTCCAAAGCGACGACAATCAAACGCACAATCAGGAATGCGATCAGCAACCTGGAAGCGTAAAGCTCTTGACGCAGCTCGCAATGCACTTTCATTAGGAAAGTCATTAACAACGCGTAAGTCAAAAGGTTTTTATTACCCACCCGCTCCAGTATCAGAGAACTGGGACGATGAGGCAAAAGGATTTGGACCAAATCTTGATGCTGCAGAATAATCTTTTTGTTGAATAGGGTTCATTACAGTTATCTGTTATGAAAACTAAACTAAACGTTTAAAATTTAGACCCTATTCAATAAAAATCAAAAAATAAATAAATGATCTTATAGACTCCATTTCTATAAAATGGTAAAGTATTAAGAAAGCAAAAGTGAGATTACATTCAATCAGAAGGCTTTTATGATGAAAAGTAACCTTACTTACAGGTAATTTTAAAGAAAGATAAACTATGGAAAATTCAATTAGTTTAGGCTTACTCCATGGACTTGTGTATGGTATCGTACCAGTTGCTCCGTGGTTTGTAGCCCTTAAACGATACCTCTTGGAAGGTAAAGAACGAGGACAACTTGCTGTAGCAGGAACAATTGCAGGACAAGTTAGTCTTTTAGCATTAACGTTTTTTGGATGGAATCAAGTACTCTGGATTTGGTACTATTTTGAACCTGCTTTAATTATTCTTGGGACGATGGCAGTTGGTCGTTGTGCAATGGATTGTTGGTTAGAACAAACATCAAGCTTACAAATTAAACCAGTGCCTTTAACAAACAAAAAAGAAGGTTTTTATTATTTTCTTGTAAACTTTGGATTAATGTTTTGTAATCCAGCACACTTAGAAGGTAGTCAAACACTTATTAGTTCAATCCCTGGAAACCGATATTTTTATTTAATTGCATTTACAATCGCATATAGTGCAATTATTTTGGCATTTTGGGCAACCCTTGGGTATCGAATCTTCGGAAAAGCTTACGCAGGATTTGGACCGCAACAAACATTAACCCGTTATCGTATGCGCCGTGTTGCTGTGGCTATGGTTGCAGCTTTATTTACTCAATTTGCAAACTGTACACCAGAAGCATTAGTCGTTTACCATTGGGATAGTCTTCTTACGTATACCTCATTAGATCAATTCAAACACCATAAAACTCGTGGATATGTTTGGGAACCCGTAACTAACGGTAGTATTACTCATTCACGTCAGAGTACGCGTAGTACAAACAAGCAGGGTATTCTCATGGATCAAGAGGAGAAAGCGGATATTACACATCAACCAATGTGGAATAACCAAGTACGTTATGACGAATGTAACCAAATTCGTGAACGTGAATTAGATAATGATGAGTGGAATGAAGAAGCATCCTTCCATGAGTTCGGAGGGGTTAACCAAGCTACCCTTCACGCTCGTTTAGTGCCATTTAATTTATATATGGTACCAAAATGGGAGCGTCAAGAAAATAAAGACTTTGTATTAACATTACGTAAAATTCGTGATGAAATGGATGAGAAATTACTTTCAAGTGGAAACTCATATGCTCAAAATGCATCTTTACCGTTTTCAGACGAATGGGATGCTGAATTAGATTATATTATTACCCCATCCCAATTAGCAGAGAAAGCGGAAACAAAAGGGGCGTATAAAGACATGGTAAAGTTTATCCGTGCAACAAAATGGACTTCTAATCATTTACATCTTGGTAATGGATTTGATACAGAAGCTTCATATGCTAAACTTCATAAACTTCCTGCTGAAGTCCGTTTACCTTGGCACTATCCAGCTGTCAAGCCTTTAGAGACGAAATTCCTCCCACCGTCGAGTCGCCAAACACCTGAAGAGCGTGAATATTTAAATCAGCAAATTCAGGCAAATGCTTCGTTTTTAGCGAATGAGCCAGAGCGCATCCAGCCAGATATTTATCGTCGTCTTTCAGAGTATCGTATGTCACGTAAAACAACGCCACGTCCATTTGACGCAGAGCGTGAAGCTCGACTTAAAGCTGAAAGTGATTTCCGTCGAGAGACATACTCAATTCCCGAAGAAATGCGAACTAAATAAGCTTTTTTTGATTGCTTTTTTCCGCTATACTAATGAATAGCGGGATAGAGCAGTCTGGTAGCTTGTAAGGCTCATAATCTTAAGGTCACAGGTTCAAATCCTGTTCCCGCCATAAAAAATAAAGAGTGGTTGCAAAAATATAGAGATATATTTTTGAGGAAAGTCCGAACTCTCAAGAAATGAAAACAACTTAAGAATATTAAGTGCATATTATGTGAGGAAAGTGCCACAGAAATTAAACTTTTCTATTGTTTAATAGATCAAAGGTGCAATTAAAGAATAATTTTTGAGAAAAGTATTCTCGGTAGACCCTTGTTGAGAGCAAAAGTTGGGGTTTGAATTTCATTTCTTCAAACCCTTATCTTGCTAGAAAATTTCAGTAATGAGATTTCCAGATAAATAACCGCAAAAACAGAATTCGGCTTATACTTTATTTTTTTCAAGAATTCTCTAGACAAAATAGAGCGTTCTAATTATTATATTAATAAGCGGGTGTAACTCAATGGTAGAGTGTCATCCTTCCAAGTTGAACGTTGCGTGTTCGAATCACGTCACCCGCTGTATAATTTTTTAATATAAAAATATAGACATTAACCCCTATCTTTGATATTGTAATGTGTAAGTGTCTGGCGGGCGTAGCCAAGTGGTAAGGCAAAGGACTGTGACTCCTTCACTCGCGGGTTCGATCCCCGTCGTTCGCCCAGAATACATAAATTGCAATTTTTTATAGATTATGAAAGTTCGTGCATCAGTAAAGAAAATGTGTCCTAAATGTCGTGTAATTCGTCGTCATGGGAAAGTAATGGTAATTTGTAGTAACCCGAAGCACAAGCAGCGCCAAGGATAATGTTTACTCGTGAAATGTTTTATAATGTTTTATTATAACCCTAATTTAAAGTTAGGGTTATAAAAGGAATCCCAAAAAATTTAAATAATAATATTGCAATCTTAATATAGTTTACCGTATTATATTGATATAAGGGTCTATAGCTCAGTTGGTAGAGCGCCTCGTTTACACCGAGGATGTCGGCGGTTCGAGTCCGTCTAGGCCCATTTTAATTGCTGTTCTTTTTTGTGTATCCAGAAGAATATGCTATAATCATAATTAGAAAGTCAATGAAATTAATATTATGTAAAGAGGTAGCTTATGGGATTACCGTGGTACCGTGTACACACTGTTGTTTTAAATGACCCGGGTCGTTTAATTGCAGTACACCTTATGCACACAGCATTAGTATCTGGTTGGGCAGGTTCAATGGCATTATACGAATTAGCAGTATTTGATCCTTCAGATCCAGTACTTAACCCAATGTGGCGTCAAGGAATGTTCGTTCTTCCGTTTATGACACGTCTTGGAGTAACAAACTCTTGGGGTGGATGGACAATTAGTGGTGAAAGCACATCTAACCCAGGACTTTGGTCTTACGAAGGTGTAGCAGCTTCACACATTATTCTTTCAGGACTTCTTTTCCTTGCGGCCATTTGGCACTGGGTATTCTGGGATCTTGAGCTTTTCCGTGACCCACGAACTCAACAACCAGCATTAGACCTTCCAAAGATTTTTGGTATTCACCTTTTCCTTTCAGGAGTTCTTTGTTTTGGATTTGGGGCATTCCACGTAACTGGACTTTTTGGTCCTGGTATTTGGGTATCTGACCCTTACGGACTTACAGGAGCTGTTGAGCCAGTTGCACCAGCATGGGGAGCTGAAGGGTTTGACCCTTACAACCCAGGTGGTATTGCTGCTCACCACATCGCTGCAGGTATCGTAGGTATCCTTGCAGGTCTTTTCCACTTAAGTGTGCGTCCACCGCAGCGTCTTTATAAGGCGTTACGTATGGGTAACGTTGAGACAGTACTTTCAAGTTCAATTGCAGCTGTATTCTGGGCTGCGTTTGTAGTTGGTGGAACAATGTGGTACGGATGTGCTGCAACTCCAATCGAACTTTTCGGACCAACTCGTTACCAGTGGGACCAAGGTTTCTTCCAGCAAGAAATTGAGAAGCGTGTACAAACTAGCGTAGCTGGTGGTGCATCACTTTCTGATGCTTGGGCAACTATTCCTGAGAAGCTTGCATTCTACGATTACATTGGAAACAACCCAGCTAAGGGTGGTCTTTTCCGTTCAGGACCAATGGATAATGGTGATGGTATTGCTGCAGGTTGGTTAGGACACGCAACATTCACAGACAAAAACGGTCGTGAACTTTTCGTTCGCCGTATGCCAACTTTCTTTGAGACATTCCCAGTAATTCTTATTGATAGTGATGGTGTTGTACGTGCTGACGTACCATTCCGTCGTGCTGAGTCTAAGTACTCAATTGAGCAAGTAGGGGTTAACGTTACTTTCTACGGTGGAGAACTTGATGGATTAACTTTCACAGATCCAGCAACTGTTAAGAAATATGCACGTCGTGCACAACTTGGAGAAGTTTTCGAGTTTGACCGTGCAACTCTTCAGTCTGATGGAGTTTTCCGTAGTAGTCCACGTGCATGGTTTACTTTCGCGCACGTAAGTTTCGCTCTTCTTTTCTTCTTCGGTCACATTTGGCACGGAGCACGTACTATCTTCCGTGATGTATTCGCTGGTATTGATCCAGATTTAGATGAGCAAGTAGAGTTCGGTGCATTCCAAAAACTTGGTGATGTAACAACTCGTCGTCAAGCTGTTTAATTACTAGGAGTAACATATTATGGAAGCTATTGTTTACACGTTTTTACTTGTCGGGACTCTTGGAATTATTTTCTTCGCAATCTTTTTCCGTGAGCCACCTCGTATTGCAAAATAACCTTTTTAAATTAACTTCGGTTAATTATTAAGATATTTAGGGGGAGGGGTATTCTCCTTCTCCTAAAAATTTCTTATTAAAATAATAAAAATTACGCCTTATTTACTTGTATAGAATGGTAGTAATCTTGTAGAATATAGATAGTAGAAAATCGCGTTATAAATTTTTATTTATGATGAAATAATTATTAACAATTAGGTAAATAGTATGACTATTGCACTTGGAAAAGTTGACGAGAAGCGTGGTTGGTTTGACAACGTGGACGACTGGCTTAAGCGTGACCGTTTCGTATTTGTAGGATGGTCTGGTATTTTATTATTCCCATGCGCGTATTTCGCACTTGGTGGGTGGCTTACTGGAACAACATTCGTATCATCATGGTACACACACGGACTCGCAAGTTCATATCTTGAAGGATGTAACTTCCTTACATCAGCTGTATCAACACCATCTAACAGTATGGCACACTCACTTCTTCTCCTTTGGGGACCAGAAGCACAAGGTGACTTTACTCGTTGGTGCCAGCTTGGTGGATTATGGACATTTGTAGCTCTTCACGGAGCATTTGGATTAATTGGTTTCATGCTTCGTCAGTTTGAAATTGCACGTGCAGTACAGATTCGTCCGTACAACGCAATTGCATTCTCTGCACCGATTGCTGTATTCGTATCAGTTTTCCTTATTTACCCTCTTGGACAGTCAGGATGGTTCTTCGCACCTTCATTCGGTGTAGCTGGAATTTTCCGTTTCATTCTTTTCTTCCAAGGTTTCCACAACTGGACACTTAACCCATTCCACATGATGGGTGTAGCTGGTGTACTTGGAGCTGCACTTCTTTGTGCAATTCACGGTGCAACTGTAGAGAACACTCTTTTCGAAGATGGTGACGGTTCAAACACATTCCGTGCGTTTAACCCGACTCAAGCTGAAGAGACTTACTCAATGGTTACAGCAAACCGTTTCTGGTCACAAATTTTTGGAGTAGCTTTCTCTAACAAGCGTTGGCTTCACTTCTTCATGCTTTTCGTACCAGTAACTGGGTTATGGATGTCTGCACTTGGTGTAGTTGGTTTAGCACTTAACCTCCGTGCATACGACTTCGTATCACAGGAAATCCGTGCTGCAGAAGATCCTGAGTTCGAAACATTCTACACAAAGAACATTCTTCTTAACGAAGGAATCCGTGCATGGATGTCAGCTCAAGATCAGCCTCATGAAAACCTTGTATTCCCTGAGGAGGTACTTCCACGTGGAAACGCTCTTTAATTCAACTCTCGTTGTAGGTGGTCGTGACCAAGAATCTACTGGGTTCGCTTGGTGGGCTGGTAACGCTCGACTTATTAACCTTTCTGGTAAACTTTTAGGTGCACACGTTGCACACGCAGGTCTTATTGTATTCTGGGCTGGAGCTATGAACCTTTTTGAGGTTGCTCACTTCGTGCCTGAGAAGCCAATGTATGAGCAAGGATTAATCCTTCTCCCACACTTAGCAACTCTTGGTTACGGTGTTGGACCTGGTGGTGAGGTTCTTGATACATTCCCTTACTTTGTATCTGGTGTTCTTCACCTTATTTCTTCTGCTGTTTTAGGTTTTGGTGGTGTTTACCACTCAATTATTGGACCTGAGACTCTTGAAGAGTCATACCCATTCTTCGGGTACCTCTGGAAAGACAAGAACAAAATGACTACTATTTTAGGAATTCACCTTGTAATTCTTGGACTTGGTTGTTGGCTTCTTGTTTGGAAAGCTATGTACTTTGGTGGGGTTTATGACACGTGGGCACCAGGTGGTGGTGATGTACGTGTAATTAACTACCCAACTTACGACCCATCAGTTATTTTCGGATACTTACTTAAATCACCTTTTGGTGGTGACGGTTGGATTATGTCTGTAGATAACATGGAAGACGTAATTGGTGGGCACATTTGGGTTGGAACTACTTTAATTATCGGTGGTTTCTGGCACATTTTCACTAAGCCATTCGCATGGGCACGTCGTGCTTTTGTATGGTCTGGTGAAGCTTACCTTTCATACAGTCTTGCAGCTGTTTCAACTATGGCTTTTATTTCAGCTGTATTTGTATGGTTTAACAACACTGTTTACCCTTCTGAGTTCTTTGGACCAACTGGACCAGAGGCATCACAAGCACAAGCATTTACTTTCCTCGTTCGTGACCAACGTTTAGGAGCAAACATTGCTTCTGCACAGGGACCAACTGGATTAGGTAAGTACCTTATGCGTTCACCTACTGGAGAAATTATCTTCGGTGGTGAGACAATGCGTTTCTGGGATATGCGTGCTCCATGGGTAGAGCCACTTCGTGGACCAAACGGACTTGATTTATCAAAGCTTAAGAACGATATTCAGCCTTGGCAAGAGCGTCGTTCAGCTGAGTACATGACTCACGCTCCTTTAGGATCACTTAACTCTGTAGGTGGTGTAGCAACTGAGATTAACTCAACTAACTTCGTAAACCCACGTAGTTGGCTTTCAACATCACACTACGTTTTAGGATTCTTCTTCTTCGTAGGACACCTTTGGCACGCTGGTCGTGCTCGTGCTGCTGCTGCTGGTTTCGAGAAAGGAATTGATCGTGATACAGAGCCAGTACTTTCAATGCGTCCACTTGACTAATTTATTATTAAATTAGTTTTAAGTTGATTCATTAAGTAGAGCCCCTTTAGTTTTTAAATTAAAGGGGCTCAGACTAAATAAACAAAGAAATATTATTATACATCTTTTCTATCTTTTGCTAATATGTTTACAAGGACGTGTAGCTTAGTTGGATAGAGTATCTGGCTACGAACTAGAAGGTCGGGGGTTCGAATCCCTCCTCGTCCGATTTTATTCTTGATCAACTCACTAAAGATTAATTCTTTTTAGTTGTTTATGCATTAATTGCAGAGGCCAGACCAGTGTTTATTGGTCTGGCTTTTTTTATTGGGTATATGGAAAGAGGCAGACATCGTGGTAGGTTTTGACCTGAATTGTATACTGATACTCAGAAGCATTCGTTAAGAATGAGATTCAAAAACACATCATGGAGAGTTTGATCCTGGCTCAGAAGGAACGCTGGCAGCGTGCATAACACATGCAAGTCGAACGGGATTATTATCTTCGGATGATATGAGAGTGGCGAACGGGTGAGTAACACGTAAGAATCTACCTTTAGGACGGGGATAACTTCTGGAAACGGATGCTAATACCCGATATGCTGTGGAGTGAAAGGAATTTCGCCTAAAGATGATCTTGCGTCTGATTAGCTAGATAGTGTGGTAATGGCGCACTATGGCGACGATCAGTAGCTGGTCTGAGAGGATGGACAGCCACATTGGAACTGAGACACGGTCCAAACTCCTACGGGAGGCAGCAGTGGGGAATTTTCCGCAATGGGCGAAAGCCTGACGGAGCGACGCTGCGTGAAGGATGACGGCCTGCGGGTTGTAAACTTCTTTTCTCGAAGAAGAATAAATGACGGTATTCGAGGAATAAGCATCGGCTAACTCTGTGCCAGCAGCCGCGGTAAGACAGAGGATGCAAGTGTTATTCGGATTGATTGGGCGTAAAGCGTCTGTAGGCGGTTTGGAAAGTCTTTTGTGAAATTCTTCAGCTCAACTGGGGGTCCGCAAAAGAAACTTCTAGGCTTGAGGGAAGTAGAGGTACAGGGAATTTCCGGTGGAGCGGTGAAATGCGTAGATATCGGAAGGAACACCAATATGGCGAAGGCACTGTACTGGGCTTTACCTGACGCTAAGAGACGAAAGCTAAAGGAGTGATTAGGATTAGATACCCTAGTAATTTTAGCCGTAAACGATGGAAACTCACTGCCGAGCCGGTATTCGGAGCGGTGGTCAAGCTAACGCGTGAAGTTTCCCGCCTGGGGACTACGCATGCAAATGTGAAACTCAAAGGAATTGACGGGGACCCGCACAAGCGGTGGAGTATGTGGTTTAATTCGATGCAACGCGAAAAACCTTACCAAGGTTTGAAATCATTTCAAAACTCTTTGAAAGAAGAGCCTCCTTCGGGATGGAATGACAGGTGGTGCATGGCTGTCGTCAGCTCGTGTTGTGAAATGTCAAGTTAAGTCTTGTAACGAGCGCAACCCATGTCTTTTGTTGCTGTTTACAGTGCTTAAAAGAGACTGCCGCTCTACAGCGGAGGAAGGTGTGGATGATGTCAAGTCAGCATGCCCCTTATATCTTGGGCTACACACGTACTACAATGGTAGGGACAATGAGTCGCAAACCTGCGAAGGCTAGCCAATCTCAAAAACCCTATCTCAGTTCGGATTGTACTCTGCAACTCGAGTGCATGAAGGTGGAATCGCTAGTAATCGCTGGTCAGCATACAGCGGTGAATACGTTCCCGGGTCTTGTACACACTGCCCGTCACACCATGGAAGTCGATCCTTCCCTAAGTCGTTACTCGAACCTTTTAGGACGAGGATGCCGAAGGCAGGGTTGGTGACTAGGGTGAAGTCGTAACAAGGTAGCCGTACTGGAAGGTGTGGCTGGAATACCTCCTTTTAATGAGATCTTGAGAAATAATTCTCAAAAAGACCAAGCCGGAAGCGGCGCGTAATTGCCGCTGGCTACGGGCTATTAGCTCAGGTGGTTAGAGCGCACCCCTGATAAGGGTGAGGTCTCTGGTTCAAGTCCAGAATAGCCCATGGCACGGGGGTATAGCTCAGTTGGTAGAGC
>Ga0209630_10000859_pt1 | contig 34387 bp, 24 predicted proteins | sample COG_01_FD_184745 | JGI IMG/M metagenome (GOLD analysis project Ga0209630, IMG submission 184745) | Pelagic Microbial community sample from North Sea - COGITO 998_met_01 (SPAdes) (version 2) | ecosystem: Environmental > Aquatic > Marine > Neritic zone/Coastal water | place: Helgoland, sampling... | reverse complement strand
AAATGGCCCAACAATTAGAAAGTTTGATGCAAAAATCGAGTGAGGAAGCGCTCGAAATGGACATGGATGCCTTGCGAGCGCTTTTGGAAAACATCATTGATTTGTCTTTCGATGAGGAAGGCTTGATGGAGGATTTGCGGAGTACAAGCGAAAACGATCCCGCCTATGTCATGCATGGACAGACCCAGCGGCGGCTCAAGGACGATGCGCGCATGGTAGAAGACTCATTGTTTGAACTCAGCATGCGCATTCCCCAACTGGCACCCGCTGTGAACCGCGAAATCGGGCTGGTCAATCACCATATGGCGTTGGCGTTAGGCAGTTTTGGGGACCGTGAAACCGACATCATCACCACGAACCAGCAATACGTGATGACGAGCTTCAATAACCTCGCCTTGATGTTGGACGATGCTTTGCAGCAAATGCAACAAAGCATGGCGGAAAAACAACCCGGGAACGGCAATTGCGAAAAGCCTGGTGGCAACGGCAATCCCAAACCCTCTCCCAGCGCAGGAGACCTAAAAAAAATGCAACAGTCCCTCGGTGATCGACTCGAGAAGATGAAAGAAATGATGGGTGAGGGGGCCAATGCCGGCAACAGTGGCAAACAGAAGCGGCAACTCAGCAAGGAGCTCGCACAAATGGCGGCACAGCAAGCTGCTCTCCGACAAATGGCTGAAAAGAAGGCGCAAGAAATGAATGGGGATGGTTCCGGTGACGGAAATCAGATGAACGACATCGCAAAAGAAATGGAGGAGTTGGAACGAGATCTCGTAAACAAGGACGTCACCATTGAAACTTTGGAGCGTCAACAACAACTTTTAGTCCGGCTGTTGAAAGCTGAAAATGCAGAGATGACAAGGGGTGAAGACGATAAACGAAAATCCAGAGCAGGCGACCAAAACCTAGCAACTGAACCCGCTCCGCTCTTGGATTACCTCGAACAAAAGAATCGAGAAGCAGAGTGGTTACGAACAATTCCACTTGAATTGGATGCGTATTATCGTGACCGAGTCAACGAATATTTCAATAATTTGGACCTCACGAAGCCCGACTCCGAGCTTCTACCCCAATGATAGGACCCATGATTGAGACCATGCACAAACTGGAATTTGCCTCAGAGCCCGAAAACATTGCGATAATCGAACGATTAATCGATGAGATTCGAGAAGAAACCACCTTTCAGGAAGACTGCTATGGCGACGTCCTGATTGCCATGACAGAAGCAGTTAACAACGCGATTGTCCATGGAAACAAGCTTGATCCTTCCAAGTCCGTTGCTGTTGAGTACGAAATCAGACCCGCTGATTTGTATTTTAAAGTGGTCGATTCTGGCGCCGGCTTCGATTTCGACAACGTTCCCGATCCAACTTCGCCAGAAAACCTCGAGAAGCCCAATGGCAGAGGAGTGTTCCTCATGCGACAACTTGCAGATGAATGCGCGTTTGACGATGACGGACGGATTGTTGAGCTGACTTTTAAAGGGGTCTTCCAACCCGCTTAGCCGTTATTTTGGCATTTCATTTTCACAATGCCGACCATTCCTTTCGTTGCCCTGAACGGCGCAAAATCAGGGTGTGGTTACAAGATTTCGCATCGACTCACCGCAAAACCGTTGGAGAAATAGCCATTGTATTTTGCAGTGACGCCTACCTCCTTGAGGTGAATAAAACCCATTTACAACACGACTATTACACCGATATCATCACCTTTGACTATTGTGAGGGTGATTCCATTTCAGGTGATCTCTTGATTTCCATTGATCGCGTGAAAGAAAACGCAATTAATCATAGTCAACTGTTTTTCAATGAGTTAATTCGGGTTATCATTCACGGTCACCTTCACCTCATCGGTCATAAAGACAAAAATAAGAGCGACTCCCTGGCTATGCGTGAAGCAGAAGACCAATGGATCCAACGATACCACGCACTTCACCCATGATCCACCCAGAATACGACGTCATTGTTGTCGGCGCAGGCCACGCAGGCAATGAAGCGGCGGCTGCAGCTGCCAACCTCGGTGCGCACACTTTGCTCATCACGATGAACATGGGCGTCATCGGTCAGATGTCCTGCAATCCCGCTATGGGCGGAATAGCCAAAGGACAGATTGTTCGTGAAATCGATGCCTTAGGAGGATACTCCGGAATTGTAAGCGACCATAGCGCCATCCAATTTCGCATGCTCAATCGATCCAAGGGCCCTGCCATGTGGTCACCGAGAACACAGAATGACCGCATGCGCTTCGCTGAGAAATGGCGCCTCATGCTCGAGCAGACGGCTAAGCTTGATTTTTGGCAGGATGCTGTGGTCGAGCTCATCATTGAAAACAACCAGTGCTGTGGAGTGAAAACCCAACTTGGTGCAACCATTCGATCTAAGTCAGTTGTCGTCACAGCGGGCACGTTCCTCAACGGATTAATGCACATCGGTGAGAAGCAATTCGGGGGGGGCCGCGCAGGAGAAAAAGCCATTCGCGGCATCACAGAACAACTTGTGGAACACGGATTCAGTGCGGATCGAATGAAGACAGGCACACCGCCACGTGTGGACGGACGCAGCATCAATTACAGTGTGCTCGAAGAACAGAAAGGAGATGAGCACCCCCAGCGATTCTCCTTTACCGACACCCCGGAACTCACCACGCAACGAAGTTGCCATATAGCCCATACCAACCTCGCCGTTCACGATGTGCTCCGAGAGGGTTTTGATCGATCGCCCATGTTCAATGGACGCATTCAAGGATTAGGGCCTCGGTATTGTCCAAGCATTGAAGACAAAATCGAACGGTTTCACACCAAAGATTCACATCAACTGTTTGTTGAACCTGAAGGCTGGGAAACCGTCGAAGTCTATGTCAACGGTTTCAGTACAAGTTTACCTGAAGACATCCAAGTCAAAGCACTCCGTTCTGTGCCTGGTTTTGAGGATGTGCGGTTCTTCCGTCCCGGTTATGCTGTTGAATATGACTTTTTTCACCCCACACAGCTCCATCATAGCTTAGAAACCAAAGCGATTAAGCACTTATTTTTCGCGGGTCAAATAAATGGAACGACGGGTTATGAGGAGGCTGCTGCACAGGGAATAATGGCAGGAATCAACGCCGCACGTTCCACGTGGAACATGGAGCCCGTCATACTGAAACGAAACGAAGCCTACATTGGAGTACTCATCGATGACCTTGTAACCAAGGGGACCAAAGAGCCCTACCGCATGTTCACATCCCGGGCGGAGTACAGAATCCTCCTACGACAAGACAATGCTGATCAACGCCTGACCCCGTTATCCCATGCAATCGGTTTAGCCGACGACGCTAGGCTCCGCGCTTTGGACGCGAAAAGATTGAGAATCCAAAAAATGCGCACCTCCCTTGAGAGGACAAGCATTACACCCGATGAAAGCCAGAGCCTCCTTCAACAAAAAAATAGCGCACCCTTGCGCCAGAAGCAAAAGGCTATATCCCTTTTATCCCGACCCAACGTGGGACTGAGTGATCTCATTGCTTGTTTAACACCCATCCATCAGTCGGCCAAAGACCTGAGGTTGCAACCTGCCGACATTGAGTGTTTGGAGGTGGAGGTTAAGTATGAGGGGTACATCGAAAAAGAACAAGCCGTCGCTGATAAATTGCAAAGATTGGACTACATCAAAATCCCAGAAGGCTTCAACTACCACGTGCTTGAGTCCTTGAGCAGTGAAGCACGAGAAAAACTTTCCGATCAGCAACCAAATAATTTATCAGCGGCCTCCCGTATTTCGGGAGTGAGCGCATCAGATTTGGCTGTCTTGCTTGTTCACCTCGGTCGATGATCCGCGTCGTATAATCCGCATGGTGTGATCCGCGTGGCATGTTTCACGTGAAACATACCAATGCAAGCCTTTTTAAAGGCTATAACGACCAAAGAAAGCCCAACCAAGGCCACTATAGACGACTCGGCCAATCGTTTGTTTTATAACAACCTCATTATCAACTCTTTAAACAGAAAGCCGTTCAATCTGCCCTGTTTACCTTTGCGGCCATCATTTAACATCCTACCTATGGACATTCAACGCATTCTTCAAACCCTGAACATTCAAGACCACAATCACGGAGTTATGATTGGAACTGAATCCTTTGGATCCGGACCCACCATTGATTCCATCTCCCCGGTAGACGGAAAGAAGATTGCCTCTTTGTCGAGTGCAACGGATGAAGATTACGAACGTGCAATCGAAGCGGCCCAAGCGGCTTATTTGGAATGGCGGACCATACCCGCCCCTAAACGCGGTGAAGTGGTACGCCAATTTGGTGACGCCTTACGTGAAAAAAAGGATGCCCTCGGTGCCCTTGTCAGTTACGAAATGGGAAAGTCGCTTCAAGAGGGTTTGGGTGAGGTACAAGAAATGATTGACATCTGCGACTTTGCTGTTGGCCTTAGCCGTCAGCTCTATGGTATGACCACGCACTCTGAACGCCCTGACCACCGCATGTTTGAGCAATATCTGCCATTGGGTGTCGTCGGTATAATCTCTGCTTTTAACTTTCCTGTCGCTGTTTGGTCATGGAATACGGCACTCGCGTGGATCAGTGGTGATTCATGTGTTTGGAAGCCATCAGAAAAGAGCGCTCTGTGCTCCATTGCCTGCCAACACATTTGGAATGACGTCGCGTCCGCTAACGACGTTCCTGCCGGGTTGAGCTGCGTCGTCAATGGATACGCCAACATCGGTGAAAAGCTCAGCGAAGACACCCGAGTTCCATTGGTCAGCGCCACAGGAAGCACACGCATGGGCAAGGCGGTTAGTAAAACTGTTGGGGCCCGTTTGGGACGTGCGTTACTCGAGTTAGGAGGCAACAACGCTGTCATTATAGCTCCTGATGCCGATCTGGAAATGGTGGTTCCTGCTACCGTCTTTGGAGCGGTCGGTACGTGTGGTCAGCGCTGCACATCCACCCGTCGTTTAATCATCCATAGCTCTATTTATGATCAAGTGAAAACCGTCCTCACCAAAGCTTATCAGCAACTGAGCATTGGTAATCCGCTGGATCAAAAAAACCATGTCGGACCCTTGACTGACCAAGCCGCCGTTGATATGTACCTCAACGCCCTTGAAGCCGTCGAAGCCGAGGGTGGAACATTTTTGGTTAAAGGGGGTAAATTAGAGGGGCCGGGGTATGAAAGCGGCTGCTACGTGAGCCCGTCCATTGCGGAAGCCCGCAACGACATGGCCATTGTTCAACACGAAACTTTCGCGCCGCTGCTTTATATCATGCCGTACGATACGCTGGATGAAGCCATTGCGATGCAAAATGGCGTGGCCCAAGGGTTGTCTTCTGCCATCATGACCAACAACATGCGCGAAGCCGAACGGTTCATTTCTGCCGCTGGCTCTGATTGTGGAATTGCCAATATCAACATTGGCACCTCAGGTGCTGAAATCGGCGGGGCGTTTGGAGGTGAAAAAGAAACCGGCGGAGGACGAGAATCCGGAAGCGACGCTTGGAAAGCTTACATGCGGCGTCAAACCAATACCGTCAATTACGGCACAACTTTGCCGCTTGCACAAGGCATCAAATTCGACCTCGGTTAATGCGCTTCTTTCCTTTTGGTTGGGCTACCCTTTTCCTTCTGTTGTTCGCAGCGTGTGATGAACCATGGGAAAAAAACCAAATTGAATTTGTTCTGAATGATTCGACACGTGCCGTATTTCCAATACAACTTTTGGACAGCGCGTGGGAAATTCAAAACGGGGGAGAGGTCATTCGGTTAAATCAGTTCGACACTGGAGCATACCGCGTGCCTGTTTTTGGGGGAAGCATTGCCCTGGGATCGTCTCAACCCTTCCGTGGTTTTTGGACTGATTCGCTTCGTGTTTCAGATCACAATTCGCCTTATCAAGTACCCGTTGAAATCAGCTCTCAATCGGCACGACCTATCTCTTCCTCAATCGATGGAACTTGGGATTTGTGGTTTGATGAGGCGGATCCAGAAAGCGTTTCCACCGCTCAACTTGATCTGGCATCTACTGCTGATGGGGTTCAGGGTACAATTCGAACCCCAACGGGTGACTATCGCTACCTCAGTGGAAGTTTCGTTGACGGTGTATTAACCCTTCAAACTTTTGATGGGGCGCACTTATTTTACATTACCGGTATTTGGAATCCAGAGGGGTGGACGCACGGTTCTTTTTATAGCGGAAACCACTACCACGTCGCATGGCAGGGTAGGGCGGCAAATCCGTGGCCAGAAACTGAGTCCATTCGCATGCTGACGGTACCCCTCGACTCTTTGATTGTGAGGGTAATTGATCGAGCGGGAGAGGTAAGCCAGGTGCCTCTTGTGCCAACGGGTGAATTGCCGCTGGTGGTCGATGTCCTCGGTTCTTGGTGCCCTAATTGCATGGACGAGGTCCGCCTACTGAGGGAGGTGGTAAAACCTCTAGGAAACGACATGGTCTCCGTTGCTTTTGAGCGGCCAGATTCACCCTTGGCCGCACACAAACGCATTGAATCGTTTCAACGCGAGATGGGCATGGAATGGGATGTGTATTTAGGGGGGCAAGCAAGTAAACAGATCGCCGCTGACGCCTTTCCGTTCCTGGACCAGATCATCAGCTTTCCGACAACGCTGTTCATACACAGCGACGGCACTGTCTATGTGCACTCTGGATTCAATGGCCCCGCCACAGGAACGCTTTATGCAGACGAAGTTTCCGCATTCACACGTCATCTAGCCCCCCTTACTTCTCTAGAAAATCGTTGACGCGGTCCACTTGTATTCGTTTGTCTTGATTGGCCAGTTCCCAAGCAGTGTAAAACACAAGTTTGCCAATTTCAGCTGTTTTATCATACAGTATTTTCTCAGGGTCATCACCGGGGCGGTGATAATCCTCATGCACGCCGCTGAAGTAGAAAATCACAGGAATGTTGTTCTTCGCAAAATTGTAGTGATCTGATCGGTAGTAAAATCGGTTCGGATCATCGGGGGCATTGAACGTATAGTCTAACGCTAGGTTGGTGTGTGTTGAATTCGCTGTTTCACTGATCTCATGAAGTTCGCTCGACAGCTTATCTGAGCCAATCAAATACACATAACGCTCTTCATCCGCGTGAGCCTCGTCCACGCGGCCTATCATGTCAATGTTGAGGTTTGCCACCGTGTTCTCTAAAGGCCATATCGGATGGTCTGTATACCACTCACTCCCCAACAACCCTTTTTCTTCACCCACTACCGTCATCAGCAACACACTCCTCAGCGGCCCTTCTCCGGCATCCACAGCCTTCATGAAGGCCTCAGCCAACTCCAACACCGTTACAGTACCGGATCCATCATCGTCTGCTCCATTGTGAATTTCACCGTCAATGATCCCGACGTGATCATAATGGGCTGTTATTACAATGAGTTCTTCTCTCAGCAAGGAATCTCGGCCAGGGATATACCCCAGCACGTTTTGCGAAACCACATCCTCTTTAACCGCTGACAATTCAAAACTCCAGGTCGCATTTGGAAGCACTGTTGGAGCAATGGTTTGTCCTTTTTTTGTTTTTTTCGACCATTTCTTCCAGGATCTCACGTCTGACCCCGACCACCAACCATCGGTTGCGTCCGCCTGTACCATGAAGGTTGCGATTCTAGTACCTTCCCTCTCCTCTGGTTGATCTTCCCTGTTCAAACGCAAAGATTTTCGAAGCAACCAAGGCTTCATCCTACTGCGCACCACGGATAAATCATCGCCAACAACAATTACAGCTGCCGCTCCTTGCTCCGATGCCGCCGTTCGCATGTCATTCAATCCCGTTTGCCATCGGGTTTCCCCTCCTTCCGAACTTGCCTGAATCACGACCGCTTTTCCCTCTACATCAAACGTTTCCAAGTCCATTGCTTTTGAAACTGCAACCATTTCAACACCTTTCATCCCTTCTTCTTTCAGTCCAGGATAAAAGAGGTAGTCTTCCAAAAACGTCAACTGATTCCCGCTTACATCAGCGGAACCCCCTTTAATTTGCGACCGAACCAGCTCCACCGGTTGGAAATAACCCTCTCCATCGAATGGCGCAATTCCCACCGATTTAAAATGGCTTTCTATGTAATCTGCAGCCTTTTCTGCTCCTCGCTCACCCGTCTCTCGTCCTTCAAAAGCATCACTTGCCAGGACCATTAAATGGTTCTCTAAATCCAAAGCAGAAATGGAAGCGGCATAAGGTTCCGGGTTCACGATATCCTGCGCTGCTCCCTGATTAAAAGAAAAAAGAAAGAAACCCAACCCCATTACAGCGCACGCAATTTTATTGACCCTCCTTTCGTGCCGACCGCCCTCGAAAGATTGCATCATGTATGCTTTTAAAATTTCCAAACCTTCCGCTTCTGACACAAACCTTGCTGGAATGCACAAAATATTCGCGTTGTTATGTTGTTTCACCAGCCTCGCTACTTCTGAATTCCAAGCTAAACCAGCCCTTACATCTTGGTGCTTATTGGCTGACATTGCAACGCCGTTGGCTGAACCACAAATTAAAATTCCAAAATCAACGTTCTGAGATTCTACATCTTTCGCTACAGCATGTGCATGATCGGGGTAATCAACGCTATCCGTTGAATCAGTCCCTCTGTTCACTAAAGTATGACCCTCCGATTCTAAGTAACTCGACAGCACCTTTTTTAATGCCGGCCCTGCGTGATCTCCTCCAATTGATATGCGCATCGTGTCTGTTTTTGCGGCAAGTTAATTAACAAGCTCATGGTTAATAGCAGAATTCCATGGTGAACAACTCCAAAACAACTTCTCTTTCATTTTACAATTTATCGTCTAAGTCAACTACCCCATCTGATTTCCTAATTTTTAGCTATGAATTTCTTCTCGATTTTATGCATTCATTTAAAGAGTTTATCGACCATAGAGATTCTAATAAATTATTAGGTTCTTCATTCATTCACTGGATGTTTAAAACCATCTTTAAGCCTTGAATATCAATGTTCCTTTTTCAAAATGCCTGTTTGCAACCTAACCGAATCTGTGAAGAACTGAAAATACCAACCTTCCTTGCATTTCCTTTTACACACAATGAACAAGCCTATTACGATAGTTTTCTTTTCTAAGAATATAAGAATACTACTATTGTATGTGTTGATTACATCTTTTGCCTCAGCTCAAGAAATACCCGTGAATTGTGAATGGACGGAGTATACCTTTCCATCTGGACAAAAAGCCAGTGAGGGATGCTTAATCAATGGAAAACCAGAAGGTACATGGACATCATATTTTCCGAATGGAATGATCAAAAGCGTGGGTGCACGAAAAGATTTCTTGTTGCACGGATTGTGGGTATTTTCTGATTCTACAGGCATCAAACTGCGAACTGTTGAATATGAAGCAAATCAAAAATCAGGATGGGAACGAACGTATTTTTTGAATGGACAGGTGAAAGAAGAAATCCAGTTCAAAGAAAACAAACGATCAGGATGGACACATCAATACGATGAATCAGGACAAAAGAGAAAATCAATTCCTTATCGTGTTGACTTAGAGGATGGTAAAGGAAGAGAATTTAGTGCAGATGGACGGGTGATTTCCTTATTGGATTATAAAAAAGGATACTTAAGGGGGATAGAAAAAATCAATCGAAATGACTCCAGAGGCGAAAAAACAGGCGTGTGGATGGAGTGGTCCGACTCAGGTGTTTTATTGGAGCAAGGTGTTTGGAAAGATGGAAAGCGAAATGGATTATTTCGATTTTATGATCAATGGGGTCAGTTGGATCGAGTAGAAAAATACCTCGATGGAGTAGTTGTTTCAGATGCGGAGGAGACGGTAGAAATTGATGTTCGAACAACACGGCATAAAAACGGTGTGATTGCTTCACGCGCAACGTATGAATCGGAGAAGAGAGTGGGTGTTTTTTCTGAATACGATGAGGAAGGAATGATCATATCTGGGGCACTTTATGAAGCAGGTGTGAAAATCGGAGACGGCATTACAAATGCCCAAGGTCAACGGATTGGTTTTTGGAGGCAATTTTATTCTTCGGGCGAATTAAAATCGGAAGGCGCATTTTCAAATGGAAAGCGCGAAGGGCAGTGGAAATTTTATGCGATTTCAGGCGAATTGGTTCAAGAGGGTCGATATACGAATGGGTTGTACAATGGAAATTGGACATGGTATTATCTCGATGGTTCGATTCACAGGGATGAGTCGTACCGCAACGGAAAGGCGAGCGGCCTTTTCCGTGAATGGAACTCCAGTGGAGAATTGATTGTCGAAGGCACGTATGACTTTGGTTTAAAACAAGGACCCTGGATGATGAACGTAAACAATCACCTTGAAAAAGGAGTGTATTTAGACGATGAACGAAACGGTGAATGGGTTTATGAGCACCCCAACGGTGAACGTCAATTTACAGGGTCTTATGAATTGGGGCTTCCAGTAGGAAAACACGTATACAAGAATGATCAAGGTTCAATGGTTCAAATTGAACGGTATGATATGGGAACAAAGGATGGAAAGTGGTTGCTTTATGGACCCAATCAAACCTTACGTCAAACCTTGGATTATAAACAAGGCAAACTCGTGCGCATTGACGGTCAGCGACTCAAGGAAACAAACTCACGAAAAACCGAGCAGTCTGACGATTAACTTCGTCTTTAAGTCATGGAACTTGATCCCCAAATAGTGAATTGGACCAATGTTTGCCTGGATACTGTTTTGGTATTTGATGAGCATGGAGTGGTGATTTATGTGAACGAGGCGGGCAGGCGCACGTTTTCCTCTGGTGAAATTGAGCAGGCAAAAGAAGTGTGGGAAGTCATCAATTCAATCGCAGGCAACCAACCTTTTGCATGGGATTCATCGGCCAACGAAACAGAGTATACTGTTCATTCTGGGCATTTGAACGGATGTTATTATGCTGTATTTAAAGATCAACGCAACACAGATGAATTAACCTCGGCGTTGAGTTACAATAAGCTTCTCTATGCAGGTTTAGCAAATGGAACCATTGAAGGTTTAGCGTTGATTCACAAAAATCAAGCGGTGGATTCAAATGGACAGATGTGGATGGTAATGGGCGTTAATAATCCACAAGAAATCACAGAGATAAGGTGGGAAAGCGAGCTGGGAGCGCGCAATTGGAAGCGCATGAATGCCCGCTTAGGAGAAGTGGTGGAGTTTGAATTTATGAATCGAAAGGGGCAGAACCTTGTGGTAGAAGGTAAGATTTCGGTGATTGATAAGGAGGCAGACTTCAAGACACTGGCACTTTTGGATATAACCGAAAAAAGAAAAATTGCAACCGACTTATTGAGAACCAAAGAACGGTTTAGGTTGCTTGTTGAAACGAATCCTTTTGGGTTGTTTTTGGTGGTGGATGGCCGGGTTAGGTATGCGAATCAGGCGGGATTGGAAATATTAGGCATGGAGGAAGAAGAGGTGTTCAACCAAGAGGTTATCCAGTTTTTTACTCCTTCGGATCGCTCACCAATTGAAGAGGACATTGCCCGCATTCTCAATGGAGAAAAACCCATGTACCTCGAGGTGCAAGTGAACCGAGAGAACAACGAGGTAAAGGAAGTGGGTTTGCAAATGGTTTTGTCTTTTTTCGATAATCAACCAGCTGTGCAAATCACAATCAATGACTTATCGACTCAGATGCAGCTGGTGAGCGAACAATTGAAGAGGACATCAGCAGAGGAGTCGAATATTTTGCTCAAAGAGGAGATTTTACAACACAAAGAGACGCAAAAACAACTCGAAGGCGCTGAGCGCTTCAACAGGTCCATCATCGAGAGTTCTATTGATATGATTGTTGCGCTTGATGTCAAAGGGAAAATTGTTCAATTCAATCATGCAGCTTCGGTTGAGTTTGGCATGACGGTCGAAGACGTGAAGACGATGACCGCTGTGGATTTTTTGCACGACCCAAAGGATCTCAATGGCATCGTTTCGGATTTGGAACAACAAGGTTACTACGCGGGAGAAATAGCAGGCAAACGATCGACAGGAGAGGTTTTTCAAATGCTCATATCCATTGCGTCTCTTCAAAACAATGAAGGAGAAGGCGCGGGTTTTGTGCTCGTTGGAAGGGATGTAACCGACATTCGTTTTGCAGAACAAGAACTAAGAAGGAGTGACGAGCGTTACCGCGATATCCTTGAGAATGCAACCGACCTGGTTTTTCAGGTTAATGCAATGGGAGGCGTAGAGTATGCCAATCCGTCTTTCTTTGAATCACTGGGGTATTCATCCAAAGAGCTAAAAAAGGTGCTGATTCAAGACTTGATTCAAGCTCCAGCGAACAAAACCAAGGAGGATTGGACAGACTGGTTAGCGGGCTCAAGCAACGAATTGAACTTTATGCATAAAAACGGTTCAACATTAAAGATGTTGGGCGGCGGGTCAATGCAGACGAATGAACAAGGGAGTTTGATTGGCCTGCGCTGCATTTATTTAAACGTATCAGAGGTCCGGGCTTATCAGCGCGACGCAAAGGAGAAGTCGGCCAAATTGGAGTCTATTTTCAACTCCACGCGCTACCTGTTGATGTTCACCATCGACAAAAAACTTCGGGTCACCACCGTGAACCAGAACCTCAAAAACATCCTCGCGGAACAGTTTGGGTTTGATACATCGGTTGGTACCCCCATCATTGAGACGCTGAAGGAATTCACAAACAATGAATTTTACCAAGGACAACTGAACCTCTTCGCCCGAGCTGCTCAAGGCACCCAACAGCAATTTGAGCTACCGATGGTCACCAAAACAGGTGAGGTTGTATGGTATCAGTTGTTTGTTAATCCGGTTTTATTTGAAGAGGGAGCGCAGGAGTTGAGCTGCATTGCTTATGACATCACAGAGCGAAAAGAGATAGACAATCAAATCCGTGAGGCGCTAAAGGAGAAAGAAATCTTACTTCAGGAAGTCCACCACCGAGTGAAGAATAATTTACAGGTTATCTCAAGCATGCTCAACCTGCAGCGACGGTTTGTAGACGACCCCAAGATGTTGGACGTTTTGGAAGAAAGCCAAAACAGGATATCGACCATGAGCTTTATCCACGAAAGCCTTTACCAAAACTCAGACTTCAGCTCCATTGGTTTTGCCGATTATTTGGAGCGGTTGACTCAAAACTTAATTCACAGCTACTCCAAGATTTCGGCTCGTGTGGAATTGATAAGTCAGCTGGACGACATCCACATCAACCTGAAGCAAGCAATCCCTTGCGGTTTAATTGTTAATGAGCTCGTTTCCAACTGTTTAAAATACGCATTCAAAGGCAGAGAAACAGGTAAAGTATTCTTACGTGTTGAAAAAAAGGGCGAAGAACTGGAGATTGAGGTGGCGGATAATGGAGTGGGGTTGCCAGAAGAGTTTGACATCGAAACGAACGACAGCCTCGGGGTGTATTTGGTTCAAGCGCTTACCGACCAATTGGACGGAGTGCTCGTTGTGGATAACAAACAGAGCGATAAGACGTTAGATTCCAACGGTGGGGCTTCATTTTTGGTTAGATTTACCCCATTGACCGACTAGACGGAACCGAAAGAAACCACTTGATATGCCAATAAATATTCTCGTAACAGAAGATGAAAGCATCGTTCGAAAAGACATTGAACGCTGCCTTGGAAACCTGGGTTATAACGTAGTAGCCTCAGCTGATAACGGGGAAGACGCGATCTCCATGGCGATGAAGCACAAGCCTGACTTGGCGTTGATGGACATCATGATCAAAGGCGACATGAACGGCATTGCGGCAGCAGAAGAAATTAAGCGGAACATCGATATTCCGGTTGTCTTTTTGACGGCATACGCAGACGAGAACACCTTGAACGACGCGAAATTAGCGGAGCCACACGGGTACATTTTGAAGCCGTTCAAGGATGTGGACATTCAAACGGCTGTGGAAATGGCGCTTCACAAGCACGGAAAGGAGCAGGAAATGCGTCAGGAGACGGATTTTTTGAGGAGCCTGGCCGAACACAAAGACGACACGGATATCATTTTTGTGAAAAATCGAAGCCGCTTGATTCGTGTCAAGAACAGCGACTTGTTGTTTGTAGAAGCATTGAAGGATTATGTCGTGGTTCACACCACCAATGAAAGCTACACGATTCACTCCACCATGAAGGATGTCGAAACAAAACTTGGGGGGCCGGACTTCATGCGCGTTCATCGAAGTTACATCGTAAACATCGAGGCCATTGAAAGCATTAAGTATTCCATGATCACCATAGCTGGAATGGAAAAAGAGATTCCGGTTGGCGGAAGCTACAAAGACGCTCTTGCTCAGCGCATCAACCTTCTTTAAGGTTTTCTGTGCCTCCCGCTGAAGGGGGGAGGTCTGACCGCACAAGATTTCCGTGCAAGAAGTGACGAGAAGAAATAGCATCAATACCTTGAGAAAATGGCTTGCCCCTATCGCAACCGAAGAATAGTGAGGAGGAATTATGGCTGGACGGCATATCATAGTTCTAAGGTGGAATAATTCTCACTGAAAAAAGAGGGCGCGCATCTTTTTTTTTTCATACGCCCCTGAGCATGAAGCCCTCATTATTCTTCTATTGTTTCATGCATGTTGGGTTTTGGCGCGGTCTAATTGGCACGGTCTAATTGGCCTGGTCGAGGAGGAACAGCGCCTCTAGCCGTTTCAAAGTGCGCGGTAAATGCGCACCTTTAACTTGAGGCAAACGACAGCTGAGGTTATTTCGGAATGTGACTGCCCAAATCATGGTGTACATTTGAATCACAGGCCACGAAACATGAAACGGATTGAACACATTGGCATCGCCGTGAGAACGGCGCTTTTGTTTTGGGTTGTAATCGGCTCGACGGCTGTTGCTCAAGACACGTTTAGCATCGTTGCTGTGGACGTCACGACGGGTCAGGTTGGTTCAGCGGGCGCGACGTGTTTGGATGACGACGACATCGCGGGCGGTGCCATCATCATTTCGGACGTGCTGCCAGACCATGGAGCAATTCATACTCAAAGCTACTGGCTTCCAGCAAACCAGTCCAATGCACACGAGCAGTTTGAGTCCGGTGCGAGCCCAGAAGAACTCATGGATTGGCTGGAGTACAATGACATTCAATCAACCCCAGGGTTGAGGCAATATGGAGCAGTGGATTTGGTGACCGGTGAAGCACGGGCGGATGCCTTCACTGGGGCGGATTGCATGGATTATCATGGTCATTTGGTGGGGGTTGACTATGCCATCCAGGGAAACATCCTGTTGGATGCGTCGATCCTTGAGTCCATGGAACAAGGGTTTACAGAGACTTCCGGCACACTGGCTGAGCGACTCATGGCGTCATTGCAAGGGGCGAATGTTCCTGGAGCTGATTCCCGGTGCCTGAAAGAAGGTGTGAGTTCGAGAAGCGCTTTTATTCGTGTTGCATTCCCGGGAGACGACCCGAATAATCTCACGCTTGACTTGAACGTTTCCATTACGCCAGAAGGCGTCGAACCCATCACAGAGCTTCAAGAAATTTTCAATGCATGGAACCAGACTTTCTCAACGGAAGAAGCAATGAAACCATCGGAATTGAACGTATTCCTCGATACACAAGGGAGACTGACATTTACCTATTCAGGCTCTGATGTTCCAGAACAACTGTTGCTCACATCGATGTTAGGTCAAGAAGGCACGTATAACATCTCTCGCTTTTGGGTGGATCAAGCAGGCTTATCGGGATGGGTGGATATTCAGGGTTTTGCGGTGGGCACTTACATCGTTCGCCTTGTTTCCAAGTCAGGACAGCTTTTGGGAACTCGAAAAATGATGATTCACTGAATCAGTTAGGGAAAATCGCTTTGACAAGGGAATTTTAGGTGATTTGAGGAGAATAAAACCTTGATTTAATTGTCCGGTACATCGTAATTTTAGAGCCACAGAACGCATGAGGCGTTGCACTGAATACAGAACAAAAATTATAGATAAATGAGCGACGAAAATCCGCATGCAAATGCCAAGAACACGTACAACGTGAACAGCGAAAGCAAATGCCCTTTCTTGGGAGGAGCATTGAAACAAAGCGCCGGTGGTGGCACTCGAAATACGGACTGGTGGCCGAATCAACTGAACCTCAGTATTTTGCGTCAGAACTCTGCGTTGTCGAATCCGATGGGTGAAGACTTCGACTACAAGAAAGAATTTGAGTCGTTGGATTATGATGCGCTCAAAGCGGACATCAACCGCTTAATGACGGATTCACAGGATTGGTGGCCAGCAGATTATGGTCATTACGGTCCTTTTTTCATTCGCATGGCATGGCACAGTGCTGGAACATACAGAATTGCTGATGGCCGCGGTGGCGGGGGATCAGGAATGCAGCGGTTTGCTCCGCTGAATAGCTGGCCCGACAATGCCAATTTGGATAAGGCACGTTTGCTCTTATGGCCGATTAAGCAGAAGTATGGCAAAAAGATTTCGTGGGCGGATTTGATGATCCTCGCGGGGAATTGTGCGTTGGAAACGATGGGGTTCAAAACATTTGGATTCGGAGGTGGCCGGGCAGATGTTTGGGAGCCGGAAGAAGATATTTATTGGGGTTCAGAGGGAGAGTGGCTGGCTGATAAGCGATATACAGGAGATCGTGAGCTCGAGAACCCCCTGGCGGCGGTTCAGATGGGGTTGATTTATGTCAACCCAGAAGGTCCCAATGGAAATCCGGATCCGATCGCTTCCGCTCGTGACATTCGTGAGACGTTTGGTCGCATGGCGATGAACGACGAGGAAACCGTAGCGTTGATTGCGGGGGGACACACGTTTGGCAAGACGCACGGTGCTGCAGACCCAGAAAAGCATGTCGGTGCAGAGCCGGCGGGTGCTGGAATTGAGGAGCAGAGCATGGGTTGGAAAAATACGTATGGAACCGGTGCTGGCGGTGACGCGATCACGAGTGGATTGGAAGGTGCCTGGACGACAACGCCCATTCAGTGGAGCAACAACTACTTTGAAAACCTATTTGGTTTCGAGTGGGAGCTTACCAAAAGCCCAGCAGGCGCTCAGCAATGGAAACCTAAAAACGGTGGCGGTGAAGGAAGTGTTCCGGATGCGCACGACTCATCTAAGAGCCATACTCCGATTATGTTGACGACGGATTTAGCGCTGCGAATGGATCCAAAATATGCGGTGATTTCGAAGCGTTTTCATGAGAACCCGGAAGAATTTGCCGACGCATTTGGACGGGCTTGGTTCAAGTTGACCCACCGAGACATGGGGCCGGTTGAGCGTTACCTCGGGCCTGAGGTGCCTGCAGAAGAATTGATTTGGCAGGACCCCGTTCCAACCCCGGCAAACGGAACATTGAGTGAGCACGATGTGGCGGCCTTGAAAACGAAAATCATGGCGTCTGGATTGACTGTTTCACAAATGGTTTCAACGGCATGGGCATCGGCATCCACCTACCGTGGAAGCGACAAGCGGGGAGGATCCAATGGCGGTCGGATTCGACTCGCTCCTCAACGTTATTGGGAAGTGAACAACCCAACGCAACTGAGTCAGGTGCTTGATACGTTGGAGGGCATTCAAAAAGACTTCAATGCAACGGGCAGCACTCAGGTGTCCATGGCAGATTTGATTGTTCTCGCGGGCTGTGCGGGTGTTGAAAAAGCGTCGTCGAATGCAGGTCACCAAGTCTCGGTTCCATTTACATCAGGTCGGGGAGACGCAACGGATGCACAGACCGACGTGGATTCGTTTGCAGTTTTAGAGCCGCGTGCGGATGGATTTAGGAACTACAAGAAAGCAAGCGCAACAGCATCAACCGAAGAGATGTTGATTGACAAAGCGCAATTAATGACCTTGACCGCGCCTGAAATGACTGCATTGGTTGGAGGCATGCGGGTCATTGGAACGAATTACGATGGCTCGATGCACGGGGTCTTTACAGACCGTCCGGGCGAATTAACAAACGACTTCTTTGTGAACTTGCTCGACATGAACACCACATGGAAAGCAGTGGACCCAGTCTCAGAAGGGTTTGCAGGTTCTGACCGGGTAACGGGAGAAACGAAATGGACAGCTTCCCGCACAGACCTCATCTTTGGTTCTAACTCTGAGTTGCGAGCCATTGCAGAGGTTTATGGTTGTGCTGACGGCGAGGAGCGGTTTGTGAATGATTTCGTGCGCGCTTGGGCGAAGGTGATGGACCTCGATCGCGCTTCTTGAACTCTCCACCAGTGACGTTCGGGACTGCAATCAGGCCTTTACATCATTGACTTTCAACCGGCCCAAACATCACAGGGACTCAAGTTCTCAGCATCCTTGAGGATTGGCAGCGCTTGTCATGAATCTGGACCACTTGCTAAAACCGGTGCTTTGCAGAACCTAATCAACAAGATAAAAAGTTCCATTGATCTCTCATCTGACGCGGAGGAACACATCCATTCCATTGCCACAGAGAGGCAGGTGTCCAAGGGAGATGTATTGATCCAAGAGGGTCAAATGGTGAACAAAACCTATTTTGTCGAGTGCAGCCAAAGTTTCTTTGCTAAAACCTGCTGCGGTGTACTTTGTGTAATCTCTTGCTATTATTTTTTGTTATTTATTAGTTTATTACTTATTCGCCATTTGTTTTAATATGATGATACAATTCATAGATGGCTTTGCCGTCACCTAAAGCGTTCCACAAATCATCACCAGTAGCGCCATCCGGCAGTTCGCCATCTAACAAATCTTCAAACATATTATGGCAGCAAATACACCAATCTTCTGTGCCTTTATCTTCTTCTCCCCATATTGATATTACACCATCATAGGAACGATCTGCAGCATAACCATCGTAAATAGCAACTTCCCAGGAATTAAACCAGCGTGATAAGACGTCGTCACGATTTGCATGCCCATGCCCAATTACCTCATTGGTTTCCATATTCAATTGTATGGAGAATTTATCTATTTTATGACAAGCAGGACCATTATCTAGCCAAAATGTAACATACTTGCCCCATGCTAATTTGTAGTCAGGAAAAAATTGCTTGGGTAATTTCATTTTAGGAATATCATTTTCTACAAACTCGACCATTCCCTCATCCGAGAGGTTCTGCTTGATGTGATGGTACAATTCATAGATGGCTTTGCCGTCACCTAAAGCGTTCCACAAATCATCACCAGTAGCGCCATCCGGCAGTTCGCCATCTAACAAATCTTCAAACATATTATGGCAGCAAATACACCAATCTTCTGTGCCTTTATCTTCTTCTCCCCATATTGATATTACACCATCATAGGAACGATCTGCAGCATAACCATCGTAAATAGCAACTTCCCAGGAATTAAACCAGCGTGATAAGACGTCGTCACGATTTGCATGCCCATGCCCAATTACCTCATTGGTTTCCATATTCAATTGTATGGAGAATTTATCTATTTTATGACAAGCAGGACCATTATCTAGCCAAAATGTAACATACTTGCCCCATGCTAATTTGTAGTCAGGAAAAAATTGCTTGGGTAATTTCATTTTAGGAATATCATTTTCTACAAACTCGACCATTCCCTCATCCGAGAGGTTCTGCTTGATGTGATGGTACAATTCGCTGAACCACTTTCCATTGAAAATTTTGTTGAATCGCTCTTCACTCAGGGTCGCTGGCAATTCTCCATCATCACATCCTTCGAAAGTGTCGTGCCACAGTGCATCACACAACATGATGTACGAGCGGTCAAACAATTTGATATGCGCTGAGCTTGCATACTCCTCTTGATTGTGTTGGTAGAGAAGTGCTTCACCGCCGAACCACCGACCTTCTCTTTCAGAGTATTCATTTACCTTTTCGCAACCTAGAATGTGCCCCGTTGCTAGGGAAACTTTGATATGAAACCCGTTGGTTTTCAAATCCGGTGAGTTCAGAAGACGGATGTCCACAAAGCTGCCCCAACTCAAATCCCATTCCGGGGTCAAGTGCTCGGGAAGCTTCATTTTTCGGAGCGATTCAATGTTGTAATCTGACATAATTAAATATTTGTTTATTGCTTTAATGAAATTTCCCGAAATTAAGTGAATAAGATCCACCAACGATTAGATGGCTTTAAAACCGATGCTTTTCCCAAAAAATAGAAGATTTAGCATTAAAACATCCCATAGACATTGGACGTCAATAAAAATAAAACAAACTATTTAGTAAATTACAAAGCCACAGGATCGAGCAAGTCTCAATTAACTGTAACAATGATCTAAGCTCAAACAATTTCCAACCTAATCCAATCGATGTCAAAAGAAGAATCCATTAGGCCTATACAAGCCATACTCAAAGAGGAAATCGATGAGATTAAAGAAGGACTAAAGCCATCGTTAGACGTTTTGGTGGTGGGGATGAATCCAAGTCTCTCACAATGGACCTACAAGCAACTTTATAACTGCCTCAAAAAGCGAAAAAAAGAGGGAGGGCTTCTAAAAGTATTGAACATTTTGAGTCAGAATGGCGAAGGCGGAGAGGAATTTGTAGGCAGTCTTAACGATAAAAAACGTTGGAATAAATGGGTGGGAGACACGTTTTTTACGCCACAAGCAGACGGCAAGGCAGAAGCTTTCAGTGCGCTGCAGTATTTCTTTGTGGAGGGCAAGGAAAAATCTTCAATCGATCCGATGTCCTGGCCAGTTGTGGGCCAAAAAGATGACCTTTCCAAGAAGAAAACAATACCCTACTTCAACGCCATCCGCAAAACGCTTGCCGCAGGACTGAAGGCAATGCAAACCGAACCCGATTTGAATGATGACCAGCGAAAGCTGACGTGGTATCATATCGACTTGTTTCACTACCGAGAAACGGATCAAGAATCGCTTCTCGCAAGTCTCAAAGACGGAGGAGAGTGGAGTGATAATGCCCGAAAGGCAGTTGAGGTGTTTTGGGAGCAGGTAAAGGACCTAAAGCCTCACGTGCTGTTGGTCGCCAATTCGAATGTTTCGGATCTCATTTTTTCGAACTACGACGACGTCTTGAAAGAGACGTTCAATCTTGGTAGTGCTACGGGCCGTGAGGGATTCGGTAAAAAGTTGGAATGGGATAGGGATTCCTTCTCACTCCGAATTAAGGCTGATCCTTCCGAACAGATGCCCAAGGTGGTTTTCTCAAGGCAATTGTCAAGAGGAGCGAGCAATGCCATGTTGTACTTTGTGGCGAAAGAAATCGGTCGAATGCTATCATCAACGGATTGAACAAACAAAAGCAGAAAAACGACCATGACTGCCTTTAGCAAAGATGAACACCGAATTGTCGATGAGTTGAATAAGTTCTTCAATCGTGGCATTTCGCGGGATGATTTTGAACAGTTGTATGGATTCTTTTTTAACAACGGACGCCCCGTGCATACCGTGTTTGTTCGGCTTGGTCGGTTGTTGAAGGTGTTTGTCGAAAGCCGATGCCAAGAAGGTGAGGAGGCATTGAGAACCGAACTCGATCGCGTTGAAAAGCTCATGATGCGGAATGGCGTTGATTTTGAAGTCATTCGTGTGTGCATTGACCTCGATGGGGTGGTGGTGGATTATGAACAAGGAACGAAAGCGTGGAAGGAACAGCACGGTGACAGAGAAGAAGGGATGTTTTTGAGCTTCCCGCCGATTGAAGGAGCCATCGATGCAGTTCAATTGTTGCTTGGTGACCCAAGGTTTGACGTTTATTTTGTGTCAACGGCACCGTGGTCCAACCCAAGTGCCTGGACGGACAAAAGGTTGTGGCTAGAGCAACACTTTGGAGAGGTGGTGAAAAAGCGTCTCGTGCTGACCCACCGAAAAGACCTCGTGGTCGGGGACGTGCTCATCGACGACCGACCCAACAACGGAGCGTTGGAATTCCCGGGCTGGTGGATGCATTTTGGCAGCGAAGAAATACCACATTGGAGAGCGGTGATTTCGCTGCTATGCGATTGTGATTTGTTCATTGGACCTTCTGGTGTCAAAGTATCACGGATGGAGTTCCTTGAAGAGTGCCTGAAGTCTTGGGTGCTGAAAGAGGAGTCCGGTCTTCCCTACGAATTGGAAGACACCCTCTTGGAGGTGCGCTCTTCCGCTACTTCAATTCCTGCATCCGAAATGGTGAGCGTTCCAACCGCTTCCGGTGAGCGAATCTGCTTCTCCCGGTGGGACTTGGGCTTGGAAATTGCCGAATTGATGGAATTTGCGAACGAAGAGGGGTTGGATTGGTCCTATGTTTGCTTGGATCACGCGTGGAGATACCGGGAGTTCTTGTCGGATTCCATTGCGCTCCTTTGTGATCTGGACCTGTACCATACGGGGGATGTCATAGGTCAAGGGGCAATCACGCCTATATGGCGTCCAGATCGGCAGAAGCCTCAGTGGAAAGGTGGAGGCCGTGCCATCTTCGCATCCAGCACCCTCTCGCAACATACCGTTCGGTTCATTTCTGACGAAGAGGCGGATGTCGTTACCCGTTCAGGGCCTGCTCGTGTGGGATACTCGGAAGGGGTGAGGGCTGTGAAAGGGACGGATGGAAAATGGCGAGAGTTGCAGAAACTGTTTTCAAGGCACAGTTAACTTGGCGCGAGCGCACCAGATTCAATTGGAAATGGAAGATTGGTTTGCACTGACAGAAGCCAGTTGGGGACAAAGTGCCTTGATAGCTTGAATCAACGTTGGCAACGATCGTGAAGGATTCGCTAGTGCGTGACGGTAATTTTTTGCGTGATCGGTCGATCTTCCCCCAACTTACAGATGTACATGCCAGCGGCAAGGCCAGGCAAGACAATACGTGTGGTGCCGTTGATCCATGCGTTGTACACTTCACGACCTTGGGTGTTGAAAATTCGAAGCCGCTCAAAATCAGTGCCATTGGCGAGCACATGAATCATTTCATTCGGACCGATGGCCGTTGGAAAGAGCCAAGGTCCTGATAATTCCGCTTCTGAAATGGAAGCGGGGTTTCCATTGAAGACAACGTTGTCGTAGTAGTAGTCTGTCGAACCACTGAGGTACCCCGGGTTTCCAAAGTCAAAAAAGATGGACAAAATCCGGTAGTTGAAATTCATATTGAACGGCTGAGTTCCCGGGACGGGCTGGGCGAAATTGAACGTCAAAGTTTCCCATTCATAACTCGTTGTTGTGTTCACCTGTGTTTCAACGCTGTTCGCCATGTTCATGTATTCCTCTGCTTTTAGGCGCACCGGCAAGCCAGGTGTGGGCGAGTAAACATCAACGCTTATGCTGGTGTAACCCGATTCAAACGGAATAGAAGAAGCCAAACCAAGCGGTGTGCTCACGGTTGTTCCTGCATAATCGAGCGCCAAGTAATGCTTGGTCACCTTGGTCACCTTGTTTGTTTCGTCCGTTGGGTCGGTACTGAGTTCCGCAAAGTTACCCGCAAATGATGTGGTCTGATAGTGTACGGATTCATCTTCATGGTTGATAGGTAGGTCCACTTGGATGAGCTCTCCCGCGCCATCAAACAATTCAACATCGTCGAAATAGATGGTGGAGAGGTCGGTACCGTCTCCGTACATCCCAAAATCCAACATGAACGCAAGTTGATTGAACACGCCAGACGGAAGACCTGTGAAGTCCCACTCCAGTTCTTGCCAATCATTGGACACAGTGGTAATCGCATCGAGTTCAGAGACCCCCTGTCCTTCTAACTTGAGTTTCATGATCGATCCTGTGAGCGGCGCGTGAACTTTCATTCGGATGGCACCAACAGCGGACAGGTCGAGGTAATCAGGAAGGGTCACAATGGATCCAGCCCAAATTTCACCACCGGGTTGACGCACAATTTTAGCGACGGTAGCACTTGGATTGTTGTCATTGGGATTTGGGTTGGCCACCACAGAAGAGAGCGCTTGCTCGAAATCAACAAGCACAGGGGTGGTTTCCTCTGTTTCAAAGTCAAAAGGAAAAGTGATTTGTGATTGGGCTCCAAAAACAAAACACAATGAAAGGAACAGAAATGGTAAACGCATGGGAAATTGTTGAACGAGCCCACCAGGCATTTCAGGTGTCATGTTGGCTTTGGTTGCAAGTTAGTTCTGTTTGAGTGAATTACTTTCTGGTGGGCGATAGATTATCGAATCTCCCAAAGCCTCAAAGGAATTACCTTGCGCAGATGATTCGCTCCATACCTGCAATGGCCTTCTTTGTTTTAGTTTACACCACGAGCCTCGCTCAGATGACCATGGGCCAAACGGATTGGTTGTTACTTGACGCGGACCGAGATGACCGCGAGGTACCGTGCATGGTTTGGTATCCAGCGGAAGAAGCGGGCTCAGAAACAACTCCATTGCCTGGACCTTTTCCAACGGTGGTGTTTGCGCACGGTTTTGTGATGGGCCCGGATGACTATGAAGGGTTTGCGCAAGGGATGGTGGATGCGGGATACGTGTTTGTTTCGCTTGGAACGGAGCAAGGATTCGCTCCGGATCATGGGATGTACGGGTTGGATGTTGCGTTTGTTGCCAATAGCATAGCGGGTGGTCTATCGAACGGTGTGCTGAGCGGTACATTGAATACACGTGCGGCAATAGCCGGGCACAGCATGGGAGGTGGAGCGACATGGTTGGCTGCTGCTGAGCAACCCACAATTGATGCCGTCATTGCCTTGGCTCCAGCAGAAACAAGCCCATCCGCGATTGCGGTAGGTTCAGATATGAATGCACCTGTTTTGGTGATTTCAGGATCAGAAGATGCGGTCACTCCTCCGAGCACTCAGCATATTCCCTTGTATGAGAGCACGGTCAATGCGCCGTGCCGTGCGTTTGTCTCGATCGAAAATGGAGGGCATTGTGGGTTTGCAGATCCTGGAACGCTTTGTGACTTTGGGGAGTTGGGATTCAATGGCCTAGCTGCTTCGGAGCAACTAGAAATTTCATTGGGCTTAACGGTGCCGTGGTTGGATGCTTTTTTGAAAGACGACCCAGAGGGATTGGATGTGCTCGACGCTTTGGCTTCCGAAGCGAATGTGACCTTGGAGTTGGCATGTGCACTGCAGGTTTTTGAGACAGCAATTGCGGGACTGGATGTGCACCCGAACCCCGGAAGAGGTGGGGGGTACATTCGAAACAATTCACTCCAGAAAGCGAACCTAGAGGTCTACAACGCTACAGGTCAATTGGAATACGCAGAACCGAACTTATCCCCAGGTAACTACGTTGAGCTGCGCTTGGATCCGGGTTTGTACGTCATCAAGATGGGTTACGAAGGCAGGGAAATTCAATCCGCAACCTGGATCGTGTATTGAGCAACCAAAAGATCCGCTCTTCAACGGGTATTCAATCCACGCTCTACAATGGACTGAGACTCGATAGTGAGGTACGGCTGTAGCACCGTAAAAATGTGGGCCAACCCCTTTTTTCGGAGTGCTTGATGCGGGGTTTCGGGGTATTTCTTGGAAGAGAAATCCAACCAATACCTCCCGATTACAAGGATGATTTCTGAAATACGGTCTATTTCTTCAGCTGAAATAGCCAAAACACCATGGATATGGGAATGTCGGATTCGCTCTTCTGTCCATTGGTCGAAATAAGCATTGATTGTTTCCGTTACCGCTAGCATGGTTGGGTCGTCTTTCAAGGGGATTCTAAAATCATCCCTCAAGATGTACCGAAAGTCCCAAATCACATCATACGATTGAAAAACCCCTTCAATGATGGTTTGTGGTTCAGGTGAATCAGACTGGACGTTTTGATGTTCGAATGCTTTTTGCAAGAGAGCAAGGTGAGCGGCTAGAATGTCCTTTTTGGAATGAAAGTGATACCAAAGCGACCCTTCCAATACGTTGGCTTCTTTGGCAATCGATGCGGTCGTTACCGATCCAAACCCATGTTGATTGAAGAGGATGAGGCTTTGCTCGAGGAGATGCCCCCGAGTCTTGGAAGGAAACAAGGCCCGAGTCTCTGGTGTTAGGGGCTCACAGGTGAGGTTAGTGAGATTCATAATCAACCTTCATATGAACGGGAACACGGGGGTTCATCACAGAGAACCACAGCGGTGGGAAGAAACTCAGTAATATGGACGCAGGATAACCCAGAGGAAGCTGCGGGCTCTGCTCGTGGCTGTTGAGGGTCTGATATTTTTTGGAAGACTTGAAATGATGATCGCTGTGTCGGGTCAATTCGTACAAAGCGATTCGTCCAATATTGAAATCAGAATTCCAGGAGTGATGAGGTTGAACGCGCTCATACCTGCCTGATTCGGTTTTCATTCGACGCAGGCCATAATGTTCGATGTAGTTGATGCTCTCCAAAAACAAAAACGAAATTATCCCAACCCCCGCAGCGAAGATCGCCGTCTCAACAGAGAAGAACACACCAACAGCTCCCAAGTACAAAGGCTGAATGATGTGGTACCATAGCATGTCATTTTTGATTGACAGAAACGATCGTTTCTGTCGCTTGAGCAACTGAAATTGAAGTTTCCAGGCGTGGACGTATTGTTTAAAAACGGAACTGACCCAGAAGGAGTAGAGGGTTTGATTGTATTTGGCCGTGGCCCCATCCTCGGGCGTTGCAACATGGATGTGGTGTCCAAAATTATGTTCGATGTAAAAATGCATATACAAGCAAGGCATGTACAACGCCTTGCTGATGAATCGCTCCAAGTAGGATGTGCGGTGACCCAGTTCATGGGCGACATTGATTCCATTGGTGGCCAGTAGAATTCCGCCAGAAACGGCGAGTCCGACAAGCTCGTAGGTTGCGTATTCACCGGTTTGAATATTGGACAACAAAAGGAACAACAACCCAAACACCAAGGGTAAATTCAAGAAAAGCATTAAATCAAAGATCCATTTGGTCTTCTTGTATTGTGCGTCATCGTCGGAAAGGTTGCGGCTACCCTCGCCTGCAATGACGTCCAGCAACGGAATAAAGAGAAATGCATAAAACACCAAAGCGTACGTCCAAAGTCCGGAACCGACGAAGGAAATGTAAGCTGCAAGCGGCACGGTGTAAGCAAAGAGGTATTTTAAATCTTTCATGGCACGTCCCAAAATGGAGGTAATTTTTCAATCACCGAACTGAACGAAGGTATTCGTTTTTGGGTAAACACCCAAATTCAAGGGAAAAGGAGCGTTCCTCGGATATTTACCTTAGTTTGCGGAGCAACACAACGAATACAAGTACCATGGAAAACGTATCAATTTTAGCACAACTCGTCATTGCCGCATCCATCATCATTGTTTGGGTATTTCGGTACGATAACATTGTTATGGAGTTCAAGCAGTATGGCCTTTCTGACCTGGTTAGAAACATGGTCGGCGCATCGAAAATTGCATTGGCGACGATCTTGGCCATTGGGGTAGGGTATGAAGTTCCCGTAGTAGAGGCGGCTTTGTTGATGGCCGTTTTAATGGTGTGCGCCCAAGCGTTTCATGTAAAAGTGAAAAACCCCTTAAAGAAGTATGTGCCGTCCGCCCTGTTGTTAGTCCTGTCCCTCTTTATTGCAGCGTTCAATGCCGGTCTCATCTAGGTCATGGACATTCATCTTGCCGCACTTCTGTTTTCGGCAATCTCTTTCATTGGCTATGGAGTCAATTCGTTCTTTTCTAAACGGATGATGTCTGAATATGAGCGCTGGGGTTTCAAGGACCAACGTGTCATTTTGGCTTGCTGTCAATTGCTGGGAGGCGCAGGTTTGCTGGTTGGTATGGCGGTTCCTTTGATGCTGTCGATCGCATCATTTTTACTGATGTGCATGATGGTTGCAGCAGTTTTTGTAAGAATCAGAATCAAAGAGAGCATCGTAAAAATGCTTCCCGCCCTCTTTTATGCTCTCTTGAACCTCTGGATATTCTGTGATTCACTGGATATAGGGCTATGACCGTTGGGCTTCACCTTGTTGTTATGGGCTTTAGTTAGCGCACTTATCGGAGATGGTTAAGTTTCGAAAATTCGTGCAGGACGAATAAGCTCTCCTGTGCTAAAACAGACCCACTCCCGGTGACCTTTTCGGATTTCATTGAGCAGAAAAACATGACCGTTCTCTGCCTTAAGTAGATTCGAAGTACGCCAATGCTCTTCTCCTAACTTACGGAAATGAACATGCTGTTTGATGTCGGCCAAACCCGAAACCCGGTCATCCTCAACCTCTATGAAATCCACCTGCATTCCATGTCGGCGTGTGAAGAATACGGTACCATCCTCCTTTTTGTCTCGCCCTGTTTATTCCGAAACGGGTTCTTGTCCGTATTCGTTCTCTCCTTTTTCTCCCTCTGTTACCGCTAGAATGAGATTGTAAATAGGAATCAATAAAAACCAACCGCTTTTACCTACATCGTGCATCCTTCTGACCCCTACTGCTATAGAGGGAACGAGAACTGCAAGCGAGTATAAGTTCGCTAATTCGGGTACTCCAATGAACCCACAAATGAACCCCACGACAAAGGAGATAAGAATATTGAACAGCACGAACATCCAATATTCTTGCCTCGTAGCTCTTCCATTAAAATCTCCGTATTGCCTTAACGCCTTGATGTACCAATTCATAATTTAAATTTTTTAAAAAGTAGAGCTTTCAGAGCCAGAAACAAAATCAGCGCTTCCCAGAGCTCGTCCACAGTGTTTCAGACCAGTTTTAAATTCAATCTTATGCTCAACTTCAAATTCAGAAGGGACAAAGCCATTTTTAAAAAGTAAAGTTCCTTTTTTGGAGATTAACAGGGATAATAGATGCCAAGACTCAAAATTCCTCGCAAGCACACAAAATAATAATAATAACCTAATTCAGCACCATATCAAACCTCGACCGTGCTTTATCTTAGCCATAGATAGAAAGATGATAGATGTAATTGAGCTTTTTGCTGGAGTGGGTGGTTTTAGGCTTGGCTTGGAGGGCTACAAAAAAACCGATTCGAAATTTTACTCGAGCCTGTCTGGGTACAAGAAGGAGATTGAAAATCCAAACTTCTTTAACACGATAATTTCAAATCAGTATGAGCCAAGCACAAAAACCCAACACGCAAGCTCCGTTTACACCAGACAATTCGGACTCCAAGGACACTTTAATTTAGATATAAACAAGCTTAGTGTCCGGGATATCGTGGACAGTCAATCCCAGCAAGGGAGGTTGGAGAGACCTTTGATGATGGTAGGTGGGTTCCCGTGTCAAGATTATTCAGTTGGAACTCTTCTGAAAAACTCGAGAGGACTTAAAGGAGAGAAAGGAGTGCTCTGGTGGGAGATAAACAGACTGTTAGGCGAACTGAATGCCATAGGAAGACTGCCGAAATACCTTCTTTTTGAAAATGTGGACAGATTGCTGAAATCTCCTGTGAAATCGCGCGGAAGTGACTTCGCGACAATATTGTACTGTCTTCAGAAGCTTGGGTATACGGTCGAGTATCAGAGTATAAACGCAGCAGATTTGGGATTCGTCCAGAAGCGATCGAGGGTGTTTATTCTCGCATATTTTGGACAGCCGCAAGGGACTTTAGGTGCTGCACTGAATATTCATCAAACATTACCTGGAAAGGAGGTTCAAATCCCAGATTACCAGTTTACAAAACCTAACATAGGGAGGCTTCAAAACAAGTTTAAGGGATTGAAGAACTCACCTTTCTGGCACGGCGGCACACTGCACGACGGTTTGGTCTTTCCTCATAAAGCAGTTTTTTCCAGGCCAGATAACCCAATGGTCTTTGAAGATGTTCGTGTCGACGAATCCAAGGTTGACGTAAGCTCAATACTAGTTTCTCAGGAATCTATAGAGCGGTGGAAAGAGGCTAAACAAGGAAAGAGAATACCAAGACTTAAGCCAGACGGCACACCCTACATATGGGCTGAGGGCGCAATGGAACTGTGTCAGGAGAACGAGAAGCCGCTAAGAACAATCATAACCTCGGAAGGTGGATTGGCACCCTCAAGAACGAGACACTTGGTGCGCTTGAAAACACCAATTAATGGCTATGAATATCGAATTCTCCACCCTCTTGAGATGGAAAGAGGCAACATGTTTCCAGATGGGTTCACGTTGATTGAGGGCGTTTCTACAAAAAAAGTAGGATTTTTAATGGGTAATGCCCTGGTTGTCGGAGTTGTGGAGAAAATAAGAAATGCGATAATTGATCAAGAAAAGAATAGGCGAAGCTGATGAATACGTTCCAAGATGTAATTAAAAATGTAAGTCGCTCACAAAGAGTCGAGCGACTTAAGTCCTGCCGGATAAGCACCGACTTCGGAAAAGCACCCATTCACTTTAACGGGAAACAGCGTTTTTTAGACGTTTATGAAGTCCCATTAGAACTGTTAAGGTTCAACGCAAAGAATGGGCGGATATTAATGGAAATAGCCTCGCTTAACGAGGCCACCGGGGAGACGTCTTTGAATGTGGATGACATGACCTCTCAAGACCTGATTTTCCGTGCGCTTTGGGAGTCCAATGTTGACAGAAACACCAGGACACAAGAAGATTTGGATGAGAAGGGTCAGCAAGTGCCGGGTGTAATTACATCTGATGGAGTCATCATTGATGGAAATAGAAGAGCGAGTCTTCTCATGAGGCTTGCAATCAAACACCCATCTAGAACCTTCAAATTCAGCGCAATCATCCTTGATGAATCAAGCGATGACGAAAACGGGAAAACCTTAGAGGCGTTTGAGATTGAAAAACAGATTTCAGAAGACACAAAAGTCGATTACAACCCGATTAACAAATACATCAAGGCGGCCAGGATGGCGGAAGAATACAATCTTCCGGTGTCAGAATTAGCAGATATGTGGAAGGCCAGCCAATCTGAAGTCAAGAAATGGCTTGACATTAAGAAAAACATGGACAAGTATCTAAGTCATGTAGGGGCCAAGAATCAATACAAGAGGCTCGTTGGGATGGAAGACGGCTTTATCAACTTCACGAAGCTTTGGAAGAAAATACAACACCGTGACACACCTGGAGTTTCAGATGAAATTGAATTGTCTCTAAAAGACAAGCTTGATCTGGAAAAAGCCTATTTCGATTTAATGCGCTACTCATACCGCAATAATGACAGCAACTTCAATTTTAAAAACATAAGGCCACTCTTTTTCACGGCCCACACCTCGGCAGGCATCCAGTTCCTTAGTAAGCCAGACTTGATAAAGAAATTTCTAAGCTACTACAGAGAAACGATCTCCGAGGAAAACAAAACATTTGAATCACAAAACGCTATCTCCAAGCTCCAGGAAAAATATCCTGATAAAGACAAAAACGAATGCTTAAAACTAAAAGACAGTATGTGGGCTGCATCGAGCAGTATTAAGGGTTTAATCACAGAAATTAATAACAGGAATGCAGACATAAACCTCTCCGTTAGGCCAGAAAAGACGATAGAACAAATCCTTCAAAAGTTTGATAGTATATTGGGTTATGATGACCAGAATGGCAGAGTTTTTTGGCGTTCAGAGAGAATTAAGAATTCACTACTCGAAAATCCCCACGAGGACACAATAGACCAGGCTCGTAAGATTGGTAAGATGGCGGACTTCATCAAACGAAGTTTTAGATAACATGGCCGAGCAATCTAAACTGTCGTTTGATTTAACGTCGTCTTCCATCATAATTGACTTAAGCGCCAAAGAAGCCTCGAGCAAACGTGACATTTCGGATAATATCAGAGACTATTTGGGATTGACCCCCAACCTAACGAGAGGCGAAAACACCATTTCAATATTTGTTTCGGACATCACCGCACTCGGAAGACTGGTTCAAGATGTCATGGCAATTATAGAGGGGTCTTCCGTAGAGATTTTTCTAGACAAGAACATTCAATCTGCACTGTCTGATGCTGAGATGGCGGAATTCGATTTTGCTCAATTCAGCGAAGAAGCGAGGAGAATACGGAACGCGGAAAGTGTATTAGACGAAATCCCAGACTTTATAGAAGTGGTCAAGTCATGTATGACAAGACAACCATACAAGAAGCAGCTACTAGCATCATTTCATATCGCATTTGCCAAAAACGTCGCAAATTTCAGTGTCCCGGGAACAGGCAAAACGACAATGGTTTACACCGCTTTTGCGGCCATGAAGTCCTCGGACTATTGTGACGAACCTATACAATCTCTTTTGGTCATTGGACCACTGTCTTGCTTCATACCATGGCAAGAACAATATGAAGAATGTTTTGGGAAGGAGCCCAGCCTGAGGGTGATTGAAAACTCTAGTGACATTGATGGTCTTCATAGCAGTAGCCAACCGGCTGAGCTCATTCTCATTAATTATGAAAAAATGAGGCCTGGCAGTGAGTTCCAACGAGGGCTTCTATCCTATTGTCGAATTCATAAAACCATGCTGATTTTGGATGAGGCCCATAGAGTAAAGAATCCGGAGGGCGTATATGCCAACAGCATCTTACCATTAGCTCGAACCGCGAGAAGCAGAGTGGTCTTGACCGGAACCCCGATTCCGCAAGGTTTCCAGGACTTATTGAACATTGCTCGATTTTTGTACCCAGACAAAAACATTTTGTCCTACTCCCACAAACGACTAAAGAAATTCACTAAAAATCCAGAGCGGTATTCTCGAGAGATTGGCAGAATCACGACTCAGTTTGAACCGTTTTTTATCCGATTAAGCAAGTCAGACTTTAAGATCAAACCGGCTCTAGATATGGCGCCAATCGATGTGGAGTTTAGTGACACGGAGTTAAGAATTTGGAACACGGTTGAGGCACTAAGCAAAGAATCTGACTCGCGCTTCTCCATGATTCGATTATTACAAGCCTCTTCGAATCCATTCTTGCTCACACAAAAACTCGACCTAAGGGAATTCTATGGAGTAGAAGAAGAGGATTCGGTAGATGACGCTCCCGAAGATGATACAGGATGGCAAAACGATTTGGAATTGCTGAATCCAATTGTTGCTGCAGGATCAAAGAATGTGGGGTCTAAAATCAGAGCCTGTGCCGACTTAGCTGCCCAACTAGTTAATCAAGGGGAGAAAGTGATTGTATGGATTGTGTTCACGGATACAGCGCTGAGGATTCACAGGGCTTTAGCTGAATTAGATGTCAAAAGCGGAGCGTTACTCGGCAAAGCAAACAACACTGCCTTTTTGATTAACGGAAACAAAAACCGAGACGACGTGATTCAACGCTTCAAAAACACACGGGAATTGAATTGTGTCATAGCTAATGCCGCCGCAGTTGGAGAATCAATATCACTTCATAAAAACATCAAAGGAGAAAAGGTCTGTTCTAATGCGATATACCTAGAGCGCAACTTTAATTGCGCCCAATATCTTCAAAGTCGGGATAGGATACACAGGGTTGGAATAAGCAATGAGGTAGATGTTAAATATCACTTTTTTGACACACCAGGAACCTTGGATAAGCACCTTGATGAATCCCTGAAAAGAAAGTCAAGAATGATGGAGGAGTTTATCGAAAGTGAGCCTATTCCTCTAATCTTATTGGAAGACTCAGATGTAATGAAAGAGGTATACGAAAGTTATTATGGCAACTCATAAAAAACACCATGTCTTAAGAACGATTAGACACGCTATCCTTGGTGGCGACAGTTTAACGCAGGCGAAATCTTTATGCGCTCATAATGGCTTTAGCAAAAATCAAATAACTGAGACCCTTTCTCTGTTTGATGAGTTTAAGGAAGAAGCGCCTTTGGATGGCGAAGACTTTTGGGACATTCTAGCATACGAAATATTCAGTAGAGCGCTGCAAAACAGCTACTTCGAACAATACATAGCTAACTCGGAGGGTGGTTTAGTCATCTTTAATATGAATAATGTGCCCGAGGATTTAAAACCTACCCTCGATGCATTTAGGCTTTTAGACACATGCACTTATTCAGGTTATGAGCTGACCATTAGTTTACCCGAAGATCACATAAATGATGCCAGGGTAACACAAGCAAAGATTGACTTAAGGCAATTTGAGGAAATCTTAGCCAAGAAAAAGGCACTTGGCTTAGAAGGAGAGTTGTTCGTTATTCAGGAGGAAAAGGATCGATTAGGCCCCGATTTTATAATTGAGCATACAGCCCAATTAAATGTGGGTGCAGGTTATGATATCCGATCTTGGAAAGACAGCGAAAGCTACTCGAGATCAAATGAACTGTTCATCGAGGTAAAAACGATTTCCACCAAGAAAGAAATTTATTTAACGAGTAATGAGCTAGCAACGGCCAAAAGTCTTGGAGAGAATTATCGCCTGCATGTGGTGAGAAAAATTAACGGCAGATTATTTACCCACAAAGTCATCGATAATCTCGCCAATTACTTCGCTTCGAATAAGGAAGATTTCATTGTCGAGCCAACATATGTGCTGAAGGTCTGAACCCATGGTTTGTCACTTTATCAGTACATTGTGATAGTATAGTTGCTCAAAGCAAAAGCCCCTTGCATCAATGATACAAAGGGCTTTGAAGCTCCTCCTCTTGGACTCGAACCAAGGACCCTCTGATTAACAGTCAGATGCTCTAACCAGCTGAGCTAAGGAGGAATATTCGGACGGCAAAGATAATCCTTTCTTATTGTTCCGTGAAGAA
>Ga0209630_10000858_pt1 | contig 34425 bp, 43 predicted proteins | sample COG_01_FD_184745 | JGI IMG/M metagenome (GOLD analysis project Ga0209630, IMG submission 184745) | Pelagic Microbial community sample from North Sea - COGITO 998_met_01 (SPAdes) (version 2) | ecosystem: Environmental > Aquatic > Marine > Neritic zone/Coastal water | place: Helgoland, sampling... | reverse complement strand
CCAACACGACAGCATGAACCCACTTGGTATACGCTTGTGTTGCTCCCATTTGTGTACCAAAGAATTACCTATGCCAATGATGTCGGCTAAATCTTCTTGGCTAAGTTTCTTTTCATGCCTGTATATTACAAGCTGTTCAACCATTGCTTTGTATTCATTGTTCATTTTTAATTTTACATTGAGAGTTAATCTTCTTAGGTTCAGATAATCCAGTAGCCCAGTTCTTAGCTAATCTATCTAGGGTTCTACCTACTTGCTTAGCTGTTGCTAGTCTTATGTCTTGCTTACGCACAGCTCTATAGTATGTAGATGTTGGCAGACCAGCACGCTTAAACACCTTGTGCATAGGCAGGTCAACCCACCTATGCTTCTCCATTATCTGTTCCCAATAACTAATCATGATTCTGTTGTAGCACACACGCAGTTGATTGGTCAATACTAGTCATCAATAAATCTAAATTTATGTATCAGCGTGCAATAACCTACAATATCTTTGAGACTATCTTCAGTCCAGTTGTGATGACAGCGTGCTATCTTAACCATTATCATCATCATTGCTACATCTTCTTTAGTAAAATGATATCCTCTATTCCAATCAGTCCACATTTTAGCGATGTCATTAAAGTTATCAGCTGCGTCACCATACTCTTCGTGTCTGTCACCATACACAATACTGTGTGCTTCCTGTAAAAACTCACGTGACTGTTCAGCTTTATTATTTTGCACAGCATCTACTAACGATATAGTTTCTTTCTCTTTCATTTGTCGTATGCTTAATTCTTCTAAGCCACTTGCTAATTTATCTAGCTCATTCATTGGATTACTCATGTCCATCTCCATTACATTTAAGGCAGAGTTTTTCTCTGCTGTTGGTTGACATCCCTGCTACTCCATAGTCAGAGGACGTTGGGTTATATGATGGGGTAGTATAGTAGTTGTCTACTATACCAGTGCCATCACATTCATTACATTTAATTATGCTCATAACTTTCTACCTAATGTGTGCCAGTATTCAGTGTCCATTGCTTTAGCAATCATAGCTTCCCTTTCTACTGAGGTATTGTGTGGACTCTTAGACAGACGCTTGCCTGAGTTATCAGTGAAGTCAGTGTGAGTAGCCCATGATGTAAGACAATTATACAAAGACCATTTGTTGTGACCCATCCAGCTAGAATGGTCGTGATATAAACTCATTAGGTTTTCTAACTGACGCTCGTTGTTATACTTGACTGATGAATATGTTTTCTTCTTAACTATATTAGCCTTGAAAAAATCTTCTACCTCTGTTTCATAGACACTAGTGTACGCATACTCACTCCACATTTCTTCTTTATCTTTGAAGGTCTCGTAGTTGTTAAGCACATGTCTAGCTGTATCATCTATGCTTACTCTTGATGTATGCTTGAGTCTTATCTTAGATAGTGGGTCAGCAAATGTCTGTCCATTTAGACAGGTTAATCGCAAGCCATCGGCACTAATAATGTAAGGCCAAGTACCATCATGACTACTAAACATATTGATTCGATAATGCGTTATGTCATTCAACGCAGGGGTTGGGTTGATTGTTATGTCATTGAATAACACAGTAGCTTTAAGCTTACGTCCACCGTTATGTACCTTGATATCAGTGGTGTAATCTTGAGATATGTCTGAGTTATTAAGACCAACTAGTAAGTTATCAACCATCTCTTCGTAGTTGATAGGTTTGTAATTACTGCTGTGTCTACCTAGAATAAACCCTGTATCTGGATGCCTAAGTATCTTCATGTCTGGTATTGCTGTACCATCTGCCAAGTATGCTTTCTCTTCTAGTACTTGGAAGTCATAGTCATTCGTAATTGTATCTAACATTTTAGTTCTCCTGTTAATTGATTAGATAGTTTCATTCGATTTGCTTTTTTTTCACTAGACTTATAGTGCAATATATCACGCTCTTTTCTCTCTCGCTTCACAACCCTATACCGTGGCCTATAAATAATATGCCTACCATTATGATGCAAAGCAGTGCTATGCCTATTATGTCCTGTGTCATGTGTCTTCCTTATGTAGTAATGATAGGTAGACTCGGAAGCCTACCTATCTTGGTTAAGTTACTTAGATATCTTGCCAGCTAGTTGAGGTCTAGCTGTTGAAGTACCGTCTTCGTTAGGTGTTGAGTACTTGTCTCGTAGGGCCTGTATCTCATCGACTGATAGATGAGTTGTCTTAGCTCTAGAACCCTTTCGAGCTGGTGTCCAAGTCTCACCAGTTAGTTGTTCGTGAACAGATTGGTCTGCTTCATGTTCTGCTTGTACTATCTGAATGATAGTGTCAGTCATTTCTGCATAGGTTACTTGTCCTGCATCAATCTGTTCTATTATCTTATTCTTTAAATAAGTTAATCTATTGTATGTTGCGTAGCAGGAAGATTCTGCTCGTTTCTGATAAAGGTATTCGTCCTGTTGCTCAGACCCAGTTGATGACCATGTTGCTATTGCCAGTTTATTTGCTATTAACTTTTTCATTATATGTTCTCCATTTAGAATCACCTGAGAATACAGGCATGCTTCATCTGACAGGAATAACCAAACTGGCTGAGCCATCCAAGCAAAGCAACACCAGCCACAACCATCGCACAAGAAAAATCGACGAGGGTCTATTCAATAGAAGGATGCCCACCAAAGGTGGAATAGCATCCGCACAAGGTCGTGAATGGATACGTCTATTATTCTTGTGTGACCAGTTTGGATAGTCCATTCAGATATGCCTGTATTCTTAGGTGGTTATAAATGGACCTTCGAACATATGGTGACAAAGTTGATAGTAATTAAACTTCTTCGGCAATAGTGACATGGTTATTGACGCAGTGTCTGTGCATCAGGACACCTTTATCAGATGCGAGTAGAATCTCTTTTGTGTAGTGTAGTATACAATAGATTAAATCGTCCGAGCGCGGGCGAAACGAGTCCGTGCCATACAGGTGACACACGACTGTGTGTCATGCGGCCTGTTTTTCACAGGCAAAATCAGGGTTGTCTAACCTGATTTTAGCAGTCTCCTGTGGCCGAGTACAGCCTAGAGGGAGCGAGGACACTACTCATTGGTTTGCTCTTGCAAACACTATATTCTGTTGTTTAGTGTTATTTCCGTAATTGTGAGTTGACACGTACATTTGTAACAAGCTATCTGTGAAGGGGGAGAGGTAAGGAGAGGGGGTTGTTCCTGATGATACCTGTAAGTAATAGAAAACTAACCAGAAGACAGATAGCTTTAGTTGATGCATATGTAGCAAATGGAGGGAATGTCACGCAAGCTGCAAAGACCGCAGGATACGCAGAAGGTGACAGCGGTAGAGTCACCGCACAAAAGGCATTGAAGACTGCCCACGTGCAACAGCACTTGATGACAGTAGTGACAGAACAGTTTAGTAGACTTGCTCCTGCAGCTGTACACCAGTTAGCAGGACTGAGTAAGGGTGCGAAGAGTGAGTACGTGCAGTTAGAAGCAAGCAAGGATTTGCTAGATAGAGCTGGGTTCAAGCCAATAGATAGGAGTCAAGTGCAGGTAGCTGGCGACATTCGTGTCTCAATAGACCTGTCGTAAGAGGTGGGTGGGGTCAAAACTTGCGGTTACTCTGTTGCAATAGGTCTCACACCAGCATTTTTCTTGAGAAAGGTTCGATATGAGTTTTATTAGTACGATTAAGGGTTCGGAGTTAGATATACTTCGTAAGATAGTAAAGAAGGTTAACTTCAAGCATCATCCTAAGGAGTTTGTTACTGACTATGAGGCTGACAAGCTTATTGATTCTTTAGCTCCTGCTACTGTGGCTAGACTGTTGAGGGTTGGTCGTGACAGTGGTATTGCTGACAAATAGATGTATATTAAACTTTATCATGCAATAATTAATTCTAATGCTTGGCGAGTTTCTAGTTCAAATGCTCGTGCTATTTATATTGGGCTGTTAGCGAAGTCATCTAATGGTAGTGAGCCTGTTGTTTATAGTGTTAGGGAGGCTGGAAAGTTTGCTAATGTTAGTAAGAATACAGCGGCTTTAGCATTAAAAGAGTTAGAAAAAATTGGTCTTATAGAGTGTATAGAAGACTCTGGTTTTTCTAGTAAAAAGGAGCCTCGTAAGTGGGCTATTGTTGAAGGGTTTTTTGAGTGATTGACTTTAAGTACAAGCCTGATGGGGAAGTATTAAAGAGTTTTATGAAGGACGATACTTTTTTTCGTGGTATCAGAGGTCCTGTTGGTAGTGGTAAGTCTGTTGCGTGTTGCATTGAGGTGTTCCGCAGGGCGTTAAGTCAGGAGAAGTCTGCTGATGGAATACGCAAGAGTCGGTGGGCTATCATACGGAATACCAATCCCCAGCTTCGAACTACTACAATTAAGACTTGGTTAGATTGGTTTCCAGAGAATGAATGGGGTAAGTTTAATTGGTCTGTTCCTTATACTCATCGCATTAAGAAGGGTGATATAGACCTTGAGGTAATTTTTTTAGCCCTTGATAGGCCTGAGGATGTAAAGAAACTGTTGTCGCTAGAGGTTACTGGCATCTGGATTAACGAGGCTAGAGAGTTAGGCAAGAGTATTATTGATGCGTGTACTATGAGAGTTGGTCGTTTTCCTTCTATGCGCGATGGTGGCCCTACATGGACTGGGGTTATTGCTGATACTAACGCACCAGAGGAAGACCATTGGTGGCCTATTATGTCTGGAGAAGTTCCTATACCTGACCATATACCTAGAGAACAGGCTAAGATGTTAGTTAAACCTACTAACTGGAGCTTCTATACTCAGCCCTCTGGGATGGTTGAGGTTAAAGATGAGGATGGGGAAGTAGAGAACTATGCACCTAATACAGTAGCTGAGAATGTAAAGAATATGTTAAAGAGTTATTATCCTAATCTAGTACAGGGTAAAACAAAAAGCTGGATTGATGTGTATGTTATGAATAGACTAGGCACAATCCAAGACGGAAAGCCTGTATATTCTATGTTTGTAACTGACACACACGTTGCTAAAGAAGAAATCCCAGTAGCTGCTTCTCTGCCTCTTTATGTAGGAATAGACTTTGGGCTTACTCCAGCCGCAGTATTAGGACAGAAGGTGCGCGGTAGATGGCTGATACAGTCCGAAATTGTAGCCATAGACATGGGTATAGTTAGGTTTGCGGAAGTACTAAGGGAAGAACTCGCTACACGCTTTCCTGACTGTCCTGATGTTCTTATTTTCGGTGACCCTGCTGGAGATTTTAGAGCGCAGACTGATGAATCTACACCATTCCACATACTTCGAGGGGCTGGATTAAGAGCAGTTCCTGCACCAAGTAACTCTGTTGACCTAAGATTGGAGGCTGTCTCATCACAATTAAACAAAATGTCCGAAGGAAAGCCAGCGTTTCTTCTAGACAGAAGATGCTCAACGCTTATAAAAGGATTCGAAGGTGGGTATTCCTACCGCAGAATGGAAGTATCTGGAGAAAGATACGCAGATAAACCAGATAAGAATATGTATTCACACATACATGATGCTTTACAGTACCTACTATTAGGGGCTGGAGAAGGTAGAAGTCTTATAAGTAACCAGAAACCAGCGCAAGCTACAGTAGTACAACGCAACTTTGATGTGTTTGCACGAACTAATAAGCCACGAAGAAGACAAGGATTGTGGGCTAGAATGTAATTGTGAGTTGCAAAATTTTTTATTCTGTGCTTACAGAATAAGTAAGAAATCTTAAAGGAGAAAACTATGTGCTTACCAAAACCAAAAGTAGACCCGAATGTTGCTGAGCTAACAAGACAACAGCAAGCTGATGCAGATGAAGCGGCAAGAGAAGTGCAGTTAGATATTTCTAAGCAAAAGCAAGAAGATAAAGATTTGGCTATTACAGACATAGCAGCTAAAAAATTAAGAAGAAGAGGTGGCTCTGGCGGTAGAAAGCGTTACTCAATGCTTAACCCACCATCAGGAAGTACTTCTAATTTCGGCCAAAGGTTTAGTTAATGGAATCTTCAAGCAACTATGGTGACGACCCAGTTGCCAAGAAGTATATGGATAGGTACGAAAAAGCAAAGGCTCTAAGGGAAAACTTTGTGCCTTTGTTCGAGGAGTGTTACGAGTACGCGCTACCTATGAGGGAGTCTTTTTATAGTGAAAGTATTGGTCAAAGAAGAGATGATAAGATATTTGACGAGACTGCTGTGGTGGGTGTACAGGAGTTCGCTTCTCGTTTGCAGTCTGGTATTGTTCCTAATTTTGCTAGGTGGGCTGACCTTGTGGCTGGCTCTGAGATTCCTAAAGGAGAGCGTGACCCAATTAACAACGACCTCGATGAAGTAACAGAGTATGTATTTGAAATAATACAGAACTCTAATTTCTCTCAAGAAGTGCATGAATCATTTATGGATTTAGCTGTAGGCACTGGTGTACTTGTTGTTGAAGAAGGTGATTCCTTAAACCCAGTAGTGTTTTCTGCTGTTCCTCTGCCTCATGTTGTTCTTGATACTGGGCCAGATGATAAGATTGACCATGTATTTAGGGAAAGAAAGAAGATTAGGTTTGACCAAATACCTCAGTTATACCCTAATTCTGCTATGCCACCAAAGATTACTGACAGGATTAGTAACGCTGGAGACCAAACAACTACATTATTAGAGCTTGTTTGCAGAGATTACAGTACTAAAAACGAAGAAGCTTACCTACATTACGCTATATGTATGACTACAAAGTGTGTTGTTTACTACGAAAAGATGTCAGGTGTAGGGTCTAATCCTTTTATTTGCTTTAGATGGAGCAAGTGTGCTGGTGAAGTATATGGTCGTGGCCCACTAATGAACGCCCTTAGTGCAATTAAGACTACTAACCTTACTATCGAACTTATCTTAGAGAACGCACAGATGTCTATTTCTGGGATTTACCAGATGGAAGATGATGGTGTAGTTAACGTAGATACTATCCAGCTAGTTCCTGGGTCTATCATACCAAAGGGCATAGGCTCTGCTGGATTACAACCTATACAAGCCGCTGGTAACTTTGATGTAGCACAGTTGGTACTAAGCGATATGCGTTTAAATATTAAACGTGCATTATACAATGATATGTTAGGTAATCCTGACAGAACACCAGCTTCAGCAACCGAAGTTGCAGAGAGAATGGCTGATTTATCACGCAGAATGGGGTCTGCATTTGGTAGATTACAGGCAGAATTAGTACAACCTGTGCTTCAAAGGCTAATATATATCCTTAAAAAGCAGGGTAGAATAGAAATTCCTGTAGTAAATGGTAGAGAAGTTAAGGTAAAATCTATATCTCCACTAGCACAAGCCCAAGCAAATCAAGATATAAGTTCAGTATCTAGGTTCTTAGAGCTAGTTGGTGGTGTGTTTGGCCCTGAGATGTTAAACATGTTAATTGATGGTGAAGAAACAGCAGTGCATTTAGCTAAGAAGTTTGGTGTTCCTGATGCTTTGATTAGGGATGAAGAGCAACGTAAGCAAATTGCAGAGGCTGCGGCACAGATGGCACAAATGCAACAGATGCAAGGCCAGCCTCAAGGTCAACCAGAAGAACAGGAGCAAATGATTGCCCAGTAAAGTTAATATTGGAGTCGATGGTTTTCAAAGAGATACCAATAAAGATACACAGATAAGTAAAAATATAGCTTCCTTGCTAGAGTCTCCCACTGGCAAGGAAGTCTTAAAGTATTTACGCTCTATAACAATAGAGATGGTAAATGGCCCGAATGTTACAACTGAGGAATTGCGTCATTTAGAAGGTCAGAGATATATAGTTGGTCTTTTAGAGAGGCGCATACAACATGCACATAGGAAAAATCAATGAATGAAACATTATTAGATACACAAACAGAAGAAGTTGCAGAAACAACTGAGGCAGTAGAGCCAGTAGAAACTACTGACAGACCAGAATGGTTGCCTGAGAAATACAAAACAGGTGAAGACCTAGCCAAAGCTTATAAAGAACTAGAATCTAAGCTAGGTAATAAAGATGAAACTCTTCGTAAAGAAATAGAAGAAGAGTTTAATAGAACTAAGTATGAGAATCGTCCAGAAAACAAAGGTGATTACACATTACCTGAGGGCATAGACGAAGGTGAAGCTATTGAAAGTGAGCTGTTACAGTGGTGGTCTGAACATTCATTTGAGAATGGCTATGGTCAGGATGTATTCTCTGCTGGTATTGAAAAGTATATGAACGCTATTGCTGGTAATGAAGTTAACATTGACGATGAGATGATTAAACTAGGTGACCAAGCTTTAGACAGAACTAATGCAGCTAGTGCATTTGCTAATAAGTTTTTCCCTGAGGAGTTAATGCCAGCAATAGAACGCATGGCAGAGACCCATGAAGGTATTGTTGCCTTAGAGCATATTATGGAAAACATGAAAGGCGCGTCATTAAATTCTACTACAGATTCAGTAGATAAAATTAATGAGTCTGATTTAAGAACTATGATGCTTGACCCTCGATACCACAATGTAAGTCAACGTGACCCTGCTTATGTTAAGACTATAGAAGACGGATTCAAGAAGCTTTATGGCTGATTGGCTTATGAAGCAGGGGCTTTTAACCCTAGTTCCTGCTCATATGAAACACGTTATTCCTCTTTCAGAAACACTTAGTGAAGAAAATAAGTTTGAGTTATCTCTATTTAACAGAGAACCTTTAGATTTCTTTATGGAATTTGTTAGAAAAAAGAATGTTTATGTAGTTGAGAAAGCTAATAAACCATTAGGCATTGTAGGTGTAGAGCCTGACGGCTATCAAACTGGGCTAATGTGGGCAATGTTTGCAGAAGATATGCAGAAAAATTGGTTTAGTTTTTTAAAAGCATCCCCAAAGTTAGTAGAATTTCTACATGGAAACTATTATAAACTTAATATGAACATATTAGAAAGCAATGAGCGCATAATACAGTGGGCAATTTGGCTTGGATTTGACGTTGATGTTGTTGTTGATGGAGAAAATATTAATTATGTTCATTTTGTGCGTTGCAATTTGTCAAAAAAAAATGTTTATAATTTAGAATCACGGCCTGTAATACATTGAGTAGCCCTTTTGGATACCTACAATGACCATGTGAAGCAGACACCCACGATATAAATAATTGTGCAACTTAATGAAAGGTAGCTGTAATGGCAAACTCAATAGACACAGCCTTCATCAAACAGTTCGAGTCCGATGTGCATTTAGCGTATCAGCGTATGGGTTCTAAACTGCGTAACACTGTCAGAACTACTAACGTAACTGGCAACATAGCAAGGTTCCAAAAAATCGGAACAGGTGAAGCAACAACTAAATCTCGTAACGGTATGGTAACTCCAATGGAGCTAGCTCACACAACCGTTGAAGCAACAATGGCTGACTTCTATGCCGCTGAATATATTGATAAACTCGATGAGTTAAAAACTAATATCAATGAGCGTCAAGCAGTAGCTCAATCTGCAGCTGCGGCCCTTGGTCGTAAGACAGATGCTATTATTGTTGCGGCTCTAGACGCTGGTGCAAACTCTACTCAAATACATGATACAAGTTCTGCTGTTCAAATAGCTGACTTACTATCATTGTTTGAAACAATGGGTGCGGCAGAAGTTCCAGAAGACAACCAAAGATATTTGGCAATGCATCCTAAAGGTTTTGCAGACTTATTCTTAATCGAAGAGTTTGCATCATCTGATTATGTAGGTGAGCAAAATCTTCCGTTTGCTGGTGGAATGACAATGAAGAACTTCTTAGGTCTTAATATTTTCTCAACCAGTGCAATTGCTGGCGGTAAAAATATGGCTTATCACACTTCAGCTATTGGTCTTGGTATTAATGCTGATGTTTCTACAGAGGTAAATTATATCCCTGAGAAAGCTTCTCATTTAACCACTTCAATGATGTCAATGGGGTCTGTTGCGATAGACGACAATGGTATCTACGAAGTTCTTGACAATAACGGATAGTAAAGAAAGGACTTTAAAATGGCTTATGGTGCATCTGGATTAACGCGCATGGCAGGGGGTGGAGGCTACAACATTTGGTATTATTCAAGTGTTGACGCTCTATCAGTTGTTCGCGCATCAGGTTACTTTAATGACGCAGCTGCAATGATGAATGTTGGCGACCTAATTGCTGTATATGATAATAATGCTCCCACAATAGCGTGGACTGTTGTTTTATCTAATACAGGTTCGGTAGTCGATGTTGCAGATGGTACTGCAATTACAGTAACAGATTCTGATTAGAAAAGGAGTGGGGGGTTTAACCGCCCCCTACACTACATATGGCAACACCAGCAAATTCATCAATAGATGTATGTTCGAGGGCTTTAATCCTAATCGGTGCAGAGCCTATAACTTCATTTGAAGACTCTACTAATGAAGCACTTGTTGCTTCTAATATGTATGAGGATATAGCAAGGGCGGCATTAACTAATTGTCGATGGCGTTTTGCAACAGAGCAGGCAGTATTAGGTTTACTATCTGATGCTCCAACAGGGCGATATGATGCAGCGTATCAGTTGCCGTCTAATTTAATAATGTTACATGCGGTAACTGTAGGTGATTTTCCTATAGAGTATCAAACATATGGTGACAAAGTATTTTGTGATGCAAGCAGTACTGAAACTTTAATTGCTGATTATACATTTAGGGCAGTAGAAGTAGACTGGCCTTCGTATTTTACAATAGCAGTTGAATATACATTAGCTAGTATGTTTGCAGTATCAATAGCTAGAGACACAGCAATGGCTGGTATGATGGAAGATAAAGCCGCAGTATCTATGGCTAAAGCTAGAGCAAGTGACTCTCAGCAACAAACAAATAGAAAATTTAATACTAGTAGGTATATTACTCAAAGGCGTAGTTAATGCGAAAAGTTCGAGTACCAGTAAATAATTTTCAATTTGGTGAAATAAGTCCGTCAGCAATATCAAGAACAGACTCCGCTGTGTACTCAGCTTCTGCTCAACGTGTAGAAAACTTTCTTCTTAGAAGTGAAGGGGGTGTAATTAAACGTGCTGGCACTGAAAAAATATACAAGTACGATATTACTGTAGAGCAAACATCATTTACAATTACAGTAGCTGACTATGCTAACATTGCTGTTGGTAGTCAAATAAAGTTTTTTACACATGACGGCACAGAAATTACACTAGAGTCTGAAGCGGTTGGTGCTGGTACTCCTACTGCCGCGTCTGGCAATACTCATTATTATAAACCTAATACATCTAATAATGTAACGGCAGACCTTATTTTTGCAGCTATAAATGCAATATCAGGATTTACAGTAGCCAATCCAGCAGCGGCAGTAGTAACTGTTAAAAGAGATTTTCCTCAATCTGCAACTAATTTAACAGTAACAACAACAGACAGCACACGATTAGCTGTAACAAATTTTACTGGCGGTGCTGATATGCAAAGTAGGTTAGTTCCGTTTATATTCTCAGATGATTTCCAATATATTGTATCTATAGAAAATGCTAAGTTAAGAGTATTTAGAGTAGTGCAATCAACAGGTGTTACAAGTTTAGTATCTACATTAACGGCTGACGTAGATAGTAATGCAATTCCATTTGATGATGAGTATATAAATGAATATTCATTTGCTCAAAGTGGAAACACTATGTGGATATGTCATACACTTTTTAAACCACGTTTATTAGTAAGGACTAGTGCAACTGCTTTTCAATTAGAAGTAAAAGTATTTGATACATTAACGTCTGGGTCTACTGTTACTGACACATTTCAACCATATTATCCTTTTCAAGATACTGGCGTAACTCTAGCAGCTGAGGCTACATCTGGGACAGGTGTCCCTTTAACAACTAGTGCATCTTATTTTGTATCAGGTCATGTTGGTACACGGTTAAAGTATGGTAATTCAGAAATACTTATAACAGCAGTTGTTAATGGGACTACTGCTACAGGAACAATATTAAAAGCATTACAGCAAACATTAATTAATAACGCATTTAGGACAGCATCTGGCAGTGCAGTAGTAGAAGTTACTCATATAGCTCATGGTTTTAAAGGTGGTGAAACTATTGTTATCTCTGATGCCGCTACTGTTGGTGGAATTTCTGTTTCAAATCTAAACAATTCAGAAACTATTCTAGCTATTATAGATGAGAATACATACACATTTACAGCTAATGGTACAGCTAATGCTAGTGAAGATGGTGGTGGTGCTTCTATTAAAATTACTACTGGTGCAGCTACATTAGATTGGCAAGAGCAAACTTTCTCTTCTTTAAGAGGATTTCCTACAGCCGTTACTTTCCATGAAAATAGATTAGTATTTGGTGGAACAAGCTCACAGCCTGATGCTATATGGATGAGCAAAACAAATGCTTACTGGAACTTTGATGTAGGTACAGCAAATGATTCTGATTCAATCCAATTAATTGCAGCTACTGGTGAAGTAAACGAAATAAGACATTTAGTGTCTAATAGAGATTTGCAAATATTTACAGCTAGTAACGAATTATTTGTGCCTACATATCTAGGTAATGCAATAACTCCAACTAATGCACAGTTAAGAAAACAAACACCTTATGGTAGTACATGGATTCGTCCTGAGTCATTAGATGGTGCAACTGTATTTGTACAAAAGAATGGTTCTATTGTTAGAGAATACATTTATTCAGACGCAGAAGGTTCGTATACTGCATCTTCTATTTCTTCTATTTCATCGCATCTTATTAAGAATCCTATTGAGCAGTCTGTTCTTAGAGGTGCGATAAATAGAAATGAGTCTTATATATTTATGGTAAATGACGATGGCACTGTAGCTGTGTTTAATTCTAACAGAACAGAAAAACGAGCTGGGTGGGTTGAGTTTACGACTAGAGGTTCTTTTAAATCTATATGTGTTATTGATGACAAAGTGTTTTGTAATATTGTTATTGATACTGGTGCTGGTACTCAGGAATATATTTTATGTGAGTTTAAAGACACAGTTAATTTAGATGTAGCTAAGACTTATACTAGCACTACAGGTGTTTTTACTGTGAGTGATGAGTTTGCTAATGGTGCAGTTGTTAGTGTAGTTAGCAATACAAATTACTATGGTGATGTAGTAGTATCTGGTGGTGAAGCTGATGTATCTGCTGTTGAAGCTATAACAACAGCAGAGATTGGATATAAGTTTGATGTTACTTTAAAAACTAATCCTATTGATTTAACAGCTGACAATGGCCCAGTTACAGGATTGCCTCGAGCAATAGGAAGTGTTTTCTTAGATTTAAATAATACACTAGCAGTAAGTGTAAACAATACAGCATTAACAATAAGACAAGTTACTGATGACATGTCAAAGATAAGAACGCCTGTTACTGGTAAAAGAGAGTTTAGATTACTTGGATATAGTGATGACCCACAAATAGAAGTGACTCAAGCAGAACCTCTACCTATACAGGTTAATGGATTAATAGCAGAGGTAATTATATAATGGCAATTCCATGGTTAGCAATCGCTAGTACAGGTTTATCAGCTTTTAGCTCTATTCAAAGCGGAAGAGTTAGAGCTGGACAAGCGTTGCAAAGTGCAAAGCTTGCATTAATTGACCGCAGTTTAATGGACACACAGACTAAACAATCTGCTATAATTAGAATGAATGAATATCAAAATGATATGTCAGCTAATGAAAATATGTTTGCAAATCTAGGGAGAAGAGATGACCCCAGTATGCAAGCTTTTTTTGATAATCAAAAAGATATAGTAGCAGAAGACATAAGAGTTGCTACTAATCAAAGTCTGATTAGTATGAGAAAAACAGAAATAGAAGCGGCAAGTTTAAGAGCTGGTTCAAAAAATGCTTTAAGGTCTGCTACTGTTAATGCCTTTGGAGATATAATGGGGGGTATATCTTCTTACAGAGGCTCAAGAAAAAAATCAGATAAAGATTAGGAATTTTTAATGCCAGTACTTAGACAAAAAAGAACAGTTACTAACGCACCAATAGGTGTTGCTAGGATTAATACAGGTGAGTCTGAGCTTTGGGAAACAATTAGAGCTAACGCAAAAAACGTAGCATCAACAGCTTTTAATACTTTAAAAAAAGAATCTCTTAATGAAGCACAAGAGTTAGCTTTAAGTGAAGATATAGATAAAGTTAGAACAATTAATCCAACTACAGGTAAGCTAGAAGCTTTAGAGTTATACAATATGAACTCTGATGCTAGAGCTGCTTACAAAAGAATAATTGATAGTAGATTTGAAAAATCAATATCTGATGAAATTAAATTAAAATCTAAAGAATTTTCATTAATAGAAAATATTTCTCCTCAAGCATATGAAGAAAAGTTTTCTCAATACTTATCTGGTATGGTTAATAATGCTCCAGAAGGTATGTATAAAGGTATGGTAGAAGAAGCTGGAACTTTTTATCTAGCTTCTACTAAAATGAATCTTACTCAAACTCGAAGACGAGAACTAAAAGCAAAAAATAAACAATTGTTTATAACTGAAGTTAATGAAATTCAAAAAAGTTTTTCAGAATTAAATGATGAAGACAGAGAAATAGCATATAACAAAATATTAGAAAAAATAGATTTAAATGTAACAGCAGATTCAAACTCATATTCTGGCCCAGAAATAAATGCTTTAAAAAATGCAGCAGAAAAATCTTATTGGTCAGCGGTTCTTCAATCTGATTTACAATCTCAATCTTTTAAAACTGCAAAAGAATTTAATAAATATGTTAATAATGTTGCAAGAAATAGAATAATTTTTGGTACTAAAGAATATGATGTTGGTTTGCCTCCTGAGTATTTAAGTGAGGAATTAGCAAATCAAGTTAGAAGTCAATCATCTATATATCAATTTAGAATTCAAGAAGAACAAGCAGAAATATTTAAAGATGTACAAGAAAAATTAAATGCAAAAGATATTAGTATTAATAATATTTTAGAAGAATTAGTTTTTAGTGAGCAAACTAAAGAAGAAATTGATTTACTTGGAGTGCAAAACAAAAGTGAAAGAATAGAAGCTGGATTAGAGTATTTTATTACAGAACTTAATTCTTATAAAGACAATTTAGAAAAATACATGAGGGAAAATCCAGAAATTAATTTTGATGGTTTAAATAAAGAAATAGGAAATGAAGCAGAAATTTTATTAACTTATGCTATCTCTCTTGGTCTTGATACAAATGACCAAATTGCTACAGCAGTAGGTCGTCATAATACTGATGTACAAGACGAAGACGGAAACTTTCTTTCCCCAGAAAGCAAAGTAATTATTGAAGCAATTCATAAATTAGTTCCTTTTGACAAACTTGGTTCTTTAAAAACATATGTTCAACGAGGTTACAGTGGTAAGTTTAAAGATGCTCAAGCCGCAAGACAAAAAGCTTTAAAAGAAAATTTAATAAATAAACAAAAATTTGATTTTTCACTAACTGTAAGTAATGAAATTACTAAAATAAGAAATGGAGATATAAGTTATACACAGGAAGATTATAATAATTATTTAGATGAATTTAATGAAAAAGTTGAATATTTTATTAATCAAGGTAAGCCACTTGGTGTAGATAAACTTATAGATTTTCAAAAAAAATTAAATAAAGAATTTATTATAAGAGATGTTAACGCCATGATGTCAGACATTCCTAATATTTCTTCTGAAATATTATACGATTCAGATGCTTATATTTTAAGTGGCGGTAAAAACACAAGTTCATTAAAAAAATATGAATTTGGTACATCAATTGTTTCTCCTGATGGGCCAATGTCTGCTCCTATAAATCATCTTAAAGATAGACTTGATGATATATTATCAAGAACTATGGGCGAAAATGTTAAAGCTATATCTACTGTTTTTGGAGAATTAGCAAAAGGACAAGCTAAAAAAGAAACACAAGCAAAAGCAATAGCTGATGCAAATATAAATAGACTTACATTATTATCAGGCGAGGCAGATAAAAGTCATAGAAATATAGTTGATGACAATTTTAATTGGCGTAACTCTAATACTTGGGAAAATATAATATCACAAACTGGTTCTACTGAGTTAACTAAACAAGTTAATCTTATGATGTCTGGTGCGCTTGTAGATAATGAAATTATAAATTCAATATTTCAACTTCATAATCAATACAGTAATTTAAGAACAGACAAGGGCGCAAGGTATAATAAATTAAAAGCCTACAATGTTTTTACTGAAGACCAAGAAGCTTTTTTTGAGACTGTAAGTGATTTATCATTAATGCTTGGAAGTGATAAACGTAATGAAATTATACAAAGTTTAGGTAGTTTAACTAATAAAGATAAAAGTGAAAAACGTGCTAATTTTTTTGCAATTGCTAATATAGATGACAAAACTACAAGAAATGACAGAAATGATATTATATCTTCTACTGCTAAATATATAAGAACAGTTTTGCCAGAAACAGATTTAATGCTTGGCACAGGTTTATATAAACAATTTGAAGCATATGTTAATTATCAAATCTACAGCAATATAAATGAAAAAACAATTAGTGAAAATTTAACTAATATGTATGATAAAGTTTTTGTAGAAGATGATATTATTCTTGATTTAAGAACAGGTACAAACAAAACAAATCTTACTTTACATAATGTATTTGGAGATAATGACACAGCTACTTGGGCTGAAAGCCAAATGGAAAAACAATTAAATGATTTTGGTTATACTTTATTAGATAGAATATTTGTAGGTAAAAGTGTAAAAGAACTTAACGAAATTATGGATTTACCAGCTGATGAACGACAAAAACTTAGAAAAGAAGCAGAAGAATCTGGGGGTAAATATCAAAAAGTAGTTTTAATTCCTGATGAATTTTCTAGTGAAGGTAGTTTAAATTTATGGCCTCATGTACTTAGTGAAGATGGTTCGTTGAATCCTGTGCTGGGTAAACAAAATAATGAATTAATGATGCCATATTTTAATACTGACGAATTAAGAGATGAATACCGTAAGAGTGGTCAAGAAGGCAGATACGAACTATTAAGAAAAAGAGCAGAAAAAGAACTTGCAGAAAGCCAAGAAACAATAACTCAACAAATTATAGAAAGCTCACTTTCTTTAAAAAATGCTAAAGCACTTTTAAAAAAGCAACAAGCTGAAATAAATGCAATACCTTCACCTATAGGAAATATTGTAAAAGGCACAGTTGTTGAAAGCAACATAATAGAAAGCATAGATTTTAAAAGTAAGAAACACATTACTTTAATGTATGCTGGCTTAGACCATAATCAACGAGGGTATTCATTTGTTTCTAAAGAAGGAAATAGTTCTGGAAAACCTATTCTTTTAAATCAAAAAAGAGAACAAATAACAGGAAACGAACTTACTAATCTTAAAAAAACATTGTTTGATGATATGAAAAAATTTAATGCAAGCACTTCAAAATATAAAGAATTAAGTAAATTTTATGAGTTAGTAAATAAAGTACATCGAGTAGAATTAGGATTAAGTAATTAATGTTAAACGGTTTTAATAATAATAGAGTATGGAGTAATCAAACTTCATCTATTGATAATATGCCTAAGACACCAACATGGGGTGAAACAATAGGAGCTAGTATAAAGAGTGCTGGTAGTCCGATTGTAAATCATATTAGTAATTCTTATAAGTTTAACCATGTAAGAGATGAAAACTTTCAATTAGATATAGATATGTTCGAACCTCGACACTATGAATATGTTGGTGATTATGTTGATGTTCAGAGTCAAGCTGAGTTAGATGCAAAACTTAAAGACTTAGATGGTCTTTTAGAAAATAGAGAAACTTTATACAAAGCTGGCGTAGCTAAAGCAATGATTAGTGAATTTGCTAATCCTATTAATTGGTTAGGTTTGCCGTATGGAATTGGCGAAGCTAGATTAATGTATGCAATTGGTAAAGTTGCTACAGCTTCAGCGTTTCATCAAGGAGGTTTAGAATTACTTCGCGCGCCTTTTGACCCTACATCAGTTCCTCATGAAACACCTATTAATATAGGGGCAGCTTTTGTTTTTGGAGGATTTTTGCAAGGTGGGTTAAGAGTGCCGTCTGCAATAAAAGCACGTAATCATAATATTTTAATGGATGATTACAATGCAATGATTGATGGATTAAATGGTCTTACTCCTGATGACATAGATAAAATGCCATCTGTTAAAGATAGAAAATATGGTCTTCAAAGCACAAAAGAATTAAACAATTTAAAAAATAGAAGTAACAGTAAGCAAGAAGTCTTTGACCTTAATAGAGAAATATCTGTAAGGCGCATGGAATATTGGAAAAGCAAAGACCCTAATGATATTTATAAAGCTGATAGTTTTTTTGTAAAAGCAATGCCTACACCATTTAGAAGTTTCTTACGTTCTAAATTAACAACTACTAAAGGTTATATGCATAGATTAGCTAGTGACCACGGACTAGTTACAGTTGCTAATATGATGGGTTTAACTCATGGCCCTTCTATTTATACACAACAAAAATTGCGTGTTGGCCCTGTAGTAAAAAACATGAAACAATTTTACAGGCTTTGGGGCGAAGAACAAGGCGGTGCAATGGAGATGGCTGGTTATAGGTTATCTAATGCTGCAGCAAAAGCATCTAAATTAAACCCATTGCAAAAAAATAAAATGACATTTGATGATTGGATTACTGAGGTAAACACAGCTCGATTAGCTGATGACCCAGCTTATTCTATGAGTCCTAAACAAAAAGAAGCCGCAGATTTAATAGACAACTTTTTTAAAGATGCTGAAGTTGAGTTAAGAGATTTAGGTCTTATAGGTTCTGCTAAATCTGTTAAAACTAGTATTAAAAAATTAACAAATGGTATTGATTCTACTAAAAATAAATTAAAAGTTGCAACAAAACCAGCTTTAAGAAAACATTTTGAAAAACAAATAATAAGATTAGAAGAAAAATTAAAAGAACAAGAATTATTATTAAAAGAATCTTATACTGGTTCTGTAATGCCTAAAGGAGAAACTAAATATTTTGCTCGTTATTGGAATCAAGGCAAAATTAAAGCAAACAGAGCATTATTTACAAATAAAATTTTACAACATTATTTAGCAAACCCTAAAGAGGGCGCGCCTATGGATGTAAAATCAGTAACTCTTCGAGCAGAAGATACAGTTAAAAAAATACTTGAAGAAGGTGAGTATGACCCATTAAATCCTGACACTTTATTTCTTGGATTAGGCTCATCTAAACACACAAAAGGTAGAATATTAGACATACCTAATAAAGATGTATTAGATTTTATAGAATTAAATCCAGAAAAAGTAATGCTAGAATACACAAATAGAATTGCTCCGTTAATAGAATGGGAAAAAGGATTTGGTGGCAGAACATTAGATGATATTTTAGATGAGATAGACGAAGACGGTATTTCTAACAATATGAGTGTTAGGCAAATAAATAAAGCTCGTATGGAATTTCAAATAATGTACAATCGTGTAGTGGGTAGAACAATTGAAGACCCCTCTCGTTGGGATAGTAAAACTGCTTACGCAATTAAAGAAGCATCTGCGTTAAGTTATTTAGGTTCTGCTGGGTTTGCAACTATTAGTGAACCAGCAACTATGTTTATGAATCATGAAGTTGGTACAATTTTTAAAAGTTTATTTAACATTTTAAAAAGACCACAAAATGTACAACAAGCGTTAAGAGAAACTAAAGAAGTTTATGCTGAAGCTTTAGAAATTGAAATAGGTAATGCTCAAGTACGTTTTACAGATGAGATGCGCGGTGAGTCTAAGATAACTAAGACTTGGGAGAAAGGTAAGGATGCTTTTTATACTCTTAATGGTCTTGCTCCTTTAACTGCATTATTAAAAAACTGGGAGTCATTAAACAGACAGCACAGTATTATTGATTACTCTATTAAATTAGTAAATGGTAATTCAAATAAATTTGAAACTACTTGGCTTTTACGAAATGGAATAGACAAAGAAAAAGCTACAGAAATAGCAAATGCTCCTTGGGATAAAACTGATAATGGATTGTATTTAGCTAATATAAGTAAATGGAAAACAAAAAAAGGCAAATCAAATAAGCCTAGTAAATTTGTGCAAGAAGATACTATTACATCTTTTAAAGCAGCAATGAGTGATGGTATTTTAAATACTATTTTAATGGGTACACCAGCAGACAAGCCTATATTAGCTGATGGTATTATTATGTTACCTATGCACATTGCTGGCAAAATGGGTCTTAAAGAACACCCTAAATATAGAGGGTATGCTCGAGTAGAAAGTGGTTTATTAAATATGCCATTGCAGTTTTATTCTTATCTCATGGCAGCAGCTACTAAAATACAAGGCTCATTGGCTCAAGGACAAAATAAAAATAAAGCTATAACAATAGCCGCGTTTATGGGTCTTGGTTATTTACAATATCAAATGAGAGTTCCTGATTATGTTCGAGAAAAAGATAACATTCCTACAGCACTTATGAGGTCTTTTGATTATGCTGGTTTAGGTGGTGTGTATTCAGATATATTTTATACATCATTACATACTGGCATGGAATTAACAGGTAAGAATTTTACTGGAGGAATGGTAGCAGCTAAATATGGAGCAGAACAAAACTATGCTGATGCATTGGCTGGTATATTAGGTGCTGGCCCAGACATTGCATTACAATATAGTCGTGCAGCTGGAAATATAGTGCAAGGAAATTATGGTGAAGGTACAGAAGATTTCTTACGAATACTACCTTTTCTTAGATTATGGTTTTTAAAAGACCAAATGAAAGAACTAGGTAGAACATTTGGTAATATGTAATTGTGCGTTGAAAAGTAATAAGTAAATTGGTAACAGGGGAAAAATGAGGTAGTAAAATGACAATAGTAATAGCAAATAACTCACCAAGAGTATCATATACAGTAGCAGAAGGTGCAACACAGACAAGTTTTGCGGTATCATTTGAGTTTTTTGCTGATGCTGACCTTAACTTTATTGTTGATGGTACTACTAAAACATTAACCACGCATTACACTGTTAGTGGAGGTGATGGTAGTACAGGAACTATAACTACAACAGCAGGAAATACAGTCACTGGAATTAGTGGCGGTAGTACGGTCGTTATTACTAGAGACATTTCTTTAGAAAGAGTGACAGACTTTCCAGCCCAAGGCTCATTCCAAATATCTTCATTGAATACAGAGCTAGATAGATTTACTGCAATTGCGGCTGACCTTAATGACAAAGCTAATCGTGCTATACAAACTACAGATTACGATACGGCTGTTTCTGTGACTCTTCCCTTGGTTGCAGATAGAAAAGGTAAAGTTCTTGCCTTTAATGCTTCTACTGGTGCAGTCGAGGCTGGACCTTCTACCTCTGACGTACAGACAGTATCAGCCAATGCCGCCTCAGTGGCTCTATTAGGCACTAGTGACGCTGTTGCAGACATGAATACACTAGCAACATCGGCAATTGTTGAAGATATGAACTTATTAGGCACAGCTGCTGTTGTAGAAGATATGGGTTTGCTTGCAACATCTGCAGTTATAGAGGACATGGGGCTGTTAGCTACGTCTGCTGTTATTGAGGATATGGGATTACTTGCTACATCTGCAAATGTAACGGCAATGGGTTTGTTAGGAACATCGGCAGTCATCGAGGACATGGGTATATTATCTGCGAGTGATGTTGTTGCTGATATGGCTTTGTTAGCTACTACAGATATAGTTGCAGATATGGCTTTGTTAGCTAACAGTGATGTAATTGCTGATATGAATACTTTAGCCACAAGTGCTATAGTTGCTGACTTAAACATACTAGCTACTACTGACATAGTTGCTGACATGGCAATATTAGCAACGTCAGATATAGTATCTGATTTAAATACCCTTGCTACTTCCGATATTGTAAGTGATATAAATACATTAGCTACTTCTGATATAGTAAGTGATATTAATACTTTAGCTACTAGTGACATTGTTTCTGACTTAAACACTTTAGCTACGAGCGATATAGTTACTGATTTAAATTTATTAGCTACTAGTGCAATAGTAGATGACCTTAATTTACTAGCAACATCTACTGTTATTGCTGACATGGCTACTCTTGCTGGTGGCGGTGCTAATCCTAACATAACTTCTGTTACTGCTTCTGGTGAAATAGCGGCAGCAAGTTTAGATATTTCTGGTAATATTGATATTGACGGAATTAGTAACCTAGATATTGTAGACGTAGATGGTGCAGCTAACTTTGCCGCAGACGTAACCTTTGCAGATGGCGCAGATATTATCACTGCTTCAGCAGGTACATCTAACTTCAGAGCAGGTGTCAACGCAGGTAACTCAATAGAATCTGGTGGTAATTTCAACACTGTCGTGGGTGACGAAGCTGGTACTGCGATTACTACTGGGGATGGTAATACATTTGTAGGTTATGCCACAGGTGACGCTATTACCACAGCAGGTAATAACACAGCAGTTGGTTATAATGCTCTAACAACTAACACCACAGGAAGTAACATCACAGCAGTTGGTAAGACTGCTTTAACTTCTAACACCACAGGAATACAGAACAATGCTTTAGGTGCTTCTGCTTTAAATGACAATACTACAGGTAACTACAACAACGCAATGGGTGTAAGTGCTTTAGGCGACAACACTACTGGTGATAATAATACTGCGGTTGGTCACGATGCTTTAAGATTAAACACTACAGCAGATGACAACACAGCAGTCGGATACGATGCAATGGCTGCTAACACTACAGGTGCTTTAAACACAGCAATAGGTAAGTCTGCTTTAGACGCTAATACTACAGGTTCTAGTAACACAGCACTTGGCAGAAACTCCCTTGGTAGTAACACTACAGCAGGTAATAACACAGCACTTGGACATAATGCTTTGCTAGCTAACACTACAGGTGCTTTTAACACAGCCGTTGGTACTGCATCTTTAGATGCTAACACTACAGCGAGTGGCAACACAGCCGTTGGCTATAATTCTTTAACCGCTAACACTACAGGTGCTAGTAACGTAGCTGTAGGAAGAGATGCTTTAGCTGCTAACACTACAGCAAATAACAACAACGCCTTTGGTTATCAGGCACTTTTAACTAACACCACAGGTACTTTAAATACAGCATTTGGTGGTGTTGCCTTAAAATTAAACACGACAGGCGCACGAAACACTGCTATTGGCACTTTTACACTTGATGCCAACACGACAGGCGGCAACAACACATCAGTTGGTAATGCATCAATGTCAAGTAACACTACAGGTAGTAACAATGTTGCGCTGGGTTCGTATGTACTTGGAGCCAACACAACAGCAGATAACAACACCGCAGTTGGGTATCAGGCTTTAGACGCTAACACTACAGGTGCTAGTAATACAGCAGTTGGTAAGTCTGCTTTAGGAGCTGCAACAACAGCATCTGGTAATACAGCAGTTGGTATTAACTCAGCGGATGCTATTACTACAGGGTATCACAACGTAGCTTTGGGTAGCTTTGCTTTATCTGCAAATGTAACAGGCAACCAAAATGTTGCTATAGGTTACGAGTCTCTATTTAATCACACTGGTAACAACACAACAGCGGTTGGTCACGATTCTTTAAAGGCTAATACAACGGGTACTTCAAACACTGCTTTAGGGTATAGGGCTTTAACATCTAACACTACACCAAATAACAACACAGCAGTTGGCTCAAATTCACTAGATGTAAACACTACAGGTGCTAACAACACAGCAGTTGGCAGCAATTCTTTAGGAGCAAACACTACAGCAGATAACAACACAGCCCTTGGTTATCTAGCTTTAACAACTAACACTACAGGCTCTTTAAACACGGCTGTTGGTGGTGATACATTAAAACTTAATACTACAGGCGCACAGAATGTTGCTGTTGGAATGTACACCTTAAACGCAAACACTACAGCCTCACAAAATACAGCAGTTGGTTATGCCGCTATGCTATCTACCACCACAGGTGCTAGTAACGTAGCCGTTGGTGGAAATGCCCTAGACGCAAACACTACAGGTGCTTCAAATGTTTCAGTTGGTTGGAACTCACTGACAACAAATACAACCGCTAGTAATAATACTGCCGTTGGGCAAAGCTCTTTAGGGTTGAATACTACAGGTACTGGTAACACAGCCGTTGGTAAAGGTGCATTAGATGCAAATACAACTGCTAATTACAATACTGCTGTAGGTTTAGACGCTTTAGGAACAAATACTACAGGCACAAATAATAATGCATTTGGAGAAACTGCTCTTTTTTCTAATACGACAGGTAGTAATAATCAGGCTATTGGTAGAGGAGCGTTAGAGCAAAATACCACAGCATCTAACAACAGTGCGTTTGGGCATAATGCTTTAAAAGCTAACACTACAGGTACTAACAACGTAGCAGTTGGTATAAATGCTGGTGTAAGTCTTACTTCTGGAAATAATGGTATATTTCTAGGAAAAGATGCAGGTCTAACAGGAAGCCCGGGAGGCAATATAACCTCTGCGAATAATATTTTAGTTATTGGTGATGAAAATATTACAGCATCAAACATCCAAGTAGATTGGACAGTAGCCTCTGACCAAAGAGATAAGACAGACTTTACAGCCCTAGATTTAGGCTTAGACTTTGTTAAGGCACTTGCTCCTGTAACATACAAGTGGGATAAACGTAGCAAGTATGGCGATAAGTCTGCTGATGATTATGATTTAAATGCACAGACACCAGACGGTACACACAAAGAAGATTGGCTAGACATAGGCTTTAAGGCACAAGAAGTTCAAGCTCTTGAGGAAGCCGCTGGATATACAACTGCGGCTAAGAAAAACCTTACTGTATCTACATCAGGTGATGGTAAACAAATGGGTCTTCAGTACAGCAAGTTTGTACCAATCCTAGTAAAAGCAATACAAGAACTATCAGCAAAGAACGATGCTTTAGAAGCACGTCTAACAACCTTAGAAGGATAAACTAAAATGACAGATAGAACAGACGCAGAACTACTACAAGACTTTACAGCAATGGGTCACTCCATAGCACTCATTACAGATGTAATAGCTGGAAACGCTATGGCTGGTGAATCAGCCGCAGATAGACAATCAGCAGTAGACAGAAATGTTGAGCATCTTGAGCTAATGAAAGCTAAAACAGACTGGGGCAGTGAGTCAATGACAGCTACAACTAATGCAATTACAGCTGGTAAAGGTTACACTGCTTCGTAATGTTATCTAGGTTAATTTATATTAGTTTGCTGTTGTTATGTGCGACAGCAGGGGGGGCTTTATCTGCTGACTCTAATACTGTTTCCTCCACAGTTGTCACGGACAAAGCTCCTCCAACAGCATCAGCTCCCTCTGTTGTAGTTAACAACTCAGATGTCTGTAAGACTGGTGCGTCTGCTGCTATTCAAACACAGATACTTGGCATAGCTAGTGGCATTGCTATTCCTGATTTAAATTGTGAAAGACTAAAACTATCTAGGTCATTGTATGCTATGGGTATGAAAGTAGCAGCTGTGTCTACTTTATGCCAAGACTATCGTGTCTTTGATGCTATGGCTATGTCCAATACTTTCTGTCCTTATATGGGTAAGATAGGTGAAGATGCACAAATTGAATGGAAAAAGAATTTTAATTTAATTCCTAAAGGTTCTGTTATTAAAGATTTATACACACCAAAACCAACTAAGAGAGTAACAAGTGAAACACCTATTCAAGTTGACCCAAAGAAAGGCATTATTGGCGTGCTGCTTATGCTGCTTATTCTTTAGCGTACAAAAAACTGTTAGCCAAACGTGCGTTGTTGATACAGTAGGACTATGTGACCCTGCTGTTGATGTGTCTATTGAATCTGAAGTAGTGACTGAAAGTTTTACTGACTCTACTGGGATTACTACTATAGAAACTACTACTTCTGTTACCACCACTACTACTGTTACTAATGAAGACTCAGGAGATTTACTTAATTCTGAAAGTGGATACGTAACTTCTACTAAAGAAGGTGATATGGATTCTGATTGGGGTGGTGAAGGTCCTGCTTCTATGCCCTCTGGTTCTACATGTGCAGATTTAGGCACAGATAAATGCGCTCAAATAACAGGGTCTGGTAATGGCACTAGTAATAATGGTGTTACTGGTATGGGTAGTACTTTTGTTCAGACAATAGACATTAGTAATTTAAATATAAGCGATGGTGGTCAAGTAACTTATACTATCGAAGTAGTTAAAGAAGATAGTGAAGACTCTATTTACTTTCATGTTACTGGTAATAATGGGTCGGTATTAAATTTTTCAAGTACTGATATACTCTCAGCATCTGGTGTTAATAGTGGATATGCTTCTTATACTGGTGGTTTTAATTTTGGTGGAAATCTAACTAGTCTTATCGTAGAAATAGGTGGTCGAGATATTAACTTAGCTATCGGCCCGATGTTTGATGATGTAACTGTAAATGTTTTATACAATGTTATTAATACTATTATTACTCAGAACATTACTACTATAGAGACTTTTATTGCTTTAAATCTAGGTAGCGGTGATGTTGCTATTGATATAGCCGAAGATATATTTGAACATAATGATGTTATCGAGGTAGATGGCATTACTATAATTGAGCCAATGAAAGGACCAAACGATGCGACTTACGATTCAGTTGAACTTGAACTCGATTCGCCAGTTATTGAGGCGATTGATATTAAAATGGACACGCAAACCCAAGGAGGAGATACCAATGTATATGCAGAAACCAACCAAGAAGCCAGCGTCGAAGCCGAGCTTGAAGCCAAAGAAGAGCCTAAAGAAACCACCATCGTTAAAATCAAAGCCGTCAAAGAAGAAGTAGTTAAAGTTGCTGAGGTAGTTGAAGAGGAGGTAGAGGTTAAGGAAGAGGCTGAGAAAGAAGAGCCAGTTAAGAAAGCAGAGGTTAAGAAAAATACTAAGCAACAAAAACAAAAGGTTGCTAACAAGATAGTAAAAGAGATGGGTTCTAAAGGTAGGTATGATGATGCCAACCAATTTAAAACCTTGATGATTATGTCTGTTCTCGCTGATAACAAGAGTTTCTTTAACAACCAGACTCCATTGGTTGATACTGTAAAATTATTTTCCAATGATACAATACCTGATGGTGTTATTAATGATAACAATATGGCTTTATTTTTAATGAAATATGGTGCTGATGCGTCAATGACTGCGTTAGTAGACATACAATATAGATAGGAAATAATATGGTTAAGAAAAAAGGACTATACGCTAACATGAACGCGCGTAAAAAAGCTGGCACATCACGCTCAAAGAAAAACAGTACAGTTACTGACAAAGCTTACTCTAATATGAAAGCTGGTTTCCCTAAAAAGAAAGGTAAGTAGTATGTATGAATACGCAGTTAAGAAAATAGTTTATGTAGTTGATGGTGACACAGTAGACATAGAAATAGATTTAGGTTTTAATCTAACTAAGAAAGAACGTGTCCGTCTAGCTGGAATTGATACACCTGAGAGTAGAACTAGAGACTTAGCTGAGAAAGAATTAGGTCTTAGAGCTAAAGATTATTTAAAGCAAATGCTAAAAGATTCTAAGAATTTAACAGTACAGACATCTAAAGATGGTAAGTATGGTAGAATGTTAGGTTGGTTTTATGATAAGGAATTAAATATTAATCTAGATATGGTTGAGAATGGACATGCTTGGGCATATGATGGTGGCACTAAGGTTAAAAACTTAGAAGATTTAATTGCAATACAAGGAGATAGAAATGAAACTAACATATAGAAGATTAATAATTGGGCTTGTGATTGCCTGTGCTGTTGTAATATATTTTATGGCTAAACAATTTTAATGAGTTTATTAAAGAAACATAAAAATCCTAAGGGTGGATTGAACGCGGCTGGTCGCGCTCATTTTAAAAGAACAGAAGGGTCTAATCTAAAAGCACCTGTTAAATCAGGTACTAATCCAAGGCGTGTAAGTTTTGCAGCTAGGTTTGCTGGAATGAAGGGGCCAATGAAGGATGAAAAGGGTAGACCAACTCGTAAAGCATTAGCATTAAAAGCCTGGGGATTTGGCAGCGTTGCAGCTGCGCGTTCTTTTGCGGCTAACAATAAAAAGAGTTAGGTATGGCAGAGGTAGAATTTGCAGGGGTAAAGTTTACAGGCGGCAAGATGGTTGCTTTGATTGTAAGTTTGAGTACTCTAGGTGGTGGTGCATATGGTGTGTTCGAGGCATACAAACAATTTACTGACATGCAATCTGCTATCTCTGAGTATGTAAGTCCTGACTTATCCCACATAGATAACCATATAACTATGGTATCTGGTGAGCTAGGTGTAATTGAAGCTGAGTTTGTTGCGTTGAAAGAGGCAGATACGTTAATGAACGAGCTAGTTAGAGAACAAGTTAATTCTATTAAGAGTACAGTTGCTGAGTTACAAACACAAATACACGACTTAAAAATAGAGCAGAAGGTTGACCTTTCTGATATGTCTGCACGATTAGATAAGGATATAGAAAAGCAATCGAACAAACTAACAACAAGTATTGAGCAAGTTACTAAAGACTTAAACAAAGTAATTAAATCTACTGATGAACAAGAGATTAGAAATAGGTCAAGCATCAGAGACACAGACCTATTGTTGCGCGGTAATGTTAAAACTATTAGAGATATTATCTCATCGTTTGAAATTAGAATGGATGCTAAGCTAACTAAACTAGATGAAAAAATTGACAGCCTCGAGGAAAACCTAGATAAGAAAATACAAAGAGCATTAATCAATCCATTACTCGGAGGATAATATGGGATTATTAAGTACACTTGTTGGGCCAGTCACTGGCATCTTAGATAAATTCATAGAAGACAAAGACCAGAAAGCTTTACTTGCTCATGAGATTAGCACGATGGCTGAATCACATGCTCAAGAAGCAATGCTTGCACAGTTAGAAATAAACAAACAAGATGCAAAGGGTAACTGGTTTCAATCTAGCTGGCGACCAGCTACTGCTTGGGTATGTGTTCTTGGATTCCTTGTAAATTTTTTAGTGTCTCCTTTGTGCGCTGGGTTTGGTATTGATATACCTCAAGCTGATACAGGTACTATGCTTCCTGTGTTAATGGGGATGTTGGGGCTTGGCGGTTTACGTTCATTCGAGAAAACAAAAGGATTAAACAAATGAGTTTTAGATTATCAGATAGAAGTACAGCTAAATTAGATAAGGTTGATTCTAATCTAGTTGCTTTAGTAAAGATGGCTATCTTAAAAACTAAAGTAGATTTTGGTGTGATATGTGGGTTGCGTACTATCCAAGAGCAAAAGCTATTGGTTGATAAAGGTGTGTCACAAACTATGGATAGCAAACATATATCTGGTAGGGCGGTAGACCTTATGGCTTATGTAGGTAGTCGAGCATCATGGGAGTTAAACTTGTATGATGATATAGCTGACAGCATGAAGAAAGCATCTCAGTTAATTGGTGTGCCAGTACGCTGGGGTGCGGCTTGGCACATCAAAGATATTGCTGAGTATGAAGGTACAATGGAAGAGGCAATGAATGAGTATATAGATTTGCGTAGGTCGCAAGGTCGTCGTCCTTTTATTGACGGTCCTCACTTCGAACTTGCTGGTTAAATTTTTTTACTAGCTGGTATACTCTTGACGGACTTATATTAAATAGTTTGCCAACGCTTTCCATCGTATGCCTGCCCCCACAATGGGGACAAGCATCCTGATAAGTCTCTGCAATTTTTTTATTACGAGACTCTTTTACTCTACCTCGACCGCTCATTAGAATGGTATCACATCATCTATGTCGGTGTTATTTTTAGGTGTAACCTGTGTTCGGTCTGTAACCTGTAAGCTAATCATATTAAGTCCAGCATCTGTAGTTTTTTTCCAAGCTGCAACTTTTTTATTCTCAACAAAAGTACCTTTATCATCTAGTGGGCCTGAGTAGTTGGGCTTACCATTAGATGTATCCTCTTGCTCGAACATGATACCCATCTTCTGATAGATTCTTAGCACACGCTGTCCTGATTTGGTAGTACCAGCTACATAGATAACATCAGTGTCAAGTCCATCGACATTAATCTTACCTGTTAGTACCATCTTTTCTTCTTCATAGGGTGGAAAGCCTGCGCCTCTGTTTGTGTTGTCGTATTCGCTCATTAGAAATCTCCTGATTTAGTTGGGATTGGTTTGTGTTTGGCTGGTGTTTTACTAGCCTCGTTGCCATCGTCATCTTCTGGTGCAATGCCAGCCATTTGCAATAGACCATAGCGTCGAGCATAAGTAATAGCTGAGCCTAGTCCTTGCATAGTTTGCTTCTCTATAACTAGATAGACTTTAGATTGGAAAGCCATACCAGTTACATGAGTAATGTTAGTACTGACATAGTCACCAAACTCATCACGACCTGATGGTTGTGTAACAGTAAAGCCATTGTCATTGAATGGTTTGAGACACGCATCATACACATTGCCTAAGTCAGCATAGCTACTACGAAAATGTGGATTGGTTGAGTTCTTAATAGCTTTACCCATTGCTTGCTGTGCTTTGACATAGTCCTCAATAGCTACTTGCTTTTCACTTTTATTTGCCATCTTCAGTTCTCCTTTTGATTGTAAGTGCGCCACGTTTGTTGCGCTCTATGGTTAGTTGGTCATTATAAACTTCACGTTCATCTGATTTGACCAGTGATTTTAGTTCCTTCTTAGCTAGCTCAAAGTTTTTTGCGTGTTCTTGGTTCATCAAAAAATCTTTAGCTAACGAATTAAAATGATTGTCGGTTGAGGCATTGCGTTTCTTCATGCCATCAAGCGGTATCTTATCTGTATTAACATCAGCCTCTTCAATATTTTCTGGTGGTGTATCACTAGTTACATAGTGCCAGAACTGAACAGTTCTTTCTTTTAATACATTAACATAGTCTGTATCTGCTGAAACTATAGTAGCTTTGTACCCTGAGTTGCCGAAGATACAAGACAACACACACTCATTGATACCACTGATTGCCATGTAACACTGCATCTGTGCCATGTATCTTTCTACCTGTTTATCTATATTGGTAAAGGCATTGGTGTGCTTGCACTCTACTATAGCCTCATGACTTTGTGAGTTAACAGCTAATGCATCGAGCGTACCTTTGATTGGAACACCAGACCAGTCTGCTGTGTATGGTACTTGAGTTTCGTGTGGACTCCAATCGGTGTTTAGCTCTAACCAGTTTAGATTAAATGGTTCTGTAAATACACCTAGCTGCACTTGAATCAAATGACTTAAATCATCTGGTTGTTTTCTTTGAGTCTTGGTTAACCAAAGGTCATGCCAATCATTACTCATTATCTTGGCGCAGTCTGAACCGCCAATAAATCCATGTCTTATCATTGTACTCTCCTGTTTTTATTATACATTATTCGTGGATAGTATCAACCCTGTATTTTTCAAGGTCGTCGTTAGTAATGCTAGTATAAGAGAGGAGCTTATCTTTTAGGACACCCTCTCTTAGATAGCTATCTGATATTGGCTCACCATTTTTGATACGCTTCTCTGTAATTTTTAGTGGGTCTAATGAGAATGTACCTACATGATTAGGCGGTGTATCAACTGACGATTTTTTAGCAGCATCGACAAAGGTTTTAATGGTAGGCCAAGTACGCGCACCATGACTAGCTCTTATCTTAGTGCTTATTCTTTCTAAGAGTAAAGATAGTTGTGATGGTGTGACATGGCCTGCAATATTTGCGTTAACATCTTTGACAATCAGCATGAGTTCCTCACGAAGGGAATCATTATCCATCTTAGATGGGGCCTCATACCTACGGAGAAGCTTCTGTACCCACTGTCCGATAGTTTTTGTACGTTCGTCAAAGGTCATGTCATTTGTCCTGTGCTGTGAGCTGGTTTAGAGGGAAGCTAAGAATATTATCTAGCACTTGTGTATTGGTTTCTTCTTTGAGGTCATCGAAGTCATCTTCCCAACGCTCACCATTTAGCCATGTAGATGCATGAGGTATGTATTTTTTGAGGGTGTTGTTGGATTTCATAGCATCAGCGAAAGCAAGCGCACCAGAAATTATATCGTACTTGTCTGCTGTCTTGCATGCTTTGAAAAAAGCATAACGTGCTGTCTTTTTCTGCACATGCTTGGGATAGACTTGCCAGAATCTAGTGAAGTCTAATTCATCAGGTGACTGTGTGTCACCCAAAGAGTTTAGTTCTTTATTGTTAGTATAATTAATAATCTTATTCTCTTTGTGTGACTGTGTGTCACTACTCTCATCTGTCATTGGTGTTCTCCAGTGGGCAAGTTAAGTCATAGAGAGTGGTGTTACCCTTACATCCACGCTCTCTTGTTAAGAATTTATTTTCTTCTAGGTAGTTAATAGCTCTAATAACAGTACGTCCTGATAGCCCTGTTCTCTTTGCTAATCCTTGGATGGAAGGATAGCATACACCACCTTCATCTACATATGAAGCAAGAATAATGTATACATATTTTGCATTGGCATTATTAACTTGCGCTTTGCAAATGTTTAATGTTAGTGTTGTCGCGTACATAGGTGTCTCATAACGTCCTATAAGTATTTGTTTTTGGCTCTCCTGCCACTGAACTATAGCCCCTGCTTTTAGGTATCAACTAAGGCAGGGGTTTTTTTATCCCCACTCAGGCATCATCCAGTTGGATTCACGTTTCTTAACATCACCCTCTGGCACATGCTCATACACTGCATACTTCTTACCACCATGTGTGTGTATGTGACTGAGTATATTCATGCCATCTTTTTTAAGCACATGAATTACAGCTGCTAATCTAAAGCAACCAAATTTATCTAGTGCTTCAATGGGTGTAAGTTTATTCCCTGCTTCTAGGTAGTTCTTAACTCTCACCCTCTGTGATTCTATTGTCATGGTATTCTCCTACTATTTCCTCAAACAATTCACCGTCCATAATCACAAGCGTCTGAGGTTTGCCTGCTTTACGTTTATAAAAGGCAATGTCTTTGCCTTCGAGTACTGTGAAGGGGCTAGGGAAGTTAGACTTATCCCTGTATTTTACTTCACCTACTAGTTTTCGTCCCACCATTGCGAGGTGGATGTCACCTGACCACTCACCTCCAAGCGCACCTGAGAGGGGGACGCGGTAGTTTTTGATGCCGATTTTTTCGAGCCATTTGCAGAACCATTTCTCATGGTAAGTTCCCTTTGACTTATTCTTGTTTGCCATGTCTCCCTTTCGTAACAATCTAAACAGATGATGTAATGTTTCGTTGGCTTATAGCTATGTAGTATAGCAACAAACCATTCTGTTTTAGTATAGCAAGCATCGCACGTACCTGTGCCTGATTCCATCTTACCTTTTAGTGACTTCGATTTTGCAACCAAGTGCATCAACCCAACACGACAGCATGAACCCACTTGGTATACGCTTGTGTTGCTCCCATTTGTGTACCAAAGAATTACCTATGCCAATGATATCGGCTAAATCTTCTTGGCTAAGTTTTTTTTCATGCCTGTATATTACAAGCTGTTCAACCATTGCTTTGTATTCATTGTTCATTTTTAATTTTACATTGAGAGTTAATCTTCTTGGGTTCAGATAATCCAGTAGCCCAGTTCTTAGCTAATCTATCTAGGGTTCTACCTACTTGCTTAGCTGTTGCTAGTCTTATGTCTTGCTTACGCACAGCTCTATAGTATGTAGATGTAGGCAGACCAGCACGCTTAAACACCTTGTGCATAGGCAGGTCAACCCACCTATGCTTCTCCATTATCTGTTCCCAATAACTAATCATGATTCTGTTGTAGCACACACGCAGTTGATTGGTCAATACTAGTCATCAATAAATCTAAATTTATGTATCAGCGTGCAATAACCTACAATATCTTTGAGACTATCTTCAGTCCAGTTGTGGTGACAGCGTGCTATCTTAACCATTATCATCATCATTGCTACATCTTCTTTAGTAAAATGATATCCTCTATTCCAATCAGTCCACATTTTAGCGATGTCATTGAAGTTATCAGCTGCGTCACCATACTCTTCGTGTCTATCACTATACACAATACTGTGTGCTTCCTGTAAAAACTCACGTGATTGTTCAGCTTTATTATTTTGCACAGCATCTACTAACGATATAGTTTCTTCATCTAATACAGCACTCTTAGTGCGTATGCTTAAGTTCTTAATACCTTTTGCTATTGCATCTAGTTCTTCCATAGTATTACTCATGTCCATCTCCATTACATTTAAGGCAAAGTTCTTCTTTGTGTGAAAAATAAACCTTTGGGTTGCTTGACATCCCTGCTACTCCGTAGTCAGAGGACGTTGGGTTGTATGATGGACTAGCATAGCAGTTGTCTACTATACCAGTGCCATCACACTCATTACATTTAATTATGCTCATAACTTTCTACCTAATGTGTGCCAGTATTCAGTGTCCATTGCTTTAGCAATCATAGCTTCCCTTTCTACTGAGGTATTGTGTGGACTCTTAGACAGACGCTTGCC
>Ga0209630_10000857_pt1 | contig 34434 bp, 34 predicted proteins | sample COG_01_FD_184745 | JGI IMG/M metagenome (GOLD analysis project Ga0209630, IMG submission 184745) | Pelagic Microbial community sample from North Sea - COGITO 998_met_01 (SPAdes) (version 2) | ecosystem: Environmental > Aquatic > Marine > Neritic zone/Coastal water | place: Helgoland, sampling... | reverse complement strand
ACTAGTTCTTCCTATAGAGCCGTGGTAGACCACCACGTTGATAGGCTGGATGTGGAAGCGCAGTAATGCGTGTAGCTGACCAGTACTAATAGCTCAATTGGCTTGATTTATGCACTGAAAAAAATTCTAATTTTATTATGATAATAAAAAATTGTAGAAATTGTAAAAGTTCAACCCTGACAAAACTTTTCTCATTAGGAAAAATGAGTTTTACAGGTAAGTTTGAAAAAGATGGCTCTAAAGTAAAGTCTGGTTTTTTAAGTTTAGTAATATGTAAGACCTGTAAGTTAGTTCAATTAGACAGAACCTTCAACCTAAAGTATCTTTATAATAAAGACTATGGTTATAGGTCTGGAGTAAACCTTACAATGAAAAATCATTTAAAAAAAATAACTTTAGAAGCAAAGAAATTTGTTAATCTAAAAAAAAATGATTTAGTTTTAGATATAGCTAGTAATGATGCAACATTATTAAATTATTATAAAAGTGATTTAGTCAAAGTTGGAGTTGATCCAATACTAAATAAATTTAGAAAATATTATAAAAATATTAATTATAAGTTCTCATCTTTTTTTGATCTTAATAAATTAAATCACAAAGTTTTTAAAAAAAAATTTAAAGTAATAACAGCCTTGTCAGTTTTTTATGATCTAAACAATCCAAATAAATTTTTAAAAGATGTATCAGAAATATTAGACAAAAATGGAATTTTTATTTTAGAATTTGCAGATTTGAAATCAATTATTAAAAATAATATTTTTGACACTATTTGTCATGAACATTTAGAGTATTACTCAGTTTATGTAGTCAAGAATATGATAGAAAAAAATGATTTAGAAATAGTTGACTATAAAACTAATGATATTAACGGTGGAAGTTCAACTTTTTTTATATCAAAAAAAAATTCTCATTTTAAAAGAAAATCCAAAAAAATAAAAAAAGCAATTATAATTGAAAGACGTATTGGATTAGAGGATCCTAAATTTTACAAAGAATACTTTAATAGAATAAATAAAATAGGATTGAGAATAAATAAATTTTTAATTTCTGAAAAGAAAAAAAACAAGGTTATTCATTGTTATGGCGCATCAACAAAAGGAAATGTTCTTTTACAATTTTTTAAATTAAAAAAATATTTTGATTTTGTTTGTGATAGAAATCCTGCAAAATATGGATTAAGAACTCCAGGTACTAACTTAGAGATAATTTCAGAAAAAGAGTCAAGATCAAAAAAACCAGATATTTATTTTGTATTACCATGGCATTTTAAAAATGAAATTCTTAAAAGGGAGAAGAAAATTAGAAAATTAGGAACTAAGTTTATTTTTCCTTTACCTTTCTTTAAAATAATTTAAAGTCGACATTCAATCATGAATCTAAATTATAAATTCAATCTAGCAACACGAGTTGCAAAATCTTTGATTCTTAATAAAATGCCCAACTATGCTGTAATATTTATTGATGGCAGATGCAACATGCATTGTGATTTTTGTTGCTATGCAGCCATGGATGCAAGAAATTCAAGTACGATTTCACCAGAGGAATGGGGTAATATTTTTAAAAGAGCAGATAGCTTATTACATTTAACTATAACGGGAGGAGAGCCATTTCTTAGAAAAGATTTTGTTCAGATAGTAGAAAATATTATTGCAAAATGTAATGTTCCAAGAATAAGCATTAAATCTAATGGTTTTTATATAAAAAGAATTAAAGAATATTTACCAAAGCTGATTGAAAAATTTCCATCAACTGAATTTACCCTGTCCATATCATTAGATGGCCCTGAATATTTGCATGATAAAGTAAGAAATTTTCCTGGAGGATTTAATAGAGTATTAGAAACTCTTGATGCAATGGAAAAATATAGAAAAAAAGATAATTTTTTTTTAAGAATTGCATCAGTAATAACTGATGAAAATAAAGAAATTTTAGAAAAATTTATCGAGGAAACTTCAAAATGGAAAATAGATTTTCATGAAATAATTTTATTGAGAGATGTTGATGATAAGATTCAATTGAAATTAAAACCTGCCTATGAAAGACTTTCAAAGCTTCAACATTCTAGAGCAACAGAAAAATGGAGAAATAGTTTTAATGGTAAAATGTTTGAAAAAATTTATTTTGAAACAATTAAAAGAATTGATAGTAACAAAATTCATTCCCCATGTTTAGCTGGTGGTAGATTTTTAGAAATCTTTCCTGATGGCTTGGTGCGTGGATGTGAGATTGAAAAAATGTGGGATATTTCAAAAATAGGAAATATTAATGAACATGATAAAAATGGAAACAAAAAAGATATCATAGATATAGTTAATTCAGAAAAAGCAAAAGAGTTTAGAAAAAAATCAAAATGTTGCACATGTACTTTTGAATGTGCTAACGCAATCAATACTGTATACGATCCAAAACATTGGCCTTCCTTACTGTAAGTTAATGGAAATTTCAAAAATTTCTATCATAATACCAACTTATAACTCAGGTTCTATTTTAAAATATTGTGTTGATAGTATTATAAAAAATACAAAAAAAATAAAATATGAGATTATAATTGTAGATGATTGCAGTAATGATGGCTCTACAAATTTTTTAAAGGATAAGATTATTTATAAAAATAAAGTTAAATTGTATAATTTGAAAAACAATAAAGGCGTCGGTTATTGCAGAGATTTCGGTGCCAGAAAATCAAAATATAAATATATTGTTTATGTAGATGCAGATTTAATTATTAAAAAAAATTCAATTAATTATTTAATCAATTCTTATAAAAAAAATCAGACTAATGTTGGGTCAGTTGGTGCGATTCCAAATTTTAAAAATTTAAATAAAAAAAACTTTTCCTCTGATTTTGTTTTTTTAAGATCTGTTTATGGAGTCTTTGATCTTAAAAAAGATAGTTTTTCCACAAATATTCAATCTGAGTTTTGTTTAATCAAAAAATCTTTTTTGTTAAATATTGGAAGTTGGAAAGCTTATAAAAAATCTGGAGGTGAAGAGTTTGAATTAGGATTTAGAATTGAAAATAAAAGAAAAAAGAATATATTAAGTTCCAAAGCAAAATATGACACTTATTATTCAGATATAATTCTAAGATTTAAAAAAATGGTAAGAAGAACTGAGATATATCTTCCAATTTTGATCAATAATAAAAAATTTGATAGCAAAGGTTCATCGGCAACTAGTAATTTTGCACTATCAGCTTTAATGACACTGTTGATTACAATATTTATTATATTGAACTTATTAATTTCTTTTTATGCATTAAATACAGCATTAATATTTTTGTTTTTTTTACATATAATAATAGAATTAAACTTTTTATATTTTGTTTGGAAAAAAAAAAAATTTTTATTACCATATAGTTTTATAGGCATAAATATCTTAAATTTTGCAATTATAATTGGTGTTTTAAAGTTTTTAATTAAAATTATTAAAAATCTTTTTTGATAATATGCAGAAATCCAGTTCCTGATTTAATATTTTTCACTAAAGTGCAATTATTCTTTTTATATATTTTTGCCAGCAATTCACTTGATTGAAAGTTTAAGTTTCTGACATTAAGAAATTTAAATAGTTTTCTTATTTTATTATTTAAGTTTTTTTCATCAACCCAATTTATCAACATAGTTCTTTTAAAAGTACATATATTATTAAAAAAACTATCTAGTTGTTTTTCTTTGATATACGGCAATACGCCCATACAAATAGAATGATCACTTTCAGGTAGTTTTTGATCAATCGCATTTAAGTTAAAAGTTTTATGATTATTAAGCTTTTCCTCATTATTTGATTTAACATAGTCTAATGTAGCTTCTAAAGCTGTTTTTGAGAAATCAATTGAATTTACATTGAAATTTTTAGTTATAAGTATATTGCTAAAAAGACCTGTGCCACAGCCTATATCATTAACAAATAAAGCTTCACCTTTATTAAAAGAATTAATAAATTCAATGGTTAATTCATACCTTTGTTGCATTACAGATCTTTCAAGAGGAAAGATAAATTTTTGATAAAATTTTTTTGTTATAAAATTTGCATTAACATCTTCTTTATGGAGATTCTTATTAAAATATAGTTCACCCCATTTTTTAATATTCAAATCCCAATAATTAATATAATTTTTATCAGACATTAACTATTTATTATTATATTATAAAGATATATCAATTAAATAAATGCAATTCATACCTTGGGCAAAACCAAAATTAACCAAATCTGACATAGGCTGTGTAAAAAATACATTAGAAACTAATTGGATATCTGGAGGAAATGAAATTAAAAATTTTGAAAATAAATTAAAAAAATATTTAAATACAAAATATATGTGTGTTACCAGCAATGGTACTAGCGCAATTCATTTAGCATTTTTGTCAATTAATTTAAAAATTAATGATGAAATAATTGTTCCTGGATATGGCTATATGGCTGCAGCCAATATTGCTAAATTAATGAATTTAAAGATCAAATTTGCTGATGTTGATTTAAAAACTTTTTGTATTGATTTAAATCATATTAAAAAACTAATTACTAAAAAAACAAAGTTAATTGTTTTAACACATACTTATGGAAATGTTCATCAAGTAAAACAAATTTGCAGATATGCAAAAAATAAAAAAATTTTGATTTTAGAGGATTGCGCAGAGTCTCTTGGTTCTAAATATGACAATAAACACAGCGGGACATTTGGTGATATAGCTACTTTTAGTTTTCATGCCACTAAATCTATTACAACAGGAGAAGGAGGAGCCATTTGTACAAATAATAATAAATTTTTTGAAAATATAAAATTATTTAGAAGCCATGGTGTAAAAAAAAAAAGATACTTGCATCTTGTTCCTGGACATAATTTTAGACTTACAAATTTTCAAAGTTCACTAGGTAATTCTCAGATTAAAAGAATAAATTTAATAAAGAAGAGAAGAAAGTTAATATATAATCTTTATAGCAAATATTTTAAAGATCAAAATTTAAATTTTCAATTTTTTTCAAAAAGGGTTGATGCAAATTTTTGGACATTTTCAATTCTACTAAATGAAAAGTTTAGTAAAATAAAAAGAGATAGATTAATACTCAAATTAAAAAAGTTAGGAATTGAGACAAGAAATGGTTTTTACTGTTCTAATGAACTAAAATATTTTGACAAACACAAGTTACTTAAAAACAGTCAATTTCTATCAAATAGAGTTATTAATTTACCTTTATTTGAAGAGCTTAAGAAAAAAGAAATTAAATACATAGTTGATAACTTTATAAAACTTTATTCAGAATTAAGATGAAGGTATCAGTAATTCTACCTACATTTAATGAAAAAAATAATATAGTTTCATTAGTGACCAATATTGAAAAATACATCAAAAATTTTTCAAATTATGAAATAATTATTGTCGATGATAATAGTCCAGATAAAACTTATGAAGAATGTTTAAATAATTTAGACTTAAAAGTTTGTAAAATTTATCAAAGAGTCAAAGACAAAGGTTTAGCCAAATCAATATCTTTTGGAATAAATAAAAGCATAGGAGAAATAATTGTTGTTATGGATACCGATCATACACATGATCCAAAATATTTAAATCTACTTCTAGATCTTTCTTTTGATCATGATTTAGTAATTGGTTCAAGATTTGAAGGAGATGGAAAAATGATAGCTACATTTCACCACTATTTAAGTTTTTTATTTAATATTTTTATAAGAGTATTTCTAAGAACAGGTGTTAAAGATAACCTAGGAGGATATTTTTGCATAAAAAGAACTGCTTTAAAAGATTTAGATTTTGATAAAATCTTTTATGGTTATGGAGAGTATTTCCTCCGATTAATATATTTTTTAAAAAAAAAAAAAATAAGAATTAAAGAAATTGGTGTTACCTATAATTTAAGATTTAAAGGTAAGTCAAAATCTAATTTTTTTAAATTATTTTTTCAATATTTATATGAGGTATTAAAATTGCGTTTTTAATATTTTTTCTTAAATACTGTGTTAATTCTTTTGCCACTTATATATATTGAATTAAATTCTTCATAATTTTTATTGATATAAAATTCAAAAGGTAAACCATTATTATATGTTGTAATATAATAGTCTGCTTTTTTTGAGTCATTAAATTTAACTAGTTTAATTCTTCTTTTTTGATTATTATTTAACATCAAAGTTGCAAAGTCTATTCTCGAGCCACCTAGAGGTTTAATAATTATGAGTTTTTTTTTGTCATGTTCTAGAATATTTAAAAAAGCTTTTTTATTACTTAGCCCCCAATAATCATTTTCAAAATTAAAATTTAAATATTTTGTAATAGAATTATAAAAAACATTTTGAAATGGATGGTATTTCACATTCCAATATCCCAAATATGTCATTGATAATAATAAAATTACTAAAGAAAAATTTCTTACTTTCAATTTTGATTTAAAAAAATAATTTATTCCAAAAATTGCAATGATTAGAATAAATGGCCAAAGAAAATAAAACTGTCTCCAACCATTATAAATATTTGGTTTAAATATTATATTTGCAATTAAAGGACAAAATAAGCAAATAAAAGAAAAGTATATTAATAAATTCTTTTTAAAATTAAAATTCAATGAGGAAAAACTAAATATTCTTATTAATCCAATTAAAAATAGAATAATGACTATTAATGGAGTTGAAATTAAAATCCATGTAATTAAATAATACCAAGGAAGATTTTTCGCTTCATAAATTTTATTAGCAAAAAGTATACTAGGATTTATTGCACTGTATTTTAATTGGCCAAAAAATAGATCAAAAAAATTATAAAAAGGATTATCCCATAGTTGTGGTGTTATTAAAAATATAATGAAAAAGGTAAAGAAAAATTGGGTAAGGATAATTTTTAAATTAAAATTTTTTAAGTTATAAAAATTTTTAATAAAGTAAATTGCTAAAAATAGAAGATAAATATATATTCCAATAATTCTTACATTAAAAGCTAAAGCAGTAAAAATTGACATTAAAAATAAATATTTTGTTTTACCTTTCACCAGATAAAGCATTGCATAATAAAAATTTATAATAATTAAAACTAAAAAAAATATATCATTTGGATTGTAAAAAGAATTTGCAAATATTCTCGGCATTAAAAAATAAAAAATCATTCCAATTAAACTTTCTTCTCTTGAAAAGAAAATTCTCAAAACTTTATAGAAATAAATAACTGAAATAAAAAAAACGAAAAAATTAAGATAATGCCTTAAAGTATATATATTCTTTTTTTCTAATTCTTTTTTTTGAAATATGTACTCAACTAGAGCATATAGTGTATGTTGAAATTTAAAATTGTTTTTAATTTCACCAAAATATTTTTCAAAAGTAGGATAATCTAAATTTCTCTCTTCTTTAATTTTAGCAATTTTTTCTGGAAAAATTTTTTTACCGATATGATTTAAGACTATAAAACCCTGCTGTCTATATTCAAGCTCATCATAACTAATCCCATAATCTTTAACAGACGATATTCCAATTAAAAAAAATAATATTAAAATAATTTGAGTATATATTTTATTAAATTTCTTATTATTGAAAATTAAAATATGATTTAACATGTAGATTTATTTGTAATTATAGAAATATACATTAATTTAACTAAGAGTAAATTTGTATTATTTGAAAAAAAATATATGATCTTTTGATGCATTATTTCTCCTTTAAAAAAATTGAAAAAAGAGATTTCACAAAAATATTAAAATTAAGAAATCAAAAAAAAGTAAGAGAGCTATCTTTTAACAAAAAAAATATCCCATATTTTAAGTAAACAAAAAATAATAAAATAATTGGAATTTGATAAGGAAAAAATTTTAAAAGAAACTCATGTACTTAAGGTTTTTATTGATCTGGATCATAAATATAAGAATTTAAAAGTTGGCAGCATTATAAAGTTTTTGTTATTTGAGAAATTATTTAGTATAAGAGAGATCAATAAATTAGAATGTGAAGTTCTTTTAAATTTAGCATGGATAAAACATTGGCATATTAACTAGAGTCATGAAGACATAAAATACAATTAAAGAAAAAAGTATTTTAAACTTGTACTTAAATAATAAAAATGGAAAAAAATAAAAAACAAAATATTAAAAAATTCACTGGGTATTCAAAAATAATTGATAATATTCAAAAAGTGAGAAATAAAAATAATAAAAATTGGATGGATATTTTAAGGCTTGCATTTGACTCAAATCCAAAATCAGCAGCAAAAATATTAAGTTCAATTTACAGAGAAGACAAAAAAATCAGTAATCTTGCTAAAAAACTTACAAAATATTAAACCTAAAGCTATTTAATGAAACATCCTTTTGTTATTGCAGAGATTTCAGCTAATCATAATGGTTCATTAAATCACGCTAAAAAATTAATAAAACTGGCAAAAACACAAGGTGCTAGCGCCATAAAGTTACAAACCTATAAACCAGAAACAATGACTATTAATTCAAATTCTAAAAGATATAAAATTAATAAAGGATTATGGAGAGGTGAAAGTATTTGGTCGCTTTATAAAAAAGCTCAAACACCATGGGACTGGCACAAAGAATTATTTTTATATGCAAAAAGATTAAACATTACTATTTTTAGTACCCCATTTGATACAACATCTGTTGACTTTTTAGAAAAATTAAAATGTCCAATTTATAAAGTTTCATCATTTGAGATGACGGACTTAAATCTGATAAAAAAAATTGCAAGAACAAAAAAACCAATGATAATTTCAACAGGGTTAGCCTCACTAAAAGAAATAGAAAGAACATTTAAACATGCAAAAAAAAATGGAGCAAAAAATATTTCTTTACTTTATTGTGTAAGCAATTATCCTGCAAATAATTCAGATTTTAGTCTTAATAATATAAACATATTAAAAAAAAAATTTAAATGTACAGTTGGTTTATCTGATCACTCGCAAGATAATAAAATTGCAATTGGAGCTTGCGCCATAGGAGCTAAAATATTTGAAAAACATATTGCTTTAAAAAATCAAAAAAAAGGATTTGACCTAAATTTTTCAATAAAAGGAAATGAAATTGGAAATTATGTAAAAGATATTAATGATACATATAAGCTTATACAAAAAAAAAAGTTTTTTAGATCAACAAAAGAAATTAAAAATAAATTTTTTAGACGATCAGTTTATGCAATTAAGGATATAGCAAAAGGAGAATTTTTTACAGAAAAAAATATAAAAACACTTAGGCCTGCATTAGGTCTAGGTGCTGAATATTATGAAGATTTAATTGGAAAAAAAAATCCTCATAAATTAAAAATGAACTCACCTATTAATAATAAAATTTTTAATTTAAAAAAAAAATGAATATTTGTGTAATACCAGCAAGAATTGGCAGTAAAAGAATAAAAAATAAAAATATTATAAACTTTTTTGGGAAACCTTTAATTTCACATGTAATTAAAGAAATAAAAAAAGCAAAGGTTTTTAAAGAGATAGTGGTTTCCACAGATAGTGAAAAAATAAAAAAAATTTCAAAAGAGCATGGTGCAAAAATTTATTTTGATAGACCAAAAAAACTATGCTCAGACTCAACAACTACATTTGAAATAATAAAACATTGTATAGATTTTCTTAAGAAAAAAAAAAAATTAAACTATATTTGTTGTATTTATCCAACTGCTGTTTTGCTGGACTCTAAACATATTAAAAAATCCTTGCAAATGATGAAAAAAAAAAAGAATGGATTTGTTTTTTCTGTTCAGCAATATGAGCATCCGATTGAGAGAGCAATTTCTATCAATCGTAATGAAATTAAAATTTTAAAAAAAAAATATGCTAAAACACAATCAAACTATTTAAAAAAATATTTTTATGATGCTGGCCAGTTTTATTGGGGGAAAATAGATGATTGGTTAAAAAGTGAAACAATTTTCAATAAAAGATCTTCCATTTATCAATTAAATAGATACGAAGCTGTTGATATTAATGTAAAAGATGATTTAAAATTAGCTAAAATTTTATTTAAAAATAGAAAAAAATACTAGAATTATAAATGCCTATATCTTTTAAAAATAAAACTATTTTAATAACAGGAGCAACAGGATCCTTTGGTAGAGCTTTTGTTGATCATATTTTAAAAAAACATGGTGATATTAGTAAGCTTATAATTTTTAGTAGAGATGAGCTTAAGCAGTTTTTAATGCAAAATGAAATTGATAAAAATAAATTAAAAAAAGTAAGATTTTTTTTAGGTGATATAAGAGATAAAGAGAGACTCATTAAAGCTTTTGAAAATGTTGATATTGTAATTCATGCTGCAGCATTAAAACAAGTTCCTGCAGCAGAGTACAATCCATTTGAGTTTGTTAAAACTAATATTTTAGGTTCTCAAAATATTATTGATGCAGCACTTATAAATAATGTAAAAAATGTTTTGGCTCTTTCAACAGATAAAGCTGTAGCTCCAATAAACCTTTATGGTGCTACCAAACTTTGTGCAGAAAAGTTATTCATATCTGCAAATAATATTTCAGGAAATAAAGATATTAAATTCAGTGTTGTTAGATATGGAAATGTTTTTGGTAGTAGAGGATCTGTATTTCCATATTTTGAAAATTTAAAAAAAAATGAAAACTTTCCTATTACCGATATAAAAATGACAAGATTTAATATGAGCCTTGAGGAGTCAGTAAAATTTGTTTCATGGGCAGTATGTAAAAATATTGGAGGAGAAATTTTTGTTCCTAAATTACCAAGTTATAGAATTGTTGATTTAGCTAAAGCGATTAATCCTAATAAAAAAATAAAAATTGTTGGAATAAGACCAGGAGAGAAAATTCATGAAGAATTAATATCAGGCGCAGAACTACCTTCTACTTATGATCTAGATAAGTATTATGCAATATTTAATAATCCACCACCCAAAATACAACAAAAATTAAAAAAATTAAGATTGAAGAAAGTTGAGTTTAAAGAATATACAAGTGGACTTAATAAATTTTTTTTAAGCATTGATGAATTAAAAAAAGTTATCCGTGAATACTAGAAATTTTTTCTTAAATAATTTATGATACCTTACAGCAAGCAAAATATTAATAATGCCGATATTAAGAAAATTCAAAAAGTTTTAAAATCTAACTTTTTAACAACTGGACCAGAAGTAGAAAAATTTGAAAATAAATTAGGTAGATTTGTTAATTCTAAATATGCAGTTGCAGTAAGCAGTGCTTCCGCAGCAATACATATTGCTTGTTTAGCTTTAGGCATAAAAAAAGATGATTATGTTTGGACTACTCCAATAACATTTGCCTCAACTGCAAGTGGCCCTCTTCATTGTGGTGCCAGAATTGATTTGGTGGATATAGACAAAGACACATTTAATTTAAGTATTGATGCTCTTAAAAAAAAATTATTAATAGCAAAAAAACAAAAAAAACTTCCTAAATTAATCATACCTGTTCATTTAGCAGGTAATCCATGTGATATGAAATCTTTAAAATTTTTATCAAAAAAATATAAATTTAAAATTATAGAAGATGCGTCCCATGCTCTTGGAAGTGAGATTAATAAACAAAAAATTGGTAACTCGAAATATTCAGACATAACTGTATTTAGTTTTCATCCTGTAAAAATAATTACAACTGGTGAAGGGGGCATGGTTTTAACAAAAAATAAAGATCTTTATCAAAAAATTAAATCATTAAGGGAACATGGAATTGTAAGAAATAAAAAAAATTTTTTAAAGAAAAATGATCACCCATGGTATTACGAGCAACAGTCAATCGGTTTTAATTATAGAATGACTGACATTCAAGCTGCTCTTGGTATAAGTCAATTAGATAGAGTTAGATCTTTTGTAAAAGAAAGAAATAAAATTGCAAAATTTTATAACAATAAATTTAAGTTAGTAGATATCATTAGTCAAAAACTTACTAAAAATAGTTATTCTTCATATCATTTGTATATAGTCCTCTTTGCAAAAAATATACGTCTAAAGATATTTAATGAACTTAGAAAAAATAAATTTTTTGTGAATTTGCATTATATCCCTCTTTTTTTACACCCAGTACATAGTAAAAAATTTGATAAAAAACTATTTCCAAACTCCATGGATTATTATCAAAGAGCAATAAGTATACCAATATATCCAGGTTTGAAAAAAAATCACTTAAATAGATTGGTAAAAATTATTAAGCATCTCAATTAAAATTCTGATTTACCAACTTTTTGTTCTACACCCAAATAATTATGTATAATAATTTTTCTATTTCCCACTTTTGCTTCTTCTTGATAGGTTTCTCTAGGTAAATAACAACTTTTACAAACTTCACTTTTTAAGAATCCATTTTTACAATTATGCATTTCTCTAACTTTTTCCATTTTTTTACCATGCCATATATCATAAATTGTCTCTTTATTTACATCACCAATAATTTCTTTATTATTTTCGTCATTAGCACATTTCATGACAAGTCCATCTGCTCCAACAGTAAGTCTCTGATATTGCTGAGGACAGCTAAAGTTATCAATATATTTTGGGTTATCTTCTTTATCTGTTTCATCTATTAATGGATTAAAAGCTACAAGATCAACATAAGGTTTAAATGTCTCGTAATATTTAGATGGATTTTCAGAAATCGCTGGCCAAATACCCTGAACTTTAATAACTGGTTTTTTCAAGTTATTTTCTTCTTTGAATTTTTTTATATCTTTTACTTTTTGCAAAAGATCATCAAATTTTAGAGGTTTTCTTATACTATTATATTTTTCACCAACACCATCAATTGAAATAGTAATCCAATCAATTCCTGCTTCTACAATTTTTTTAAAAAATGGTATAGTAAGCTTAAATCCATGAGTAAGAGTAGATACCTCTTTTATGCCATTATCTTTCGCATATTTTATAGCCTCTGTGAAGTTTTTATTTAAAGTTGCCTCTCCTCTTAAACTTAACCTTATTGAGGGAACTTTAAATGCAATCTCATCAATTATTTTCTTATATAAGTCAAAATCCATATTTTTAGTATTAACTAATTTCTTAAAATTATCCGAAATTGTATAACACATTGGACATTTTAGATTACAAATTGATGCTAATTCTAGGTCAACTAACAAAGGATACTCTGAGGTAATTTTTTCTTTAGCAAATTTAACCCAATTACTCCTGTACTCGAGATATTCTTTTGGCCAATCTGAACCTCGATTTTTTTCAAATTGCTTAAATCTTTCATTGGTATCCATAGAATAATTGCCTTTATCTATCGGAATTTTTTTATTGTTTTTCATTTGAAGTTTATTATTTATTAAACTATTAAAAGTCTATTGTATATAACTTTTTTTTGTCACAACTTATTAGTATATCTAAGATTAAATAACTATTTTTAATAAATGAAATGAATTTTTTTTCACTAATAAATATTTTTTTTTCCAGAAAAGAGAAAATAAAATTATTCCTATATTTTATACTATCAATTATTGCTCCTATAGTTGAGATTTTAAGTTTGGGCTCTTTAGTAGCGTTGATTTATTTTTTATTAGATGAAAATAAATTTATTGAAATTTTTGGAGAAAATTTTTTTCAAATAAACTTTTTTAATATTGGAAATATTAGTATAATTCTATTAGTAGTAGTTTTAATATTTATTATAAAAAATATATTTTTAATTTATTATTATTACTTTGAAACTAAATTACGATACTATATTTTAGCTGATAAAAGTAAAAATATTTATAAATCATACTTTAATTCAAATTATACTTATTTTAAAACATTAAGTAGATCTTTAATATTCAACAATATTATGATTGAGAGTGGAAGAGTTATTCAATATATTTTTGGTTTTGTAAGAATTATAAGAGAGGTATTTATGGCTTTCTCTTTATTTTTTGCAATTTTTTTTTTAGATAAATTTTACTCAAGTATAATATTTATTACTTTATTAGTAGTAAGCTTTATTTTATATTTCTTATTTAGTAAAAAATTTTTAAATATAGGTAAAGCCTTAAAAATTGTGACTGAAAATTTATTAAGTGTCATTAATGAAACTCAAAATTTATTCAAAATGATTATATTAAGGCAAAAAAAATCATTTTTTTTTGAAAAATTTGATAAAAATATAAATTCAAGAACAAAAAATTTCATAAAACAAGAATTAGTAAAGCAAATACCAAAATATTTATTTGAAACTATTTTAGTAATTTTAATTTGTAGTATTTTATTTTTAGCAAGTAATTCAAGTGGGGGTGTTAAAGAATTGATTCCATTTTTATCAGTTCTAATTTTGATTAGCATAAGATTGTTGCCAACTTTTATTAACTTAAATTCGATACTTTCAAGTTTAAAATTTTCAAGTCATAGTTTTTATAACCATTTAAGTACCTTAGAAAACTTAAAAAAAAATCATGGTTTAATTGACTCAGATATGAAACAAATTGATATAGATGACCTAAAATCAATATCTATTAATAATTTAAATTTTTCGTATGGTAAAAATATATTAATCAATAATCTTAATTTGGAAATTCAAAAGGGAAAAATTTTTGGTATTTTTGGAAAATCTGGATCAGGAAAATCAACTTTAGTTGATATAATCACTGGTTTAATTCAACCTAAAAGTGGAAAAATATTGATTAATAATGAGTATGAAATTTTTCAAATACTTAAAACTTGGCAAAGTGTGATTGGATATGTTCCTCAAGAAAATTTATTAATGAACGATACCTTAAAAAATAATATTTGTTTAGGATTAGATGATAAAGAAATAAACAAAAATAAACTTGAAGATGTACTTAAAATAGTTGGCTTGGATGATTTAGTTGTGAATTCAATGGATGGTTTGAATACTAATATGGGTGAGTTAGGAACCAAATTTTCTGGAGGACAAAAACAAAGAATTGCAATTGCTAGAGCGCTTTATTTCAACCCAAAATTACTCATATTTGATGAAGCAACATCAGCTTTGGATAACAAATCAGAAGACCAGATAATCAAAATAATTAACAATATTAAAAAAGATAAAATAGTTATTTTAATTACACATGACTTGAGATTAAAAATTATATGTGATCAAATCTATGAAATGAATTAAGAAATATGAGTGAATTAAAAAAAGATCTTAACAAAAATGGTTATATAATAATCAAAAGTCTTCTTAATAAAGATGAGGTAAATAAATTTAGTGAAATTATAAAAAAAATATGTGAGCAAAAAAAAGCTAAAAGAGTTGATGATTTATATAATTATCAAGAAACTTGGGATTATATTATTAACAAAAAACTTTTAGATAAATTAAAAAAAAGTATTTCAAGTGAAATTTTCTACATGCATGATTCTGGCATAAGCCATTATGAAAAAGATTTTCTTGAAGTTAATAAAAATTCAATATCATGGCATAGAGATACAGACTCTGCACCAAATATTAAAGATGTTGTGCCTTATTGTAAAAATTCAAAATATTACAATGTATTTACAGCAATAACTTATGTGTCACCGAATAATAATGGTGGTTCTTTAAATATAATTCCCAAATCTCATAACAAAAATTTTAGGTTTAGTTTTAAAAATTTATTAAGAATCTTTCATTGGAGAACTAAAAACAATAGAAAGTATTATTTTATTAGAAATTTTATTGAAAAGTTGTTAGGTAAAAATTGCAAATTAGAGTCTGGGGACTGTATTATTTTTTATACAACACTGTTCCATAAAGTAGTAAAATCAAATACATCAAGACAAGCTATTGTGGCTAGATATGCTCCAAAAAGTGAAAATTCAGAAAATTATATTAATTATGTTCTTAAAAATTCAAGCAATGAAGAGAGAAATGGATATAAAATTAATGAAAAAAATTCTGATAAAATTCAAAGATTTTTTGATATTTTGAAAAAAGAAAAAGTTTTTTATAATCTAGACAATTCCTAAGAGTTTTTCATTGATAATTTATAATAAGGAGTTAATGTTCCTCCAAATCCTTGTTTCCAAAAAGCTCTTTTAGGGCTATTTAATCCTTCTAGATCTATTTTTTTTACACCCAAAATTGATAATTTAACAGCACTCATTGCTAAACAATAAGTTAAAGAATAATCTTCATTTAAATTCCCGTCCCTACCACCATTAAGGTAGACAGCATAATCTTTAATAATTCCAAATATACAAAAAGAAATAACTTTCTGATTCCTTTCAACCACATACATTTTTAACTTTTTTTCATCAATTAGTTTTTTATAAATTTTTTTATATTGTACTAAATCAAAATCAACTTTTTGATTTTGATTTATAAATGTTTTTTTTATAATTGAGAATGCAGTATTTAAGTTAACTGACTCTTTAATTTCTAAATCATTATTTTTATGAGATTTAATTTGCTGTTTTATACTTCTTGAAAATTTCTCAAACATTTTACTATTGATAAGTTCATTTAAGTCGAGTTTTTTAAAATTGTAGTTAATATCTAAAATAGAAGTATAACGAACTTCTTTAATTGAAAAAATTTCTTTTTTTGTATCAAAATTGTGCCAAAAAAAAGGTCTTAAATCTTGAGTACTACAATCAAATGTAAATAATCCCTCTGTAAATTTTTTTGTGATATAGCTTATAAATAATTTAATTATGTTATGTTTTTTATAATAAATACTAGAACTATTTTTTTTTTCAAAAAATTTGAAATTTATTGGACTATAAATTCTATCCCCTTCACAAATTTTTTTATTTTTTATATAAATATTAAAAGAACTTAAAACTTCATCATTTTTTTTGATAAACACTTTTTCACTTTTAAATTTAGTATCGTTTAAAAAGGTTGATATAGAATATATATTTTTGTTTTCTGATTTAAGGATAAAATCATCCCATTTAGAACTCGATTTACAGATTTCATATTTTAATTTTTCTTCCATATTATTCTATGATTTTATTTTTTATTAAAAGTAAATAAATTTTTAAAGTATCCTTATAAGACAAGTTAATTAATTCTGCTATCTCATATAAACTATTTTTACCATCGGAATATTGAATAAAGTTCATCATTTTTTTTGATTTTTTCATATTAGCAATTGTACTTAATGTTGGGTACAAACCTCTTTTTCCCATTTGTGGTTCACACAAAATTTTAGTTTTAGGCACAATTTTATTTTGAATAATTTCAATTGCTTTTTTTGCTACTTTAAAACCTCCACTTAAACCTTTTAGAGTCACTAAGTTAAAATTATCTAAAGAAGTATGATATTCTGGGTATGTTCCATATTTACTTCTAAAAATTGATGCTATCGGGAGATCAATCCCAGGCGAGTTATATTGTCTTTCATCTGAACCATTTTCAATAAAAGAAAATTTTTTATATTTTATTCGAAGATTTTTGTAAGCTTCTATTAAAGATTTATCAGAAATTGTATTACCATATTTTGTTAACATACAACCATGATTTTTTTCATCACCAATACAAGTTAGATTATAACCAGCAATGACATTTTTTTTTAAATTTTTTAGGTTTTTTTCTAAATAAACAATTGATCCAATAGTTTCTGGTATAAAAACAAATCTAATACTTTTATTCAATTTTTTTTTTTTAAAAAAATCAATTAAACTCATCGCAACAATAGGACCGGACAATTCATTGTTGGCCATCGATGGATGGCATAGATAGGTAGATATTAATATTTCTTTCTTACTATTCCCTTTAATAAAATATTCACCATAATTAAGAAAACCTCTATTATTGAATGATGAATTAATAGATAATTTAAATTTATCATCATCTTTATAATTATTAATAATTGTTTTTTTAAGATTATCAGTTACACAAAAACCCCATGATTTTTTATAATAAGAAGTGATATATGGAATTGCATTAGGATTATCTTTTAATGAATATAATTTTTTTAAGAGATCATTCTTATTTAAAAACTTCATAATTGGTTGAGAATATCCAACTACATGTAAATTATTTTCATTAAAATCTACTAAAATTTTATTATTTTTATCTTTAATGTAAGCAGAATTGATATTCCATTCAGCAGGAATTTTCCAGTCAAACACTTTTTTTCCAACTTTTACATTAAAAATTTTAAGTTTTGGAAAATGTCTTTTAATAATTTTGAGAGATTTCTTAATACCTTTGCCAGTGATACTTCTACATATAGGAAATAATTCTTTTTTACCTAAAAAGTAATATTTTTTAACAGACATTAATGACTTAATATAATATTTAGAAAATAATGAAAAGAATATTCAGATTAATAAACGTAAAATCAATCAATACAGCTTCAAAAGGTAAAAAAATACTAATTGCTGATAGAGGAAGAATTGAAACTTTAGTAAGAAATTATTGTGCTATTAAAATTATTTCAGACAAATACGAAGTTAATCCAACCATATTAATTCATAATTCTTTTTATGATAAAATAAACATTCTTTATAAAAACATAGGTTTTAAAAAATTTATTAAAACTTTTGATATAAAAGAAAATTGTTTACTTACAATTCTTAGCTTAATAAAATCTATATTTAGTTTTTTTAAGTTATTTAAATTTTTTATAAAACCTAATTTTCATAATTTCATTTATAATTTTGAAATATCAAATATTAAAGTTGGTGATATTATTTATGACAGATATATTAGAGATAATAGAAAATACCTTAAGCCCAATTTTAAACATTTTTCTTTTTTAAAATATTCATTTGCTACAATCTATAAAATATATTATTTAGAAAAGTATTTAGTACAAAATAAATTTGATTTAGTTTTAGTTAATTCGCATAGTTACACTAATAATTATTCAATTGTTTTTAAATTAGCAAAAAAATTAAAAATAAATATTCTATATTTAAAAGATTTTCAAATTTCTTATTTTAAAAATGGGCAATACAATCAAGAAAATGATCCAAGAATTCTTACAAAAAAAAAATTAGATAATATTATTTTTACAAAAAAAAAAAGAAAATTATTTTTAAAACATATGCAAAAAAGAGTAGAAGGAAAATTACCACATTTTGATGTGAAAAATGCATTTGGTATAAGAACAAACAAACTAAATAAATATCTAAAACATAAAAAAATAATTTTAAAAGATTACAGAAAAAAAATATTAATTGCATCACATGCCTTAAGTGACGCTAATCATTTTTATTTTGAGTTTAACGCTAAATCACCATTTTTTGATTATCATACACAATTAATTAAAACATTAAATTTTGCAAAAAAGCATAAGGACATACTATTCTTGCTTAGACCACACCCATCATCAAAATTTTGGAATGAACACGGCATTGTTAAAAAAATATTTAAAAAATATAAATCCACAAATATTATATTAGTTGATAACAGGTTTAGTACTCATGGTATTTTGAAATTTGTAGATACCATAATAACAGTTCATGGAACAATAGGAATTGAAACTGCTGGATTTTATAAAAAAAAACCCATTCTTGCAGGTACAGGATTATATTCTAATCTTGGATTTACATTTGATACGTTAAAAGAAAAAGTTTTTTATAAAAATATTTTACTAGATAAATCAAAACATTATCTTAATTCTAAAGAATTAAAATTATCTGAAAAAGGCTTATATTACTATGAATTATTATCTAAAGAAAATTATAAAAGTTTAATTTCAAGAAATAAAATTTTAATAAGTGACCAAAAATATTTAAATGATTTAAACAATTTTCTAAAAGTAAATAAAATTGAAAATGACAAATACTATCAAATTTTAAAAAAAAAATTAAAACTTTTAAAATTATCTAAATGATGAAGAAAAAAATATACTTACATATAGGTTATGGGAAAGCTGGAAGTACTTACCTTCAGAATTTATTTTATTTGAATTCAGGATTTAATGCAATTTTTTTAAGAAATAAAGAATTAAAACCATTGATCATAAAAAAAAAGATTAAATTTATTAAGTCATCATTCAAAAAAAATAAAATAAATATTATTTCTGATGAGGGATTTACATCACCATTTTCAAATAGAAATTTAGACATATATAGAAAGTTAGACAAAATTATAAAATTATTAAAAAAATCTTTTAATTTAAAAATTATTATTGTGGTTAGAAATCAAAAAAAATGGATAATTTCAAGATTTTCTCAAAATCCTTTAAGATTTGTAAATGTCGACAAAACTATATATTCATACAGTCAGTTAACAAAAAAATTATTTCAAGAAAAAAAAGAGAAAAAGTGGAATAATTTTAAAAAAAACATTGATTACCATAAAATGTTTTTGTTTTTAAACAAAAGAGTAAATAAAAAAAATTTCAAATTTTTAATTTTTGAAGATTTGATTGATAATGAAAAGACTTTTATAAAAGAATTAGGATTATTTTTTAAGAAAAAAAATATTTTTAAAATAATTACTAAAAAATTAGATGAAAGACTTAAATATAAAACTAAAAAAATAAAAAATTATTATTTACCAAAAATTAAGTTCTCAAAGTTTTTCTATTTATTTCGAAGATATGGGTTTAACTTAACAATAAAGATTTATCTTTTTAATAAATTTCTATTACCAAATAAAAAAGAAAATATTAATTTAATGGATAATTACTATAAAATCTCAAATAAAAGCTTTTCTCTTCTTATCAAAAAAAATTTAAAAAAGTATAATTATTATTTTTCATAATTAAGTAATTATTTTGATTATTTTTTTTGTAATTTTGTGATCGTTTATTAGTTCTATTAAATGAGTTTTATTTTTTAATAATTTTACAATGTATTTATCATTTTTATAAATTTTTTTTAAAAAATTTTTATCTAAGTATACCTCAATATTAAACTTTTTTCTTTGTTCATGTACTTTATATATTTCTTTCTCTCTTTTTTTTAAATGAATACATAAATCTGGGTAAGGAATGGTTCTTAAATAATTATTGATTGTGCTTCTTTTATAACCATTTTTTGTATGAATAAATAAATTTGACTTTGTGACAAAACCTTCATCATTTAAAAAAACACAATTATTTGGTTTTATCTTATCAAAGATATAATAAGCAGCACATAATTCATAAAACCAAAACTGTACCAACTTTTTATCCAGTTTGTCTAAATTTTTAAAAAGTTTATTTACTTCTTTTTTAAATTCAACATTTTTAATACAAAATAAAATATAAAATTTTTTACATATTTCAAAATATCTTATTCTAAAATAATTTGTAATATTAGATTTTATTTTTTTGTTAAATTGTGTTTTTTTTTGTAAGTTTTTACTCTCTTTTAATGATAGTTGATTAATTTTTTTATTACTTTTTAAAATATTAATTAGATTAAAGTATATTAAAATAAGCTTTTCTTTAAAGCCTAGATTTAAAATTTTATTATAAAACTTTAATATAATTTCTCTTCTATTATATATTTTAATTTCACTTTTAATTGAATTTCGTACTTCATTTTCAGTATAGGATTTACCAGATCCTGAAACACCTATAATTTCGATATATTTGCATTTCATTTATAAATTAATTTCTATTAAAATATAAATGATACATCTTACTTGTTAAACTTATCAACAAATCAATGCAAATTATCTCACTTCTTATCATCAGGTTTTTTTGTAAATAAATTCAAAAAAAATTTTTTTACTTTAGTCCAGTAATATAAAAATCCAGCTGACATGGCAGCTAAAATTCCAAGAATTGCTTGAAGTACAATACTTCCTGTACCTGGGTCTAAATATGCGTGAGCTTTTGTAAGATATGTAAAAAATATTATGCTAGTAATATAGAAATATTTAAATAAAATTTTCATCGATCATGTATAAATTAAAACACTTTAATTTCAATAAATATTTTAAGGATATAATATATTTAATTTTAATATCAATTTTATGTTTAATACCTTGGATAGAATTTGTTAATGAAAATTTTGATGAAGTTGATTTTATAATAAACGAAAGTTTTTTTTTTGTATTAATATTATACTTTAGCTTAATATTTTTGTGTTATTATATACTCAAATTAATCACAAATATTGAAAGAATTTCAATTGCAGGCATTGTTTCAATTTCAATATGGATTTTATTTCAACATAATTTTTTAAAAAGTGAATTAGGGCCAATTTTATTAAAAATAAAACTAAATAACTTAGCTTCAGAATTAGCACTTATTTTAATTATTATACTAATTTATTTAAGCTATTTATTAATTATTAAAAAAAATATTTTTAAGAGATTTATCTTTTTTTTTTTAATGTTTAATTTTTTTTATTCTAGTTATATTTTTTCATTAAACATAATATCATTACAAAGTTTTGATACAAAAGTAATAGAAATTCAAAATAAAAATATATTAACAACTTCTAAAAAAAGACCAAATATATATTTTTTTATTCTTGATGCAATGAAGCCTTTAAATGAATTTGAAAAGTTTTATGACATAAATTTATTAAATTTTAAAAAAAAATATGACAGATATAATTATATCTATTTTACAGATACAAAAAATCTTTATGGAGATACTACCTATGAGTTATCTGCTTTATTCAATTTAGAAAATATTTTTATAGAGGAGGGGAATTATAATGAAAATACAAACCTTAAATCTAATATCAAAAAATTTCCATCAATATTAAGAAAACAAAATAATTCAAAATTAATCAATGATCTAAAAAATTTAGGTTATCAATTCAAATGGATTGGAAATATTTTTGCAAATTGTTCTAAATATAATTATAATTATTGCTTACAAGATAAAAAAAAAATACAATTAGATTATTATTTGTTAAATGCATTTTTAAGTAAAACACCATTTCCTCAAATTTACAATATAATTTTATCACCAGAAATATTTCAAAAAAATTTTGGAATATATGTAAAAAATAATGCAATAAATAAATTAGAAAAGCATTTATTGAGTAATAATATTTATAAGAAAGATGCACAAACGTTTTATTTTGTTCATCACATGCATCCACATTGGCCATATAAATTTGATGAAAATTGTAATTATAAAAATTTTCCCGGAAATTTAAATTTTGAAGGATACAAAAACTCTTATATATGTGTAACAAAGCAAATATCTAATTTAATAGATTTAATTGAAAAAGTTGATTCTGAGGCAATGGTTATATTTCAATCTGATCACAATTGGGAAATGTCAAAAAATTCAGAAGAAAAATATGGTAATAGAAAACAAATATTCAGTCTTATAAAAAACAATATTAAATGCAATAAACCTATTCCAAATGGGTTAAACAATTTAGGAATTACAAAATATTTATTAAATTGTTTAAAAAATTAAAAAAATACTCATTAATTTAATAAAAATTAATTTTTTCTAAAAATTTTTTATATTGACTTCCAACTGCACTAAATGAGAATTTTTCTTCTGCTAGATCTATAATCGTTTTTCTATTAAAATTTTGTTTTAAACACCATTCTATACCTTTATCAAAATCATCTTGATCTAAGTAATTACAGGTATATCCTGTTTTCATGTGATGGACAAGATCTTCACTTCCTGTATTTTTAAAAGTTACTGAAGGTATTCCGCAAGCTTGAGCTTCTAAAACCGTTTGACCAAAAGACTCAAGTCTACTTGGAGAAAGTAAGATATCTGAAGCTGAATATAAAAGTATTCTTTCTTTTATTTCTTTGATGTCATTAAAATTAATGTGATTAACATTAGAATTTTTAATTTCTATAGAATTACAATTAGTAGAAACAAAATATAAATTTTTGAGATTTGTATTTTGTAAAAAATGGATTACAAAATCAAAACCTTTCCTTTTTTTTGCATAAACATGTGAAAGATTATAATAAAGTACCTTCGCGTCCATTGGAATATTAAGTTTTTCTCTAGCAATCTCTTTTGATACAGGTTTCCAAACATTAAAATCAATTGGTAATGGAATTAGTACTTTTTTAGTATTTTTAAATATTTGACTTTTTTCACACATTTTGCTTTGCCATTTACTTGTACAGATTAAAGCTTTTATATTTTTGAATTTTTTCATTTTTTTTTTTAAAATAAATTTAGAAAAAAAATTTAATTTTGATTTTTTCTCGATATATTTAAGTAAATAATCATTTGTATCTAAATAATTTTCTATAGAAGTGTATGGCCACATATCATGAAGCGTCCAAATAACTGGTTTTTTTATTTTTGCTATTTGATTAATTGATAAGATCTCATTACCTATCCAATGTAGGTTTATAATATCACAATTGTAGCTATTTATTTCTTTTAGAAAAGATGAAGGAAGCAACCCAAAGTTTATAGTATAAGGATATTTAATGAAAAATAAATTATGTAAAATTTTCTTTAATATTTTTTTAAAAAAAAATCTTAAGTTTTCATCAAATTTATTAAAGTTCTGATATTTTGAAATTTTTTGGTTTTTTGAATTCGACTTAAAGACTAAAATATTGCTATCAATATTTTTATGATTAAGCATATGATTTATTCTTTCTACAGCAATAGAGGATCCGCTTGGTTCATCACTATAATTAATATTGGCAATTTTCATTTTAATAATTATACATAATTTAACTATTAAAATATATATATATGAATATTTTTAAAAATCTTACTCATAATGTAAGAACATTTATTTCAAATTATTTTGAAATTGATTTAAAATTTTTAAAAAAAAATATTTATAAAAATTTAGAGACACCAGATATTGATATAATTAAATTTCTCTCTAGATCTAATGGTGTTATACATATTGGTGCACATAGAGGATCTGAGAGATTTACATATGATTGGATGGGCAAAGAAGTAATTTGGATAGAGGCAAACCCAAAAATTTTCAGGGAATTAAAAAATAATTTAAAAGAATTTAAATATCAAAGTTGTTATCAAGCGCTATTGCATTCAACCAAAGGTAAGTGGGTGAATTTCTTTTTATCTTCTAACGACCAAGCAAGTTCTTCTATCTATGATTTTTCAAAAGGTTTTAAAGATAATAGTTTGTTTTTTCAAAATATAAAAAGAAGTATTTCAATGGTAGATAAAATTAAACTAAAAACTCAAAAACTTGATGACTTAATTTTAGAAAATAATATTGATATAAATAAATTTAATCATTGGATTATAGATGTGCAAGGTGCTGAGTTAGATGTTTTAAAAGGATCAATTAATTCTCTAAAACTTTGCAAGTCTATAGTAGTAGAAGTAAGTACTGAAAAATTTTATGAAAATGGTTCTATATTTTATGATGTAAAAAAACTACTTAATAGTTTAAATTTTGTTAATATTAAAGAGCCCACAAGAAATCATCAAGATATTTTATTCATAAAAAATAAATGAATATTTTTATAAAGTTAAAAAAAGCTATAATAAAAAAATATATTAATTTAAATTTTGACCAAATTGAATATAAAAAAAAAAAATTCAATATTTCAAATAAAAAGAAAATTAAATATTATATAATTGCTTCATCCAAAAAAAGAGGATTTTTTTCGCTAGTTTTGTTTGTTTTGAATCATATAAAATTTGCAAAAAAGAAATCGTTAATCCCGATAATTGATATGCAGAATTATAAAACTATTTATAATGAAAATAAAATTTTTTTAAATACGAAAAATGCTTGGGAGTATTATTTTAAAAAAAGAAATAAGTTAGATTTAAATAAAATTTATAGAAAAAAAAATTATGTTATATCTAATGATGAGAATCCATACACTAAAAACAATAAGTTTAATGGTTTATTAAAAAATACTTACAAAAAAGAAATAAAAATAAATAGTGATATTAAAAAAAAAATATTATTTTATAAAAAAAAATTTCAACTAGTAAAAGATAATAAAATATTAGGAGTACATTTTAGAGGAACAGATATGAAAATTTCACCTAATCACCCCACGCCACCTTTTAAGTCCCAAATATTAGAAAAAATAAAATATTCTCAAAAAAAATTTAAAACAACTAAAATTTTTTTAGTAACTGAGGATTTGGATAATTTTATTTTTATGAAAAAAAATTTTGGAAATAATCTCCTAACTATTAATAATTTTAGATCAAATAAGACAAAAGTATTTCATTTGAATATTAGAAAAAACCACAGATATAAAATGGGTCAAGAAGCTTTAATAAATAGCATCTTGTTATCTTATTGTAAGGTTGTTGTTTCTTCTCAAACAGGTATTTCAGATTTTGCTAAATTTGTTAATGATAAACTTATAATGATTAAGATCAACAATGGTTTTAATAGCCCAAGGTTATTTCCCTCTTTTTTTAAATGGAAGATAAAATTTTTAAAATAAATTAAATTTTATTTACAAATTTTAATTATATTTTCTATTGATGAGCTCAAGTTAATAAATCTATTTGCAGTTTTCCTTGAATTTTTTTTCATGCGAGTTATTTCATTAATTTTTAATTTTGAAATTTCCAGAATTTTTTTAGCTAAAAATTTACTAGATATTTTCTTAATAAGAAAACCGTTGTAATTTTCTTTTATAAATTCAACTGCAACGCCAATTTTAAAAGATAATACTGGAATACCACAAGCTAACGCTTCATTAACCATCATTGGACCTATATCTTGTACACTTTGATTAATAAAAAAATCTAAATCATTATAAAATTTAATTAACTTCTTTTCATTATTAATATTTGGTTTAAATGAATAATTGAAACCCATTTCAGAAATGTATTTTAAGATACTGCTATCTCCTATTACATTAAATTTTATTTTATTGACTATATTTCTATCTTTTAAAATCAAATGTTTTAAAGAATTAATTAAATATTTATTACCTTTTCTTGGATTTAAACTTGATCTAAAACCAATAATTATTTTTGTTTTTTTATTTAAATTGGTTAGTGGTTTATATACTTTTAAATCTAAAGAATTATAATTTAAATATACTTTATGTTTTAATTTGTTAAATATAATTGATTCTTTAACGTGTTTTACAGTTTCTTTTGAACAACACAAAAAACTAACTTTTATTGAAAAATAATTATCAAATTTTTGGGTCAAATTTTTCGATGCCATTTTATTTAAAGGAAATCTTGTTGCAGGACATGGAAAACAACTATTTTTAAATTGTTTACAATCAAAATTATAATGACAACCACCTGTAACTAATTCTTTGTCTTGTAAATAAAAAATTATCTTTATTCTTTTTGAATAAAGATAATTAATAAGTTCTGGTTTAATAAAATTAGAATTATTATAAATTAAAATTGCAGAAGGTTTTTCTTTAATTAATTCTTTCAGTTGGGATTTTTTATTTATTAGATAATTTCCATAATTATAAAAAGAATACTTATTTCTTTCTTTTAAAAAGAAAAAGAAAATTTTTTTTAAAATATTATTATTATTTTTTTTTGATTGAAATTCATAAACTTTAGAGTCTGTTTTATTTTTTTTTATTACAAATAATTTTGAGTTAATTTTCTTCTTATTTAAATAAGAAAAAATTCTATAAGCAAGAAAAGCTGAACCACCTTTAAAATCATCATAAGATAAGCTTATGATCTTAATTTTTTTCACTTAATATCCCCAAATATAAATTTTGATCTTTTTTAATCATATTTTTTTGTTCACAATGTATATTTGATTTATTAAATGCACTTTGAACTTTAGAGGGTGTTTTTTCTACACTATTAAATTCTTAAGCTGAAAGTAATAAAATTTTCATTGATTTTGTTTAATTTTTCATTTGTATTAAGGATTATAGAAGCCCACATGATTTATATATAAATTATATCAAAAATTATGTCAAAAATAATGTCTAAAATAAAATCTCCACAATTTTCAATAATTACTGTTGTTTTGAATAACAAAAAGAAATTAGAAAAAACAATCAAAAGTGTTTTAGGTCAGAAATTTAAAAGCTTTGAATACATTTTGATTGATGGAAATTTAGTTGATAAAACCCTGCCAATAATAAAAAAATTAAAGATATTTTAAAGATAATTAAATGAAAATAAGAGTTCTAAAAAAAGACAAAATCGAAGAAAAATTGAAAATAAATTTATGTAAGTTAAAAAAGACATTTTGGAATTACTCTCTTAAATCACATGTAGAATGGTTTAGTAAAAACGTAAAAAAAAATGATATAAATATTTTTCTATTCAATAAAGATAGTTTAATTGGTTACAATTTGTTAAGAAAAAGAAATTATTATTTAATAGAAAATAAAATAAAAAAAAATCCTTTTTTATTTTTGGACACGTTAATAATTAAAAAAGAGTTCAGAAAAAAAAACTTATCAAAAAAAATTATGAATAAAAATATTGATATTTCAAGAAAATCTAATTTACCCCTTATATTGATATGTAAAAAACAACATATCAATTTTTATAAAAAATTTAAATTTAAACTTTTAAAAAAAAATAACTTTCAATATATGGATCACAAATTTAATTTATATTCGATGATTTATGCCAAAAGAAACATCAAGCATCTTATTTCCAACAAAATTCAGATATATTTGACCTAAAATGAATAAAATTGTTTTTAATAATCCATTTTTTTTTAATAATACAAAAAAAAATATTAATAGAGTTCTTTTTAAAAAAATTAAAGAAACAACTGGTGGAAAAACTTTTTTTAAAAAAAGTTGTAATTTTTTAGAAAAAAAACTCAAGGCACGAAAAGTAATTATTACAAATAGTGGCACAGCTTCTCTAGAAATAGCAGCATTATTAATTGATGTTAAGCCAGGTGATGAAATTATTATGCCAAGCTATACATTTGTATCAACGGCGAATGCTTTTGTTCTGAGAGGTGGTAAACCAGTTTTTGTAGATATTCGTAAAGATAATCTTAATATTGATGAAAAATTAATCGAAAAATCTATAACAAGAAAAACTAAAGCTATAGTGGTAGTCCATTACGCGGGTGTGCCGTGTAATATGGATAAGATTGTTAAAATTGGAAAAAAATATAATTTATTTATTATAGAAGATGCTGCTCAAGCTATATTTTCAAAGTATAAGAATAAATATTGTGGAACAATAGGAGACATAGGCTGTTTTAGTTTTCATGAAACTAAGAATATTACTAGCTGTGAGGGTGGTGCAATTATTTTGAATAAAAAAAATTTTGATAGAAAAGCCAGTATTATTTGCAATAAAGGAACAGACAGAGAATATTTTAATAAAAGTTTAAAAAAATATTATAGCTGGAAAGGTCTTGGGTCTTCTTACATACCAAGTGAAATTACTTGTTCGATTCTCTATTCTCAATTAATCAATTATAAAAAAATAATGAAAGAAAGAAAAAAAATTTGGATAAAGTATTATTCTAGTTTTAAAAATATCAAAAGTGAACTTTTAGAAAATAAAACATTATCTGCCAAGAATATTGATACTAACTACCATATGTTTTTTTTAATTTGCAAAAATCTATATGCTAGAACAAAAATTTTAACTGAGCTAAGAAAGATTGGTATTATCTCTGCATTTCATTATATACCTTTGCATAAGTCTAAATTTGGCTCTAAATATTCTAAAAAAAAACTAATAGTCACAGAAGAAATGAGCAAAAAAATTATTAGATTACCGTTATGGATAGGTGTTGATCAAAATTTTATATTGAAAAAAATAAAGAAAATTTTAAATAATAAATAATTTTTTAATGAAAAGCTTTAGATCATTATATAAATTTAAGTTGAAAAAAAATGATTTACATGGTGGATTGAGGTTAAAAAAAGGGGGCTTATCTAAACCATTATTATCAATAATTACAGTAGTATTAAATCAGGAAAAGCACTTAGAAAATACCATTAAAAGTGTTTTATCTCAAAATTTAAAGAATTATGAGCACATTATTATAGATGGAGGATCAACTGATAATACATTAAAAATTATACAAAAATATTCAAATAAAATTTCTTATTGGACAAGCCAAAAAGATAAAGGATTATATTATGCTTTTAATAAAGGAATGAAATTATCCAGGGGTAAATATATAGGTATTATTAATTCTGATGATATTTATACTAAAAATGCATTTGATATAATCTCAAAATATATAATAAAATATCCAAAAATTGATTTTTTTTTTGGAAGTGTAAAAAAACATTGGGGTGTGGTACACGGATATAAGCCAAAAAAAATAAAATTTTCATGGGGATTTTACTCAAGTCATTCAACAGGTTTTTTTATAAAAACATCATCTGCAAAAAAAGTTGGATTGTATAACACTAACTACAAATATCATTCTGATTATGATTACTTCTATAGAATGATTGTAAAAAAAAAAATGAAAGGGGTTGCAACAAAAAAACATGAAGTTGTTGGGGTCTTTAGAAGAGGAGGTTTTTCCAGCACAACACCTTATAGAAAAATGTTTGTTGAAGAGCTAAAAATTAGATATAATAATGGCCAAAGCATTATATTAATCATAATTTTAGGAATTTATAAAATTTTAAACTACTGGAAAAAGAAAATAATTAAATAATAAAAATATTAATTACAGGATGTGCTGTTTTTTTAGGATACTTCTTTGTGCCAAAAAATTTTGAAAACAAATAAAAATTTTCAAATTATTGATGTAATCTTTAATTTATTTGAAATACAATATTTAAAATTTTTTTTATTATAAGTATATTTTTATAGGAATATTTTTAAACAATCGACCCCAATATATTTAATCTTCAATTTTTCAAATTTTTGAGAGCCTATATAGCCATCATTACTAGTTATTAATATCATTGTTTTTATTTTTTATTTTATATGTAAAGTATTAATCTCTTATGAAAAAGAAAATTTTTTACTGGTCCCCCTGCTTAAATCCTGTGGGAACTGTTAAATCAACATTAAATTCTGCTGTATCAGTTATGCAATATGGGTCAAATTTTTTTGATGTTACTTTAATAAATGCATGTGGTGAGTGGGATGATTATTTAGATTATTTTAAAGATAACCATGTAAAAATTATTAATTTTAAATATAAATTTTTTAAGAACCTACCGAAACATGGCTATATACAGAGCCGATTTTCTTACATCGTAATTTTTTTACTCTGTTTTTTCCCACTTATCAAATTGATAAGAGTCAATAAACCTGACTTTTTTATAGCTCATCTAATTACCTCTTTACCCTTAACAGTTATGAATTTATTAAAAACAGATACAAAATTTATATTAAGAATTTCAGGTATGCCAAGATTGAATTTAGTAAGAAAATCATTTTGGAAAATTGTATCAACTAAATTGTATATGGTAACAAGCCCATCCATAGAACTTATGAATAAACTTATTAACATAAATTTATTTGATAAAGATAAAATTTCTTTTTTACCTGATGCAATAATTGATATTAAACAATTCAATTTTAAGAAAAATTCAGAAGTCAAAAATTTTCAAAAATTTGATGATAAAAAAATAGTTTTTGCTGCAGGAAGATTAACAAGACAAAAAAATTTTTCATATTTAATTAGTGAATTTTCAAAGTTCTTAAAAAAAAATAATGAATTTGTTTTATTGATTTTGGGCGATGGTGAGGAAAGAAATAAATTAAAAAAACAAATTATTGATAATAAGCTTCAAAAAAATATTTTTTTAATTGGACATGTAAATAATGTTTTTAAATACTTTAAAAAAGGAGAAGCTTTCGTTTTAAGCTCTTTATGGGAGGAGGTTGGATTTGTAATGGTGGAGGCTGCTTTATCAAACCTATTTATAATTTCTTCTAATTGTCCTAATGGTCCTACAGAATTCCTTTCAGAGGGAAAGTATGGAATGTTATTTAAAAATGGTGTCAGGGGTGAATTATTTAAGAGTTTAACTAAATATACTACCTTAAAAAATATAAAAAGGCATAAATTTGAAATTAAAAAGAAAACAAAACAATATACAAAATTTCGACATTTTCTTATTTTAAAAAATATATTAAATTGAAATTTAGATTAAATTATTTGATTAACTAAATTTAAATATTTTTTGAGATTTTTTTGATAATCAAATCTGTATAAATTTTGTATTGCATACCGTAACATTTTCAAACATTTTTTCTTATTTTTTACATAATATAATATTTTTTTGGACAGTTGATTATGATTCCCCACATCAAATAAAAGACCCCCCTTACCATTTAATAAAATTTCTTTTGGACCTGTAGGGCAATTAGAAGAAATAATAAATTTTCGTAATGTTAAAGCTTCCAATAATACATTAGGCAAACCCTCATATTTAGATGAAAGAATAAATAATTCAGTTTGTTTTAAAAGTGTAAAAGGGTTTTCTACAAAATTAATTATTTTTACAAAATTGTTTAAATCATTTCTTTCTATGTACTCTAATAAATCTTTGTGTAATTTACCACGGCCAACAATAATTGCTTCAAATTCAATAATTTCTTTAATTTGATTAAGAGCCTTTAAAAAGGTCATTTGATCTTTCTGGTCAGTAAATCTTCCAATGTTTAATATTTTCAATTGTCTTTTATTAGTAAATATTTTTTTTGATTTTTTCTTAGAATTTTTTAAAATTTCATCAAAATTTAAAGGATTGTAAATGCATGTTGCATTTACATTAAATTGTTTTTTTAAATCTTTTTTGAATTGAATACTATTTACCATAACTTTATCTGCAAGATTTAAGCAAAATTTAAAAATTAATCTTTTTAATATATTTCTAGACCATCCGGCTGGTGCCGAATTAGATCTTGCTATCACCTTAATAGAAAATAATTTACATACAATAATACAGTAAATATTTGCTTGAAATGCAAATACTATTATATTTCTATTTTTAAGTATTTCTCTAATAAGTAAAAAAATTGATAAAAAATACTTTGTCCTTCTACCTAATTTATCCCAATAGTTTGACACAAGAGAGATAAACTCAATTGAGTTATTAAATTTTTTTTTATATTTTCTTGATATTGTAATTAATGAAACGTTAGCAATTCTTTTGCTGAGGTAATTACTTACTAAAAATAGATTTTTTTCAACACCACCACCTTCTATAGAAGGCATAAAAATTATTAACTTTTTTTTCATTTTTATTTACTATGCATAAAATTATTATATGTTAATAAAATGGATCTTGTAAGTGTTATCATTCCTTATTATAAAAAAAAAGAATATATTGCCTCATCTATAAATTCAGTTTTAAAACAATCGTATAAAAATTTTGAACTAATAATTATTTATGATGATTCTAACCATGATGATTTAATCATTCTTAAAAAATTAAAAAAAAAAGATAAAAGAATTAAGCTTTTTATCAATAAACAAAATTTAGGAGCAGGCAGATCAAGAAATAAAGGAATTAAATTAAGTAAAGGAACTTTAATTGCTTTTTTAGATGCAGATGATTTGTGGGAAAAAAATAAACTAAAAAAACAAATTTCTTTTATGAGAAAAAATAGAATTAACGCTTCACACACCTCCTATTACATTATTAATTCTTACGGTAAAATAATAGGAAGTAGAAAAGCTAAGGATATGACACATGAATTATTGCTAAAATCATGTGACATTGGTTTATCAACAGTAATATTAAAAAAGGAATTAATTACAAACAGAAAAAAATTTGCCACTATTCAAACTAAAGAAGATTATGTTCTTTGGCTTAAAATAACGTTTGATAATAATAAAATTTTTTCTTTGCAAAATCACCTAACTAAATGGAGAAAATTAGATGATTCTCTTTCATCCTCAAAGCTCCAAAAAATTTATGATGGTTATTCAGTTTATAGAAAATACATGAATTTCAATTTATTAAAATCATTTGGATTTCTTATATTGCTTTCATTCAACTATTTTTTAAAAGATATTAATAATAAATGAATATAGTATTACTTATTTCAATCATAATTTTAGCATTAATATTAAATTATGTGTTGACAAAAAAAAAATTATTTTTAAATTTTCAAGGTGATATTCATCAAAAATTTACTTCTTCAGAAAGTATACCTCTAACCGGTGGTTTAATTTTAATTCTCACGTCTTATTATTATCTAAATCTTATTATCTTTAGCTATGTTATATTTATATTTTTAATTGGTTTTTTCTCTGATATAAAAAAATTTAACTCTCCTAAATTAAGATTTATTGTTCAAACCTTGATCGTTTTCATTGTAGTATATTTCTCTTCTATTACAGTTATTGAAACAAAAATAAATTTTTTAGACCAATTGCTTAAGTACAATATATTCAAATTATTATTTTCTATATTTTGCATTTTAATTGTAATCAATGGTTGTAATTTTATAGATGGAGTAAATACATTGCTTATTGGATATTGTCTGATAATCTCTTCAAGTCTTTATTATCTTAACTTGAATAATATTGAAATTAGTAAAATTATAGATTTTTATAACTTCATACCTGTATTATTGGCTCTATTAATATTAAACTTTTTTAATAAACTTTATCTTGGAGATGGAGGAGCATATTTTTTAGGATTGTTATTTGCCTTGTGTCTAATTAACACATATCAAATTAATAATAATATTTCCCCATATTTTATAGTTTGTTTGCTTTGGTATCCAGCTTTTGAAAATTTATTTTCAATATTGAGAAAAAAAACTTTTTCAAGATCGCCACTGAAGCCCGATATTTATCATTTACACCAAATTATTTTTT